>FUFK010044374.1_pt1 | contig 21675 bp, 22 predicted proteins | sample 1021851 | NCBI WGS metagenome assembly FUFK01 (sample SAMEA51879418, study PRJEB19060) | metagenome
CCTTTTAAACTTGCTATTGCACCAGTAATTGCACCGTGTATATCAGATAAACTACTTGTTATTGTTCTTGCTGTAAAAGTTGAAACATTAAAACTGTGTTCTGCATATAAAATTAGAGATACATCAAACGCTTTAACTATATCTTTGTTTGGAACTTTTTCAAAACACATATGAAAAAAGTTTTCTGAAAAAGATAGATTTTTTTTGGGTGGAATAATTTTCTTTCCTTTCCTTGCTCTGTAAAATGCAGCTAGGGCAACTGGCATCTTTGCAAAAATTCTCATAACTTTTCGCATATTGGCTTTAGGGGAATTATCTTTGGTTTCTTTGTCTTCAAGTCCCATAATACTTACTGCTGTTCTAGCAACATCCATAGGATGAGCTTTTTTTGGAAACTTTTTGATATCATCTAATAATGTTTTAGATAGCTTTCTCTCTTTTCTTTCTTCTTTTTCAAATTTTTTTAATTGTTTTTTGGTTGGTAGTTCACCATTAAGGATTAGATAAGCGACCTCTTCAAATTTACATTTCGCACATAAATCTTGAGCGGCATATCCTCTATAAGTCAAAGAATTAATTTCTGGCATTACTTTGGAAACTTCTGTTTCGTCAACAACTATACCTAGTAAACCTTTTTTGATATCATCGCTCATTATTCATGTCCGTCTGTGTTAAAATTATAAATCTTTTCGTCTAAAGCATTATATTTTTCGTATTCTACTAAATCATATAATCTTTTCCGCGTTTGCATTTTATCAATAATATTGTTTTGGTGTCCATCAGCAAAAATGGCACGCAAACCATCTTCAACATTTTTCATNGCNANTCTTTGNGTAGAAACAGGATAAATAACNATNTTATATCCNAANTCTTCNAGCTGNTTATAATTNAGNAATTTTGATTTTCCAAACTCAGTCATGTTCGCTAAAAGGTAACAATTAAGTGATTTTCTAACGAATTCAAATTCCTTTTCATCTTCTAGAGCTTCTGGAAATATTACTTCGGCACCTGCATCAATATAAGCCTTACATCTATCAATCATGCTATCAATTCCTTCAACACTTTTTGCATCAGATCTTGCTATAATCTTAAAATTTTTGTCTTTTCTTGCGGACACACATTCTTTTATCTTTTCAACCATTTTCTCTTTTGAGATAAGTTCTTTGTTATCTAAATGGCCACATCTTTTCTGCTCAATCTGATCTTCTAAATGAACGGCAGCAACTCCAAATTCTTCAAATGTCTCAATTGTTTCTTTGCATGACTTAAATCCAGTATCAATATCAACAATTGTTGGAAGATTTGTTACTCTAGAAATTAANTAAGATCTTGTGCTNACATCTTGAAGAGTTGTTAAGCCAATATCTGGAAATCCCAAATCATTTGCCATAACCCCACCTGATACATAGACCGCATCATAACCAATTTCTTCAATTAATTTTGCAGTTAATGGATTGTAAGCACCAGGCACCCTAAGAATTTTGTTAGATTTAAGTTTAGTATCTAAGTCAATTCTTTTTTGAGCCAAATCTTTTTCCACAAAATGCATTTAAAAAATACCTCTTCGATAATTATTTTTTAAATATTTTCTACTAACTTCAATATTTAATTTATTAAGACTACCTTTTTTCAATTTTTTTAATTTTTGTACAGTTTTTAAAAATCTATTACTTTCTTTTTTTGAAATAATATTATTAGTTAAAGTTAAAAATTTTTTAATGTAATTTTTTCTTTCAAAAGGTCTAGCTCCATACGGATGTGCATCAGCTCTTTCTAGTTCTTCAGATACTTTTTTACCATTATTTAAAGTGATAACAACTTTTGCACCAAATGATTTCTTTTTAGGATCAGGGTGATGATATTTTTTAGTCCACTTTTTATCTTCATGAGTTTTTATAGATCTCCATATTTTAATTGTACTTTTTCTATTGGCTCTTGATTTTGTATAAGACTTTATATGATGCCAATCAGCATCTTCTAAAGCTACAGCAAAAATATACATTATTGAATGGTCTAATGTTTCTCTCGAAGCATTTGGATCCATCTTTTGTGGATCATTTGCTCCAGTACCAATTACATAATGTGTATGATGGCTTGTATAAATATCTATTTTTTTAATGTCATTTAAATCTGAAATTTTTTTATTTAATTTTTTACCGATATCAATGAGTGCTTGCGCTTGATATTCTGCTGAGTATTCCTTTGTGTATGTTTCTAAAATAGCTTTTTTAGGCTCATTTTTTTTTGGCAAAGGAACGTAATATTTCGCATTCTTTCCGTCTAAAATTCTTGCAATAACACTGTCTTCACCTTCATATATAGGACTAGGAGCACCTTCACCTCTCATAGCTCTATCGACTGCCTCTATAGCTAACTTACCAGCATGAGCAGGCGCATATGCTTTCCAACTTGATATTTCGCCTTTTCTAGATTGACGAGTTGAAACACTAACATGAAGAGCTTGTTGCACAGCTTGGTAAATAGTTTCAGTATTTAGTTTTAGCATTGAACCTATTCCTGCAGCAACGCTTGGTCCTAAATGTGCAATGTGATCAATTTTATGTTTATGAAGACAAATTCCTTTTACTAAGTTTACTTGAACTTCATAAGCAGTAATAATTCCTCTTAAAAGATCCAATCCACTTTTTTTAAGTTTTTCTCCAACGGCTAAGATTGGAGGAATGTTGTCACCTGGATGACTATAGTCAGCTGCTAGAAAAGTATCATGAAAGTCTAATTCTCTAACTGCCGTTCCATTTGCCCAGGCTGCCCATTCAGGATCAAATTTTACTTTAGAATTAATTCCAAAAATTGTTGATCCTGACTTTCTTAAATGACCTTTAGCCATTTCTCTTGCAGATATAACTGGTTTTCTGTTTAATGAGGCAATAGCAACTGACGCATTATCAATTATTCTATTGATAACCATATCTATTGCGTCTTTATTTAACTTTGAATTATCACTTGCAATTTCTGCGATTTTCCAAGCAAGCTGTTTCTTCTTTGGAAGATTTGTTTTCGATGGGTATACTTTAATACTGTTTAACAACAAAATGTCTCCTAGCTTATGATTTTGTTTTAATAGTTAAAATAAATTAATCAATATTAAAGATATTCAGTTATAATTTTCTCAATACCTACGAAATCTTTAACTAAGTGATTATGATATATTTCACTAGATTTCTTTTCAGTATATCCATATTTTAGCAAAATTATTGGAATTTCTGCAGCTTTAGCTGCGTTTGCATCTGTTTCACTATCCCCAATCATAAGTGATTTATTTATGTCACCATCCAAAATTTCAATAATAGTAGTCAAATGTCTTGGATCTGGTTTNCAATATTCAAAAGTATTGTATCCAGCAACATATTCAAAGTAATCATAAATTCCAATTTTTTTTAAAAGATCAACTGCTAAATGCTCAGTCTTATTAGTGCATACTGCCATAGAAATATTTTCTTTTTTACACCAATTTAAAAATTCCTTAACACCATTTATTAACTTACTTTCATGAAATATATTTTCTCCATAGTAAGATAAAAATTCATTTGTCATCTCGTTTTGAATTTTTTCATCAAACCATTTCCATTGACCATTAGCTTTTGCCATCATTGCTTTTGCACCTCTACCAACAGCATTTTTCAATTCACCTAAAGTTTTTGTTGGATATCCAAATTTTTTCATAACATGATTATGAGCACGAATTAAATCTGGAGCTGTATCAATCAAAGTGCCATCTAGATCAAAAAGAATGGTAAATTTTTGTGTCATTTAAAAGTATTATTAAGAAATATATTGTGAATTAATTTAACTAATACTCAAATATATAAAAATATCAAATGAAACAAAAAAAATTAACTAATATTCAATTAAAATTAAGAAACAAATTTTTAAGAAATGGTGTCAAAATGATTGCTCCAGAGACAGTTTTTTTTTCTAAAAGTACAAAAATAGGAAAAAATGTAACTATTGAACCTTATGTAGTAATTTCTGATAAAGTATCAGTAGGAGACAATGTGAGAATTTTATCTTTTTCTCATTTAGAAGGAGTTAAGATTGAAAATAATGTAAGTATTGGACCATATGCAAGATTAAGACCAGGAACAATTCTTAAATCAGGATCTAAGGTTGGAAATTTTGTTGAGGTAAAAAAAAGTATTATAGGCAAAGACTCTAAATTAAATCACCTTTCTTATATAGGTGATTCAAATTTAGGTAAAAAAGTAAATATTGGTGCAGGCACAATTACATGTAATTATGACGGCATTAAAAAAAGTAAAACAACAATTGGTGATGAAGTGTTTGTTGGTTCAAATTCATCCCTAGTTGCCCCAATTAAACTTGAAAAAAAAAGTACAATTGGTGCAGGATCAGTTATTACAAAAAAAGTTTCTAAAAATACATTAGCTTTAACAAGAACTGAGCAAATTGTAATAAAAAACTATAAGAGAAAAAAATAAATGTGTGGAATAATTGGAATTATAAGTACAAAAGAAGTTTCTAATAGAATAATTAATTCATTAAAAAAACTGGAATATAGAGGATATGACTCAGCAGGAATTGCAACTCTGGTTGATGGAAATATTAATGAGGTAAAGTGTGAGGGTAGAGTTGATGTATTAGAAAAAGATATATCAAAATTTAATCTTAAAGGAGATATCGGTATCGGCCATGTTAGATGGGCAACTCATGGTAAACCGAGTAAAATTAATGCTCATCCACATTCATCTGAACAGGTTTCAGTTGTACATAATGGCATCATAGAAAATTCAACAATTTTAAAAAAAATTTTAGAGAAGAAGGGATATATATTTAAATCACAAACTGACACAGAGGTAATAGCTCATCTTGTTACAGACTATTTAAAAAAAAATTCTTTGAAAGATACTATTATTAAAGTATTGAAAAAACTTCATGGCAGTTTTGCTTTAGGTATAATTTTTAAAGATAGAAATGATTTAATGATTGGTGCTAGAAGAGGATCACCTTTAGCTGTTGGTTATGGACCAAATGAAAACTACCTAGGATCAGATTCATATGCACTGAAATCTATGACAAATAAAATCTCTTATTTAGATGATGGAGAATTTTGTATCATTAAAAAAGATCAAGTAGAGTTTTTTGAAAGTAACGGAAAAAAAATAAACAAAAAAGTAATGAATTTATCTAAAGAAGAAATTCAATATGACAAAGGTGACTATAAATATTTCATGGAAAAAGAAATAGATGAACAGCCGTCTACTATTAATGATTGCATAAATGAGTATGTTGATAAATACAATAAACAGATAAATATTTATAATTTTCCTTGGAATATAAATTCTTTTCAATCAGTTGTGCTTATAGGCTGTGGTACAGCCTATCACTCTTGTTTAGTAGCAAAGTATTGGCTGGAACAAAATACAAATCTAGATGTGAGTATAGATATAGCTTCAGAATTTAGATATCGAAAAGTTAGGTTTAAAAAAGATTGCTTGTATGTGTTTGTTTCTCAATCAGGTGAAACTGCAGATACTTATGCAGCTTTAGAATTATGTAAAAAAAATAAAATGAAAACTTGCGCAGTTGTAAATGTTGTTGAAAGTTCAATAGCGAGAGATGCTGATTTAGTTTTACCTATTTATTGTGGTCAAGAAATTGGTGTTGCCTCCACAAAAGCGTTTCTTGGACAAATGTTAGTGCTATATATTTTGTCTATAAAAATTTCATTCGATCAAAAATCTATTACAAAACAAGAATATCAGTCTAAAATTAAAAATTTACTATCACTATCTAATTCAGCAAAAAAAACACTTAAATTAGATGATAAACTTTTAAATATTGGTAAAGTTTTTGCACATGCTAAAGGATGTATGTTTTTAGGAAGAGGCTATTCTTTTCCTATTGCCTTAGAGGGTGCTTTAAAGTTAAAAGAATTAGCCTATGTTCATGCTGAGGGTTATCCTGCTGGTGAAATGAAGCATGGACCTTTAGCCTTAATAGAAGAAGGTATGCCAGTAGTTGTTATAGCTCCTAGAGATGATCATTATAAAAAAACGATGTCTAATATGCAGGAAGTTATTGCAAGAGGGGCAAAGGTTTTACTAATAACAAATAAAAATAAAGATGAAATTGTTTCTGAAAATATTTGGGAGCAAATAGAAGTTGATAAATTACATGATGAATTAATTCCGTTTCTAGTAACTATACCACTACAAAAACTCGCTTTTTACTCAGCACTTGAAAAGGGATATGATATAGATAAACCAAGAAATTTAGCAAAATCTGTTACTGTTGAATAATATCCAAACTCTGCTAGAACACTTGTAGGTTGAATATGAAAAAATGGAAAGTTAATAGTTGGAGAAATTATCCTGTTAAACACATACCTAAATATAAGGATGAGGGTGAGCTAAATTTAGTTTTAAATAAATTAAAAAATTTTCCTCCATTAGTGTTTGCAGGCGAAACAAGACATCTTAAAGATCAACTTGCTAACGTTGTAGATGGAAAAGCATTTTTGTTGCAAGGTGGAGACTGTGCTGAGAGTTTTGCAGAATTTCATCCAGATAATATAAGAGACTATTTTAAACTAATGCTACAGATGTCTCTAGTGCTCACATATTCGGCATCTTTACCTGTTGTTAAACTTGGAAGAATTGCAGGACAATTTTCTAAACCAAGAAGTGCACCAACTGAAAAAATTGGAGATGTGGAATTACCCAGTTATCTTGGAGATAATATAAATTCTATAGAATTTACTGAAAAAGGAAGGACCTATGATCCAAAGAGGCTATTTAGAGCTTATTCGCAATCTGCTTCAACTTTAAATTTATTAAGAGCATTTTCTAATGGTGGTTTTGCAGATTTAAAAAATGTTCATATGTGGAATTTAGGTTATATTAAATCAGCAGCTCAAGCTAAAAAATTTAAGGAATTAGAGGATAAAATAGCTGATGCTCTAGGTTTCATGGAAGCTTGCGGAATTACATCTGACTTTAATAGAAGGCTATACACTGTAAATTTCTGGACCTCTCATGAAGCTCTTCATTTACCATTTGAAGAAGCTATGACTAGAATAGACTCAACAACTGGTGAATATCACGATACTTCAGCACATTTCGTTTGGATAGGAGATAGAACAAGACAAATCGATGGAGGACATGTTGAATTCTGTAAAGGAATTGAAAACCCAATTGGAATTAAATGTGGACCAACCTCTAAGCCTGAGGAAATTGTTAAAATTTGTGAATTAATTAATCCTAAAAATGAAAAAGGAAAAATTACACTAATTTCTAGATTTGGTCATGATCAGGTAGAAAAATATTTACCAAAACTAATTAGAGGGATTAAAAAAGAAGGATTAAATGTAATTTGGTCATGTGATCCAATGCACGGAAATACAATTAAATCAACAACCGGATTTAAAACAAGACCTTTTAATAATGTTTTAAATGAAGTTAAAAATGTATTTGGTGTTCATCAAAGTGAAGGTTCATACGCCGGTGGTCTTCATATTGAAATGACTGGACAAAATGTGACAGAATGTACTGGTGGAGCGCAAAAAATATCAGACACAGATTTATCAAGTAGATATCATACTCAATGTGATCCAAGACTTAATGCTAATCAAGCCCTTGAGTTAGCTTTTTTAATATCAGACGAGATTAAAAAGAATACCTTGTATGCTAAAAACGGTATAAGAGCGGCATCTTAATCATTTAATTTTTTAAATTAATTATTATATTTTAATCATGGAACCCAGCAAAAAAGTTACATTTATTAGAGATTGGATATCGAATTATGTAAATTCAATGCCTAAAAAAGCTGAATCTTTAGTTATAGGAATTTCTGGTGGAATTGATTCATCTGTTTCAAGCACATTAAGTGCAATGACGGGTCTTAAAACTATTGTTTTATCCATGCCTATAAAACAGAAAAGCGCTCAACATGATTTAAGTTTAAAGCACCAAGAGTGGCTTAAGCAAAATTTTAAAAATGTTGAAGGTGTTACAGTGGAGTTAGATAGTCTTTTTTCTACATTTGAAAATACTTTGAAAGATTTTGATAGTTTGCATGGTATGGCAAACTCTAGAGCTAGATTAAGAATGACAACACTTTATCAAGTTGCTGCAGCAAATAATGGAATAGTAGTTGGAACAGGAAACAAAGTTGAGGACTTTGGCGTAGGTTTTTACACCAAGTACGGAGATGGTGGAGTTGATATATCACCAATAGCAGATTGCAATAAGACTGAAGTTTGGCAATTAGGAAAAGAATTAAAAATTTTGCAAGAGATCATAGATGCCCCCCCAACAGATGGTTTATGGGACGATGGTAGAACTGACGAAGGTCAGTTAGGTTTAAGTTATAAAGAACTAGAAGAAGCAATGGAAAATGAAAATTCAAAAAATAGAGAGAAATACATCCAAATAAGAAACGCAAATTTGCATAAAATGGATCCTATTCCAGTTTGCAAGATTCCTAGCTAATCAAATAGATTCACAAATCTATAATTAAAGTATATTCCTAGAATAATGAATAAAGATATTTTTTTAACAAATAGCTATGGAGGAAAAAAAGAAAAATTCCATCCAATTGATAAAAATAATATCAAAATGTATGTTTGTGGCCCAACAGTTTATGATGATCCACATATAGGAAATGCAAGACCATTGGTTATATTTGATTTACTTTTTAAAGTCCTTAAATGCAAATATGGTAATGACAAAGTTACATATGTAAGAAACATTACAGATATTGATGATAAGATAATTCAATCTGCAAAAGATAAAAAAATCTCGATTAAAGATCTAACCACTAAAATTAATAATAATTTTCAAAAAGATTGTAGTTATCTTATTTGTGAAAAACCTAGCTTTCAACCTAAAGCAACAGAAAATATTAAAGAGATGATAGAGATGATCAATATTTTAGTTGAAAAAGATTTTGCGTATGAAAGCAAGAACCACATTTATTTTGAAGTTAATAAATTTAAAGATTATGGAAAATTATCTAATAAAAAAATAGATGAGTTAATTTCTGGATCTAGAGTGGAGGTATCAAGTAACAAGAAAAATGCTGAAGATTTTGTATTATGGAAACCCTCAAGTGAAGATGAGCCTAGCTGGACATCACCGTGGGGAAAAGGTAGACCTGGCTGGCACTTAGAATGTTCAGCAATGTCAAAAAAATATCTTGGCGATAAATTTGATATTCATGGAGGTGGCAGAGATTTATTATTTCCACACCATGAAAATGAAATTGCACAATCATGTTGTGCTAATGGAACTGAAACTTTCTCCAATTATTGGGTTCACAATGGATTTATTACCCAATCAAATGAAAAAATGTCTAAATCCCAAGGAAATATTTTAAAAATAAGTGATTTTAAAGAGAATGTTAATGGTCAGGCTTTAAGGCTAGCTCTTATGAGTGCACATTATAGACAGCCATTAGATTGGAATGATAAACTTTTAGAAGAAAGTCAAAAAACAATTGATAAATGGTACAACGGCTATATTGAATTAGATAAACCTAAATTAATCTCAGATGATGATCTTTATCCTTTGTATGATGATTTAAATACACCAAAGTATATAGCTAACCTTCATAAGCTATACGAAAAATCACAATCAGGAAATTTAGAAGATAAAAAAGTATTTGTATCAGCATGTAATTTTTTAGGTCTATTAACTGAAACTAAAGAAGAATGGAATAATTTTAAAAAAAATAAATCCACCTTAAGCAATGAGTTAATTGAAATAAAAATTAAAGAACGAAATAAGGCTAGAGACGACAAAAATTACGAATTAGCTGACAAAATTCGTAATGAGCTTTTAGAAAAAGGAGTTCAAATAGAAGATAAAGATGGTAAAACCTCGTGGAAATTTAAATAATGTCAGACAAAATATACATTTTTGATACTACTTTACGTGATGGTGCTCAGACTCAAGGCGTTGATTTTTCCTTAGATGATAAAGAAAAAATCTCATTAGCATTAGATAACTTAGGAGTTGACTATATTGAAGGTGGGTGGCCAGGAGCAAATCCAACAGATACAGAATTTTTTAATAAAAAACATTCTTTTAAAAATTCCATATTAACAGCTTTTGGGATGACCAAGAAGTCTGATCATAGTGCTGAAAATGATCCAATGATTTCATCATTAATAAATTCTAAGGCAAATTCAATTTGCTTGTTTGGAAAATCTTGGGATTTTCACGTTGACGTTGCTTTAGGTATTTCAAAAGAACAAAATTTAAAAAATATTAGTGAAAGTGCAAAACACATTATTAATTCTGGAAAAGAATTTATGTTTGATGCTGAACATTTTTTTGATGGTTATAAATCAAATAAAGAATATGCTTTAAATTGTATCAAATCTGCTTATGACCAAGGAGCCAGATGGATTGTTCTATGTGATACCAATGGTGGAACATTACCCCATGAAGTATCCAAAATAGTTACAGATGTTGTAAAACATATCCCTGGCAAAAATTTAGGAATTCACGCACACAACGACACAGAAAATGCAGTTGCTAATTCATTAGTTGCAATTCAAGCTGGTGTTAGACAAGTGCAGGGAACTATTAATGGTTTGGGAGAAAGATGTGGTAATGCTAATTTAATGTCACTAATACCTTCTTTATATTTAAAGCACGAATTTTCTAATAATTATGAAATAAATATAAGTGAGGAGAGTATTAAACATTTAACGCAATGTTCTAGACTATTAGATGAAATTTTAAATAGAAAACCAAATAAACATTTGCCTTATGTTGGTGCTGCAGCATTTTCGCACAAAGGTGGAATGCATGTTTCTGCAGTACAAAAGGACCCAAAAACCTANGAGCACATTGATCCCAGAGATGTTGGGAATACAAGNAATATTGTNGTTTCAGATCAAGCNGGNCANTCTAATATTTTNTCTAGATTAGAAACTATAGGAATTGATATAAAAAAAAATGATCCAAAAATTAAACAACTCTTAGAAGAAGTTAAAGGAAGAGAATTTATTGGGTATAGTTATGATGGTGCAGATGCTTCGTTTGAATTATTGGCTAGAAGAATAGTGGGTGAAATTCCAAGATATTTATTAATTAAGGCTTACGATGTTTCGGTTAAGAAAAACTCATCTGGAGAAATTGTTTCATCAGCAAAAGCAGAACTTGAAGTAGATGGCGAAACTATTGTATGTGAAGGTGAGGGCAATGGTCCAGTAAATGCTTTAGATAACGCAATCAGAAATAACATAAAAAAGATTTCTAAATATTCCGATTATCTTAAAGATTTAAGATTAGTTGATTATAAAGTAAGAATATTAAATACAGGAACAGAGGCTGTAACTAGAGTTTCAATTGAAAGCACAGATTCCCAGGGCAAGAATTGGTTTACAATAGGTGTATCACCAAATATTATTGATGCTTCATTTAAAGCATTAATAGATAGTCTTGATTATAAGTTATTTAAAGATAATGCACCAGCAAGTGCTTAATGAATTTTAATAATATTTCATTTATCCTTCACAAACCTCAGCTATCTGAAAATATTGGATTATGTGCAAGGGCTATGAAAAATTTTGGTTTTAACAATTTATCAGTAATAGAACCAAAACCAATATTCCCGAATGATAAAATTATAGCAACTTCTGTTGGAGCCAAAGATATAATAAAAAAAACTAAAGTTTATCCAAACTTAGAAAAATCATTAGACAAAACTGATATTTTAATTGCAACTTCAGCAAGGTTTAGAAATAAAAATATTAAACATATTTCATTAGATAGCTTAAAAAAAATAAACTTTACAAAGAGAGTTAGTTTTTTGTTTGGTTCAGAAGCTTCTGGATTAACAAATGATGAAGTAAGTTATGCTGACTATACATTGCAAATTCCAAGTAATAGTAAATTTAGATCTCTAAATTTATCACATAGCTTAGTAATTGTAGCTCAAACTGTATCGTACTTAATATCTATAAGTAAAGTTGATTTTCAAAAGTCAAAAAAAATACAAACAGCTACTAAGAAAGAAATATCTAGCATGCTAAACTTCTGTCTATCTACACTAGAAAAACAAAATTTTTTTAATCAAAAAGCAAAAAAACCTATTATGATTGAAAATTTACGAAGTATTTTTTATAAAATGGAACTCTCTAAAAAAGAAATACGCATTTTATCAAGTGTATTTGCGGGTCTAACTAAAAAACCTTGATTGACAAAAATATTTTGATGTCTATAAACCCCATTATCATAATATGACAAAACGATTAAACTCAAAACATAAAGTAGATAGAAGACTTAAAGTTAATTTATGGGGTAGACCTAAAAGTCCTTTTAATACTCGAGCTTACCCTCCAGGACAACACGGACAAACTAAGTCATCTAAACCATCAGATTACGGGATCCAACTTCAGGCTAAACAAAAACTTAAATGTTACTATGGTAACATGAATGAAAGACAGTTTCGAAATATGTATAAGAGAGCCATTATGAAAAAAGGTGACACAGCAGAAAATTTAATTGGTTTACTTGAGAGAAGATTAGATGCAGTAATTTATAGATCAAAATTATCAAACACTATTTTTTCATCTAGACAATTGATAAACCATGGACACGTTAGAGTTAATGGTAAAAAAGTTAATATCGCTAGCTACCAAGTAAAAGAAGAAGACAGTATTGAAATAAGAGACAAATCAAAACAATTAGCTTTAATAGATATAGCTCTTGCTAATAAAGAAAGAGAAGTTCCTGAATATTTACAGCTAGATGAAAAAAATAAAAAAGTTAAATTTGTAAGAGTTCCAAAATTTGAGGAAGTTCCTTACCCTGTTGTGATGGAACCTAATCTTGTAATTGAGTATTATTCTAGATAATTAATTTATAAAATTAAAATTAATTTTAACTTTTCTTCCTAAATTCTATTCCGTTATCTTCAAATAGTTTTACTAATTCTCCACTCTCGTACATTTCTTTAACAATATCACATCCACCAATGAATTCATTCTTAACATATAGTTGTGGGATTGTGGGCCAATCACTAAAAACTTTAATTCCTTCTCTAAGATTTTGATCAGCTAAAACATTTACACCTTTAAAATTCACTTCAAGCATTTTTAAAATATTTGTAACAGCCATAGAAAATCCACACTGAGGAGCGTCAGGCGTTCCTTTCATGAATAAGCACACTTCATTATTTTTAATTTCATTATTAATTAATTCATTAGTTTGATTATCCATTTAGTTCTCCTTAGTTTTAACTGCTAGTGCATGTAATTCGTTGCCCATTTTTCCTTTAAGTGAATCATATACCATTTTGTGTTGTTGGATTTTACTCTTTCCTACAAATTGCGACGAAATTACTGTAGCTGAATAATGATTACCATCACCTGCAAGATCTTGAATTTCTATCTTAGCATCGGGTAATGCTTCTTTTATTAAGCTTTCAATTTCTTTTAAATCCATTGCCATTAGTTAACCATATATTCCTTTAGCCAATTTTTATAGCCTTGTTTAATATCGTCAATTGATAATTTTAGATCATTTTCTAATGTAATTTTATTACCTTCCACCAAACCCAACTTGTCAAAATGAATAGATTCCTTTTTAAGTATATTTTCAACATTTTCTAAATTTTCAGGTTTAATTTCAATAATATATCTTCCTTGATCCTCACCAAAAAAATACTCAAATTTATTTACTAAGCCCTCTAAAGGAAATAATTTTACCCCTCTACCGCTCTTAATAGCCATTTTAGATATAGCGGTTAAAATCCCTCCTAAAGATACGTCGTGACAAGTCTCAATTAAATTTTTATTTTTTAAATTTAAAACACTCACTCCATTTTGTTTTTCGTTGAACAAGTTAACTTCTGGTGGAGGACCATTAAATTCAGATAATATATTTCTTGCAAATACTGATTGATCTAAGTGTCCTTCAGTTTTACCTATTACTAAAAGATAATTACCTTCATTCTTTAATTCCATTGTCATCATTTCTTTGTAATTAGATAATAATCCTATACCTCCAATTGAGGGTGTGGGTTTAATTCCCTTATCTTTTGTTTCATTATAAAAAGAGACATTTCCTGAAACCACTGGATAATTTAAATATTTAGATGCCTCTGTAATCCCTTCAACACATTCAACAAATTCACCCATATTTTTCTCTTTTTCTGGATTGCCAAAATTCAGGCAATTTGTAATTGCTATTGGTTTTGCACCTACAGAAATCATATTTCTCCAACTTTCACAAACTACTTGTTTACCACCTGTTAATGGATGTGCATGACAATAAGTTGCAGACGAGTCTACAGATGCAGCAACAGCTTTATTTGTGCCATGAACTCTGACTACACCAGCATTCCCACCAGGTTTTTGTATTGTATCACCCATAACTGTATGATCATACTGGTCCCAGATCCATTCTTTATCTGCAATATTTGGATCAATTAAAATTNTTTTTAAACAATCNCCAAGTTTTAAAGATTTAAATTGTTCCTTTGAAAAATTATTTTCTTTTGGAAGTTTAGCTTTTATCCATTTTCGATCATACATAGGAGCATTCTCCGCTAAAAAATCAATTGGAATTTCAGCAACTTTTTCATTTTTGAAAAATAATTCAATATTTTTACTATTTGTTGTTTTACCAATTACTGCAAAATCTAAGTTCCACTTATCAAATATTTTTTTTGCTTCATTTTCTTTTCCTTCCTCTAAAACTATGAGCATTCTCTCTTGACTTTCAGAAAGCATTATTTCGTAAGGTGTCATATTTTCTTCTCTACAAGGAACTTTTGTTAAATCTATTTCAATACCTAAATCACCTTTAGATGCCATTTCAATNCTAGAAGAAGTTAGGCCTGCAGCACCCATATCNTGAATTGATATAATTGATTTACCTGCCATAAGTTCAAGACAAGCTTCAAGAAGAAGTTTTTCTGTGAATGGATCTCCAACTTGAACAGTAGGTTTTTTTTCTTCTATTTTGTCATCAAAAATAGCTGATGCCATACTTGCACCATGTATTCCATCTCTTCCTGTTTTTGAGCCAACATAAATTACTGGTTTGTTAATTCCAGCAGCTTTTGAATAAAATATTTTATTTTTATTAACTAAACCCAATGTCATTGCGTTTACTAAAATATTTCCATTATAAGATTCATCAAAGCATGTTTGACCAGCTATTGTTGGAACACCAATGCAATTACCATATCCACCAATCCCTTTAACAACTCCTCTTAAAAGATTTCTTGTTTTTTTATGTTCTGGTGAGCCAAAATGAATAGAGTTTAAATTAGCAATCGGTCTGGCACCCATTGTGAAAACGTCTCTCATAATCCCACCAACACCTGTAGCTGCTCCTTGATAGGGCTCAATAAATGAAGGATGGTTATGACTTTCAATTTTAAATACAATTGCATCATCGTCTTCAATATCTACAACTCCAGCATTTTCTCCTGGACCCTGAATAACTTGATCACCTTTGGTGTGTAATTTTTTTAAATGTCTTCTAGATGATTTGTAAGAGCAGTGCTCATTCCACATTGCCGAAAAAACACCTAGTTCAGTAATATTGGGTGTTCTCTTTAAAAGATCACAGATTTTCTTATATTCATCACTTTTTAATCCATGCTCAATTGCTATTTTTTCGTTAACTTCAACCATTATAAGCTTTCAATTAAATTCTCAAAAAATAATGATCCATCTTCACCTGATAGAAATGGATCAATCATTCTTTCTGGATGAGGCATCATTCCTAAAATATTTTTATCTTTGTTAAATATTCCTGCAATGTTCTTTAAAGCACCGTTTGGATTATTTTTTTCATCATCATTTCCTTTATGGTCACAATACGTAACAGCGATTTGACCATTATCTTCAATTGATTTTAATTCATCGTTTGAACAAAAATAATTTCCTTCGTTATGAGCAATATGGAGTTCTAAAACTTCTTTTTTAATTTTCTTAAAATATTTGTTTTCTTTATTTTTAATTTTAACGAAAACATTTTTGCAAATAAAGTTTAAGTATTTATTTTGTTGAAGTATTCCAGGTAACAAACCTGTCTCAGTGAGTATTTGAAAACCATTACAAATTCCAAGAACTAATCCCCCTGAATTTGCAAAATCNATAACAGATTTAATTATTCTTGATTTTCCAGCAATACTTCCACATCTNAGGTAATCNCCNTANGAAAANCCTCCAGGCAGTACAATTAAATCACTTTTNGGNATTTNNNCATCATTNTGCCAAACCATTTGATTNTCAAAACCAAATTTNTTTANAGCCACATCCATNTCTCTATCNCAATTTGAACCAGGNAATATAATTACAGATGATTTCATCAGCTAGTTACAAGATTTTATAATCCTCTATAACTAGATTAGCTAAAAGCTTTTTACACATTTCTTCTACTTGAGATTTAGCTCTACCTTCATCGCTTTCGTTTACCTCAATGTCAAAATATTTTCCTTGTCTAACTTCTGAAACATTATCAAAAGCCATTCCATTCAAAGTTTGCTGTATTGCTTTACCTTGTGGATCTAGTACACCATTTTTTAAAGTGACTATTGCTTTTACTTTCATTTTTTTTTAATTTTTACAGCTTTTGGTTTAGGATAGGTTAATGGTCTAATATTTGATTGTTCGTGCAATATATTTAATCTAACAGCTACTTCTTGATATGCTTCAACCAAGTTACCCAGGTTATTTCTAAATCTATCTTTATCTAGTTTTTTATCTGTACGCATGTCCCAAAGTCTGCAAGTATCGGGACTAATTTCGTCAGCAAGCATAATTTCTCTTTTACTATCACTCTCACCTCTTCCAAATTCAACTTTAAAATCTACTAATTTAATTCCAACACCTCTAAACATGCCTTGAAGAAAATCATTTATTCTTCTTACTTCTTCGTAAATAAAATCTAGCTCAAATACATCCATCCATTTAAATGCTAAGATATGTTCCCTGCTTACTAATGGATCTCCTAAATCATCATTCTTTAAGCAATATTCAACTAATGGATAATCCAATACCGTGCCATCTTCTATTCCTAATCTTTTGGTTAGAGATCCTGTAGCAATATTTCTTACAATAAATTCAATTGGAATAATTTCAACCAACTTTACAAGTTGTTCTCTCATGTTAAGTCTTTTTACTAAATGATTTTTTATTCCAACATTACTTAACTGAGTGAGAATATGTTCTGAAATTCTATTGTTTAAAATCCCTTTTCCTTCGATGACGTCTTTTTTTTGATTATTNAAAGCAGTAGCATCATCTTTGAAATGCTGAATTACTAAATTCTTGTCGCTGGTAGCATAAATTATTTTTGCTTTACCTTCATATAATTTTTTCCCTTTTTTCATTATTTAAACACCCTGTTAAAAATTAAATTAACATTCTTAAAGTGTGATGAATAATCAAATATTTTTTTCATTTTTTTACTTGATACCCTAGATGTAATGTTTTTATCACTCATCACAACATCTAAAAGGTTAAGATTATCTGCTATGCATTTTTTAGCGTGTGCTTGGACTAATCTATAAGAGTTTTCTCTAGTCAAACCTGATTTAGTTAATTCAAGCATCAATTCTTGTGAGAAAATGGTACCCTTTGTGATATTAAGGTTATCAAGCATTTTCTTTGGATAAACTATCATTTTATCTAAAACGTTGGCTAATCTTACCAAGGCAAAGTCTAATGTTATATTTGCATCTGGTCCAATATTTCTTTCTACACTTGAATGAGAAATATCTCTTTCATGCCAAAGTGCAATATTTTCTAAAGCCGGGATAGTATAGCTTCTAACCATCCTAGCTAGTCCTGTTAAGTTTTCACTTAATATTGGGTTTTTTTTATGTGGCATTGCACTTGACCCTTTTTGTTTTTTTGAAAAAAATTCCTGCAATTCATAAACTTCTGTTCTTTGTAAGTGCCTAATTTCAGTAGAAACTCTCTCAATTGATCCTGCAATAATTCCTAGTACTGAAAAATAATATGCATGTCTATCTCTTGGAATAACCTGTGTAGATACAGGCTCAGCTTTTAATCCCAGCCTTTTCGCAACATATTTTTCTACGTTGGGATTAATGTTTGCAAAAGTGCCAACAGCACCAGAGATTGCACAAGTTGATATTTCATCTATAGCACTAATTAATCTTTTTTTATTTCTTTTAAATTCCTCATAGTAAGAAGCTAATTTAAGTCCAAATGTTATAGGTTCAGCATGTATCCCATGACTTCTACCCATACATGGTATGAATTTATATTTTTTAGCTTTTGATTTTAAAACTTTTAATATTTGATCAATATCCTTTACTAAAATTTTCCCAGACTGTACTAATTGAATATTAAAACTTGTATCTACAACATCTGATGAAGTCATTCCTTGGTGTAAGTATCTTGCTTTTATTCCTACTTTTTCAGTAACTGATGTAAGAAATGCTATAACATCGTGCTTTACTTTAGTTTCAATACTATGAATTCTTTTAACATTAATTTTAGCTTTTTTTCTAACAGCACTTGCAACACCTTTTGGAATTGTTCCTAATTTTTCCATTCCTTCAGCAGCAGCAATCTCTACATCTAACCAGATTTGATATTTATTATATTCTGACCAGATATCCGTAAGTTCTTTTCTAGAGTATCGTGTTATCATTAATTATATGGAGGCCTCTTATAACCTTTAACAGATTCTGTGAAAATTTCATAAGAGTCTTCTGTAATTCCTATTGTATGCTCAAATTGTGCAGATAAAGACTTATCCTTTGTTACTGCTGTCCATCCATCATTTAGAACCTTAACATCTAATTTTCCAACATTGATCATTGGTTCTATTGTAAAGGTCATACCAGGTATTAATTCATAACCTGTATTTTTCTTACCATAATGAAGAATATTAGGTTGTTCATGAAAAGTATTGCTTATGCCATGACCACAAAAATCTCTTACTACTGAAAATCCTCTTTCTTCAACAAAGGATTGAATTTCATAGCCAATGTCACCTAATTTTATTCCTGGTTTTAAAATTTCTATTCCTTTCATCATAGACTCGTAAGTTGTCTCAATTAAGTTTTTAGCTTTTACTGGAATATCTCCAATAGTAAACATTCTACTAGTGTCACCATAGTAATCATTAACTATAGCTGTTACATCAATATTAACTGCATCGCCCTCATTTAAAACTCTATCAGAAGGAATACCATGACAAACAACATGGTTTAAAGATGTACATAAAGATTTTTTGAAACCTCTATAGAATAGTGGAGCAGAGTGTCCACCATTATCTCTTATGAATTCATAACCAAGTTGATCAATTTTATCTGTTGTAACACCTTCCTTAACTTCATCTGTGAGCATGTCTAAAGTTCTAGATGCAAGTTTCCCAGCAATTCTCATTTTTTCAAATTTTTCTGAATAATTACTCATCTAAAATTTTTATTTTTTTTTCAATTTTTATTTCTTTAGAATTTAAACTGCATCTGTAAGCAAGAAAGCTTACACCAGATTTTTTAGCATCTAAATATTCTTTATAATAATTAGAGTCTATATCTTTTGCTATTCTAAAATTATTTATACCCTGAATTTGAGTTAAAAATAAGACATATGGTTTATAACCTTTTTTGATTGAATTAATTAACATTTTTAAATGTTTTAAACCTCTTTCAGTAATAGCATCAGGAAATTCAGCAACCACATCATCAGTTATCAATGTAACATTTTTGACCTCTAATAAACTTTTATCGCACAAAAAATCAAATCTTGTGTCTGATGAATATTTAAACTCTGGTTTAATATTTTTAGTATTTTTAAATTCAGATATTAATTTATTTTCTAAACCATGTTGGACAATTCTGTTTGCTCTGTGCGTATTTACACCAACTAATTTTTTTTTAACTTTTATTAATTCAAGTGTATATTTAAGTTTTCTTGAAGGATCATTTTGTGGTGAAATCCATACCTCATTTCCTTCATCTAAAAGACCTTTCATAGAACCTGTATTTGGACAATGAGCTGTTACAATTTTATTATTTACTTCTATATCAGCAAAAAATCTTTTATATCTTTTTACTAATTTGCCTTTAATAAGTGTATTGGTAAAATTCATTAATTTTATTTATATTTGTAAATGACTAATAAAAAAGAAATAAATGCTGGGATTTTAATTATTGGAAATGAGGTCTTATCTGGACGTACTAAAGATGTTAATACTAGCACCCTTGCAATATGGTTAAATTCATTAGGCATTAAGGTAAATGAGGTAAGAGTTATTCCTGATGATCAGGAAACAATTATCAATACCGTAAACGAATTAAGAAAAAAATATACCTATGTATTCACAACCGGAGGTATAGGTCCTACACATGACGACATAACATCAGAATCTATATCGAAGCTTTTTAATGTTGAATATAATTTTCACCCAGAAGCTTTTAAAATATTAGAGAGCTATTATAAACCAGGCGAATTCACTGAAGGACGACAGAAAATGGCTAAGATGCCAATAACATCAAAATTAATTTTAAATCCATCAAGTGGTGCNCCTGGATTTTATATGGAGAATGTATTTTGTTTACCAGGAGTTCCCTCGATAATGCAATCCATGTTGGGAGGATTAGAAAATGTTTTAATTGGAGGAGATCCAATATTAAGTTCTACTATTAATTTAAGAACAGTCGAAAGTGAAATCGCAAAGTCATTAAGTAAAGTACAAGATAACAATAAAGATGTTGATATTGGAAGTTATCCTTTTTTTAAGGCAGGAAAACTTGGTGTTTCAATTGTACTAAGATGTACAGATCAAAATAAAATTAATCAATGTAATGATCAAATAATAAACTTTGTTAAAGAAAAAAAAATTGAAATTGTTGAGAAAGATTGATGCTTTACTTTGCATACGGAAGTAACCTTAACCATTTTCAAATGAAAAGAAGATGCAAAGATAGTATTTTTCTTAAAAAATATGAACTCAAAGGTTTTAGATTAAATTTTAGAAGCAAATACAGAGCTGCTGATATAGAGAAAAAAAATAATTCTTTAGTACCTGGTGCTTTGTTTGAAATATCTAAAAGTGATGAAAAAAAATTAGATCTCTATGAGGATTTCCCCATTCTATATAAAAAAATGTATTTTAAATATTACAATAAAAAAGTGATGACTTACATTATGCCAATAAAGTCAGAATTTAGATATCCAACAGAAAGATATTTAAATGTTATAAAGCGTGGATATAAAGACTGTAAATTAGATAAATCTTTTTTAGTTAAAGCTCTAAATCCACAAAAATAAATTATGTCAAAAAAAACTGAGAATCTATTAAAGGGTTTTTATGATGTTTCTCCCTTACTGTTACCAGTAGTCCCTTTTGGCATAATCTTTGGAGCAATTGGCATTGAATTAGGTTTTGGGCCGTACATAACTTACGCTACATCTATAATAATTTTTAGTGGGGCTAGTCAGATAGTTTTTTTTCAACTTCTATCAAATGGCGCATCCTCCTTAATTGCAATAACATCGTCCTCCGTTGTGAGTACTAGACATTTATTATACGGAGCGGTAGTTGCGCAATATTTGTCAAAATTATCTTTAATATGGAAGATATTTTTATCATATCTATTAACTGATCAAGCTTTTGCCGTTTCGCAAGAGTTTTTTAAAAAAAATTCAAATGATGAATATAAACATTATCATTTACTTGG
>FUFK010720107.1_pt1 | contig 21675 bp, 20 predicted proteins | sample 1021851 | NCBI WGS metagenome assembly FUFK01 (sample SAMEA51879418, study PRJEB19060) | metagenome
AAATCGTCCTGCAGGATCTACCCGACCTCGAGGCGCGCGCGAGCTGACCGCCGAGCCCCGCGGGCCGGTTTGTCATTTAGTAGAGGGTGGCGGTGGTGGACAGGGCTGGATTCGAACCAGCGTACGCTTGCGCGGGCAGATTTACAGTCTGCTGCCTTTAACCACTCGGCCACCTGTCCACACGGGCCATTTCACTGAGGAAATCGAGGGATCGGATAGTCCGACCCCGTGCCGAGAGGCGCCCCTTTGGCGAAGCGGCGCTTGCCTGTCAATGCCCTCGCTGGCACAGGCCCATGCAAAGTTACAGACAGGACGTATTCGATGGCTAAAGGCGAACGCAAACGCGCACTCAGGGGCCGTGCGGGCCGAATGAAGGGCGGCCGGGGCAGCGGCCGCGCGGGATCGGGGCAGGTGCGCCTGTGGGGCCGGCACGCGGTGGAAGCCGCGCTCAAGAACCCCGACCGGGTGCATCGCAAGCTATGGGCGACGCGCGATGCGATCGATACGCTCGATGGCGAATTGCCGGCGGATTTCCCGCTCGAATACGCCGAAGCGACCGATCTGGCGCGGCTGGTGGCCAAGGATGCCCCGCACCAGGGACTCGTGCTCGAATGCGCGCCGCTGGAAGACATGCACCTCGACGAGGTCCTGAACGGAGACCCGGCGCGCCCGATCGTGGTGCTCGACCAGGTCACCGATCCGCACAATGTCGGCGCCATCATGCGTTCCGCGGCCGCATTCGGCGCCGCCGCGCTTGTCACACAGGATCGCCATGCCCCGCCCGAAGGCGGCGTGATCGGCAAATCGGCCTCCGGCGCACTCGAAGTGCTGCCCTGGGTCCGCGTCGTCAATCTGGCACGCGCGCTCGAGCAGATCGCCGAGGCGGGATACTGGCGCATCGGTCTGACCGGCACTGCCGATGCGACGCTGGGCGAAACGCTNGCCGCAGGACCCATCGCGCTGGTGCTCGGGGCCGAAGGCGAAGGCATGCGGCAGAATATCGAATCGCATTGCGACGTGCTCGCGAANCTGCCGATCGGAGANCAGATCGAGAGCCTCAACGTGTCCAACGCGGGAGCGATAGCGCTCTACGCGGTCGCCACGCGCTAGCCCACTTCAACACGGGGGAACCGACATGAACCGCATCCTTATCGCGCTGTCCGCATCGTTCGCGCTCGGCGGATGNCTGTTGTCGCCGGGGACGTTCAGCAGCGAGCTGCATCTGTATTCCGACGAAAGGTTCTCCTTCGCTTATGACGGCGAGATCGANATGCTCGCCCTCAGCCAGCTGGCACAGATGAACCGGGCGAGCGAAGAGCGCTTCGAAGCCGAATGCTATGACGAGGATTACGAGGTCCGCGAGTGCAGCGAGACCGAGATCGCTGCGCAGCGCGCTGAATGGGAAGAGACTGCCGGCGAACGCGCGGCAGAGCGCGTACGCGAAGCGGAAATGCTGCGCCAGTTCGTCGGCAGTATCGATCCGTCCGACCCCCAGGCCGCGCAGGAGATCGCNACGCGGCTGGAACGCCAGCGGGGCTGGGAAAAGGTCGAGTANCGGGGTGACGGCCTCTTTGATGTGAGCTTCGTCACTGCCGGNACACTGACGCACGATTTCGTCTTTCCCACGGTCGAAGGGATGCCGGGGGCCAATGCCTTCGTGAGCATCAACCTGCGCGACGGCNGCGAAGTGCGCGTCGATGCCCCCGCCTTTGCTGCGGGCAAGGAAGAACCGTCCTGGGGCACGGCGTCTTTCGCCGCCCTTGCTGCCATGGCACAGGCCGAGGAAAGCGGCGAAGCCCCGCGAATTGTCGTGCCCCAAGGCACATTCACGATCGTCACCGATGGACGGATTCTGGCGAACAACACCGATGAAGGCCCCAAGCCGCACGCACGCGGGCAGTCGCTGAGCTGGAATGTAGGGCCGTCGACGCAGCAGCCGCCCACCGCGCTGGTGGCATTCGACTGAACGATACGAAAACGCCGCGCCCCCCGGGATGGAAAGCGCGGCGCAGTTCGGTTCCATCCGCGCGTCAAGCGCGCGGATGCGGAAATCGTGCTTAGTTCACGGCGTCCTTGAGGCCCTTGCCGGCCTTGAACTTGGGCTGGTTCGAAGCCTTGATCGTCATCGGCTCGCCAGTGCGCGGGTTACGACCGGTCGAGGCCTTGCGCTTGGCGACCGAAAACGTGCCAAAGCCCACCAGGCGCACTTCGTCGCCGCTCGACAGCGACTTGGTGATGGCGTCGAAAACGCCTTCGACCGCGCTCGAAGCGTCGCTCTTGGAAAGGCCGCTGGAGTCGGAGACTGCGGTGATCAGGTCGTTCTTGTTCATTCTGGGAAACCCCCTTGTTTTGTCTTCGGGTGGGAATGGCTGAATCGCCTCGGCGAAGACGAAGGAATTGAGAGTTTTTTGGGCGCTCTGTCAAAGGCATTTTTGGCTGAAAACAGCGGATTTCAGGGCAAGACAGCGGAAAACTAGGGTGAACCGCGAATTCACCAATCAATCTGGCGAGTGGTCACGCGACATGGTCCGCGAAACCGAGTCCGCGGACCATGCGAGTCGCTGCAATGCAGCACATCAATTGTTAATGCGCAGTCTGTGATGCCACTCTTTGTGCGTGGTCGGGCTGCGCTGCGAGATCGTCGGCTTCGGTCCATTCGATCGGGTCCGGCACGCTGCACAGCGCATGCGCGAGCACTTCGTCGACATGGGCCACCGGAACGATTTCCAGCCCGTCCTTCACATTCGCGGGGATTTCCGCGAGGTCCTTGACGTTCTCCTCGGGGATCAGGACTTTGCCGATCCCGCCGCGCAGTGCGGCGAGGAGCTTTTCCTTCAACCCGCCGATGGCGAGAACGCGGCCCCGCAGCGTGACCTCGCCGGTCATGGCGACATCGGGCCGTACCGAGATCCCCGACAGCGTCGAGACGATCGAGGTGACCATCCCCACGCCAGCGCTAGGGCCATCCTTCGGGACTGCCCCTTCGGGCAAGTGAATGTGGATGTTGCGGCGCTGGAACAGGCTCGGCTTGATCCCGTAATGCGGCGCGCGCGCCTTCACGAAACTGAACGCCGCGGCGACGCTTTCATTCATCACTTCGCCGAGCTTGCCGGTGGTCTTGATCTCGCCCTTGCCCGGCGTGGTGACGCTTTCGATCGTCAGCAGTTCGCCGCCGACCTCGGTCCAGGCGAGCCCGGTCACGGCACCGACCTGAGGTTCTTCCTCGCTCATGCCGTGCTTGAACTTGCGCACCCCGGCAAACTCGCTGAGGTTGTCAGGCGTAATCGTGACGCTTTCGACCTCGTTTTCGAGGATCTTGCGCAGGCTCTTGCGAGCCAGCCGGGCGAGTTCCCGCTCCAGCGTGCGCACGCCCGCCTCGCGGGTGTAATAGCGGATCAGGTCGCGCAAACCTTCTTCGGTCAGCTCGAATTCGCCTTCCTTGAGGCCATGTTCCTCGATCTGCTTGGCAAGCAGGTGGCGCTGGGCGATCTCGACCTTTTCGTCCTCGGTATAGCCTTCGAGCCGGATGATCTCCATCCGGTCGAGCAGGGGCTGCGGCAGGTTCAGGCTGTTCGCCGTCGTCACGAACATGATGTCCGACAGGTCGAGGTCGAGTTCCAGATAGTGGTCCTGGAACTTGCTGTTCTGTTCGGGGTCGAGCACTTCGAGCAACGCCGAAGCGGGATCGCCGCGGAAGTCCTGGCCCAGCTTGTCGATCTCGTCGAGCAGGAACAGCGGGTTGATCTTGCCCGCCTTCTTGAGGTTGGTGACGATCTTGCCCGGGAGCGAGCCGATATAGGTGCGCCGGTGCCCGCGGATTTCCGCTTCGTCGCGCACGCCGCCGAGCGACTGGCGCACGAATTCGCGTCCCGTCGCCTTGGCGATGCTCTTGCCCAGCGAGGTCTTGCCGACGCCCGGCGGGCCGACGAGGCACAGGATCGGCCCCTTCAGCTTGCGCGTGCGCGCCTGCACCGCGAGATATTCGATGATCCGGTCCTTGACCTTCTCGAGGCCGTAGTGATCGGCATCGAGCACCTGCTGCGCCTTGCCGATGTCTTTCTTGACCTTGCTCTTCTTGCCCCAGGGCAGGTCGAGCAGCACGTCCAGATAATTGCGGATGACCGTCGCTTCGGCGCTCATGGGCTGCATGGCCTTGAGCTTCTTGAGCTCGGCTTCGGCCTTTTCGCGGGCTTCCTTGCTGAGCTTGGTCTTGGCGATCTTTTCGGTCAGTTCGGCGATTTCGTCGCTCGCGTCATCGTCGCCGCCCAGCTCGTTCTGGATCGCCTTGAGCTGTTCGTTGAGATAGTATTCGCGCTGGGTCTTTTCCATCTGCCGCTTCACGCGGCCACGGATCCGGCGCTCCACCTGCAGCACCGACAGCTCGCCTTCCATGAAGGACATGACCATTTCGAGCCGCTTGAGCGGGTCGCGCTCGACCAGCAGCGCCTGCTTGTCCGACACCTTGGCGTTGATCGCCGCGGCAATCGTATCCGCGAGCTCGCCGGCATCGTCGATATCGCCCAGCTGGTCCGCCGCGTCCTCGCCCAACTTCTTGTTGAGCTTGGCATATTCGCCGAACTGTTCGACCACCTGCCGCATCATCGCGACCACTTCATTGCCCGATGCGGTTACCAGATCGCTCGACGAAACCACCGCTTCGACGAATTCGCCGCGCGGTTCGAGCGCTTCGAGCGATGCCCGCGCCGACCCCTGAACCAGCACACGGACGGTGCCGTCGGGCAGCTTGAGCAGCTGCAGGACCTGCGCCACAACGCCGACATCGAACAGATCGTCGCGCTCGGGATCGTCGCAGCCCGGGTCGAGCTGCGCGAGCAGGAAGATGTCCTTGCTTCCTTCCATCGCCGATTCGAGCGCGGCGACCGATTTGTCTCGTCCTACGAACAGCGGCACCACCATGCCGGGGAACACCACGATGTCGCGCAAGGGAAGAAGGGGGTAGCTCTGGGTCATCAATCAATTCCATTGGGGGCCTTTGTCGGCCGTTCCCGAGGAATATGGTGAGCCATGTCCCGCAACGCAACGCCGCCGGTCAAAGTCATGTGGATGGCTGGTGACGCGCTTCACACGCGTTTAATGTCGCTTAACCATACACCGACTCGGTGCGAAAACGCGATCTGCAGTGGGAGGGCTAGCGATGCTGGGTTCAATGGTCTGCAAAATGCGCGGCCATCGCGTGAACCGTCGCCATGTCTGGGACGACGGGATGAATTTCCGGACGAATTGCGCGCGGTGCGACGCGGCTTTGATCCGTGACCGCGAGGGCTGGCGCACCTTCGACAACAACCGCGATCTGGACGAACGGCGACGACCGCATCCTCGGCAGGACTGATATGCTATGGCCGGAGCGCTTCTGAAACGCCCCGGCCAGGGAAGTGCACATTGGCGGAAAGGCCGTGTTTGGCCCGCTGAGAGCGCGCACCGACCCGGCGCGCACCCCGATCTTACATTCCGGGCAGCTTGAACCCGGCGGGAAGACCGGCGCCCTGCTGGATCTTGTCCATTTCCTGGCCCGATACGCGATCGGCGCGATCGCGCGCGTCGTTGAACGCCGCCGTCACCAGATCCTCGAGCATCTGCTTTTCTTCGGGCTTCATCAGGCTGTCGTCGATCGCAACGCCGACGATCCGGCCCCGCGCGGTCGCGCGCACCTTCACGAGGCCGCCGCCGGCCGATCCTTCGACTTCGATTTCGTCGAGCTTGGCCTGGGCATCGCTCATCTGCTTCTGGATCGTTTCTGCGGCTTTCTGCGCCTGCGCGAGCATTTCTTCCATGTTCATGCTTTTCTACTCCAAGGGATTTCGCGGCGCTGGGAGGATGCGCCGCCGTCTTCAATCAATTCCGCTTCGGGGAAGGTGTCGAGCGCAGCCCTGACGAGCGGATGCGCCCGTGTTGCTGCGGCGGCCGCATCACGCTCGGCCTCGGCCACTTCGACCAACGAGGGCGCGCCATCCCCGCCCGGCACTTCCTCGACCGCCCAGCGCTTGCCGGTATGGCGGTGCAATGTCTCGCGCAGGACCGGCGCGATATCTTCGGAATATTTCGCATCGCGCCCGTAGCGCAGGGTACCGTCGGTGAACTCGACCACCCGCACCTGCAGGCGCATGACGCTGGCCTGCTGCATCATCCCCGAAGCGTCGATCGCATCGACCGTTTCCTGCCAGTCGAGCGCCACCTGCGGGGCCGCATCGCCCCCGCCTTCCGGTGCGGGGGAAGATGCTGGCGCAGGTCCACGCTCGGCAAGGGTTTCGAGCTTCCTGGCCAGCTTGCCCGGATCGGGCATCTGTCCGGCATGCAGGGTGCGCAGCAGCGCCATGCGCAGCGCAACCAGCGGATCGGGCGCAAGCCGGACTTCCTCGTGCCCCTTGAGCAGCAATTGCCACAGACGGTGCAACTGGCCGGTGGGGATCCGCGCGGCCCATTCCGCCAGCTGCTCGCGCTCGTCCGCGCTTACCCCTTCGGGCTCGTTGCCNGAAACCTGTGCCACCGTGATCCGNTGGGCCACATCCATCTGCGCACGNAGCAGCGCCANCGGNTCTACGCCCAGCGCATATTGTTCGTCNACCGCCNCGAGCAGGGCCTTGCCCTCGCCCTCCAGCATGTGGCCGAACAGGCGCCGCTGNGCGCTCTTGTCAGCGAGGCCCAGCATGTCGCGAACCCGCGCTGCGGTCACCTTGCTGTCGGTATCGAGATCGGCNTGCGCGATGGCCTGGTCGAGGATCGACAAGCCGTCGCGAACCGANCCCTCTGCCGCGTTNGCAACNATGTGCAGCGCCTCGGCTTCCGCCTCGACGCCTTCCTTTTCGCAGATCGACGCAAAATGCGCTTCGAGCAGTTCGGAAGGGATGCGCCGCAGATCGAACCGCTGCGTGCGGCTGAGCACTGTCACCGGAAGCTTTTCGACCTCCGTGGTGGCGAACAGGAACTTCACATGCGCGGGCGGTTCTTCCAGCGTCTTGAGCAAGGCGTTGAAAGCGTTGCGCGACAACATGTGGACTTCGTCGATAATGTAGATCTTGTAGCGCGCCGAAACCGCCGCGTAGCGCACCGCTTCGATGATCTCGCGCACATCGTCGACGCCGGTATGACTGGCGGCGTCCATCTCGATCACGTCGATATGGCGCCCCTCGGCAATCGCGCGGCAGGGTTCGCACACGCCGCAGGGACTGATGGTCGGGCCGCCCTGCCCGTCGGGTCCGACGCAGTTCAGGGCCTTCGCGATAAGCCGGGCGGTGGATGTCTTGCCCACCCCGCGCACGCCCGTCATCAGGAAGGCATGCGCCAGCCGGTTGCGCGCGATCGCATTGGCCAGCGTACGCACCATCGCTTCCTGCCCGATGAGTTCGGCGAAGGTCTGCGGCCGGTACTTGCGCGCGAGAACGCGGTAGGGCTGTGCGGGATCGACCGGCGCCGGATTGGCGGCATTTACAGTTGGCGGAGGCGATGCTTCTGCCGGGCTATCGGCATGCGGCGCCACAGGCGCGGCAGGCTGCGGTGCAGCACCGCCGAACATCTGTTCCTGCCCCGCCTTCTCGAGGTCCGCCGCACTGGGCGTATCGACCTCTTGCGCGGCGCCGTCCCACGGGGGGCTGTCAGGATTGTCCGGTGAATCACCCATTGCCGACTAGGTAGGCACTACCGCGGCAAAAGTCATGCCGTCACGATTACGAATTGTGGGTGAAAGAGGAGCCGGCCGACCCGCCGCAATTCACCTGGGCTGCTTCCTTCCGGACCTGACCCGGTGAGCGAACGCAAACGTCCGACCGACTCCCGGCGCGCCATATGGTGAGGTTGGCAGGTTTTGTCCAGCCCCCAGGCCGGGCATTCGCGGCAGCGCTATCAGCCACTGGTTATCCCGCTGAAGGACGAACTGCGCTCAGCGAAAATTGTCGGCGTAGGCCTGCAGTTTGAGGCTCTTGGGCGGCGTAGCATGGACGCGGGCAACGATATCGTATTTGCGCGCATAGGTCTGCGCCTCTTCCTTTGTCGGAAAAGTCAGCTGAACCTGCGCCTGCGTATCGCCGCTGCCGGTCCACCCCATCAGCGGATCGGGACGCCGCGCCTCGGACTGCTCGAATTCGAGCACCCATTCATCGGTCCGGGCCCTGCCCGACTGCATGGCGTTCTTCGGTCGCTGATAGATTCGTGCTGCCATGGGTGCGCCCTTAAGTCAGCCGCCGGTTTTTGAAAAGGCGTTCTTGGTTTTCAAACTCGGCTTTTCCGCCCANGGCTGCTCGGGCCAGCGGTGCTTGGGGTAACGACCCTTCATGTCCTTGCGCACGTCGGCCCAGCTTCCCCGCCAGAACCCCGGCAGGTCGCCCGTCGACTGGATCGGACGCCCCGCGGGACTCGTCAGCTTGAGCAGCAAGGGCGTGCGNCCGACCAGCGGATGGCGTTCCAGNCCGAACAATGCCTGCACGCGCACTTCGACGCTCGGTGCATCATCCCCCGTATAGTCGATCGCATGCGTCGTGCCTGCAGGCGAAGCAAATACGCGGGGAGCTGCACTGTCGAGCGTCTGGCGGCTATCCCAATCGAGCTGGCCCAGCACCGCATCGACCAGTCTGCCCTTCGGTATGTTCAGATCGCGCCGCCCCTCGACCAGCGGCAGCAGCCAGAGATCTGCGGTCTTCGCCAGGGCCTCGGGTGAAAGCGCTTCGATCCCGGCATAGCTTGCACGCGCAAGCAGTTCCGCGGGAAGGAGTTTTGCCGCATCCTGCCGCGCCTTTTCCAGCAGCAGCGCAGCGATGGCCTGCGGGTCCGGCGAAGGGTCGGGTCCGCGCGCGAGAGTGACCGCGCCGAGTCTGCGTTCGAGCAGGGCCTCGACCCGTTCCCCATTCCATCTCAGGACCTGCCGGCGTTCGATCCGCTCGGGCAACCAGCGTTCGATATCGCTTTCGGCCAGCGCGATTGCCGAAGTGATCCGTGCCCCCTTGGCCTGCCCCTGCGCATCACCGATGACGAGATAGTCGGCGCGTGCGAGCGGCGATGCCGGGTCGAGGACGAAACCGCGCCCGCCGGCGGCGATCCAGCTCTCTCCACTCGCATCGCGGCGCCGGGCAATGAATTCGGGTCGTCCGGCTGCGAGGAGGATGCCGGATGGGGGCCGGTTGGCATCCGCGCTCGCCGAAACGAGGTTGCGTGCGGTTTTCGCCCAGCGGCCCGCCAGCCTGCGGTTCGCTTCCGCACGCGCGCCCCGGTCCGCGTTCCAGCGAGCGAGACGCGCTTCCAGATCTTCGCCCTGCCCGCCGAGCCCTCGTTCCTGGAGCAACAGGGCGAGCCGGGCCGCATCTTCTGCTACGCCGTGTTCGGCACCGAACAGCACGCACGCCGCTCCNNGAACGAGGTCGAGAGGGAGCTTGGCGAGCTTGCTTCCCGTCTCGGTAATGCGCCCTTCGGCATCGAGTGCCCCCAGTTCTGCCAGTGTGCTGCGTGCTGCGGCGATCGAAGCGGCAGGCGGCGGATCGAGCCATGCCAGTTCGCCGGGATCGCCCGTGCCCCATTGCGCCAGCGCCAGCACCAGAGGAGCAAGATCGGCGGTTTCCATTTCGGGCGGATCGAATGCGGGACGGCCCGCGTGGCCGGCTTCTTCCCATAGCCGGTAGGCGACACCCGGGCCCTGCCGCGCGGCGCGGCCTGCCCGCTGCGCGGCAGCCGCTTGGCTCGCGCGATGTGTGACCAGCCGCGTGGTCCCGGCCGCGCGGTCGAATTCCGCGCGGCGGGACAGGCCAGCATCGACGACGATCGAGACGCCGTCGAGCGTGAGCGATGTCTCGGCGATGGCAGTTGCCAGCACGATCCGCCGACGCCCCTCGGGATCGCGCCGGATCGCGGCGCGCTGGCCCGCCGGATCGACTTGCCCGTGCAGCGGGAGGACGAGCGCATTCGGCAAGCGGCCTTCCAGCCGTTCGCGCGTGCGATCGATCTCGCGCACGCCTGGCAGGAAGGCAAGGATGTCGCCCGCTTGTTCGCGCCAGGCCGTGCCGATCGCCTTGGCGACCGCGTCTTCCACCGGGATTTGCGGCATCGCGCCCAGCCATTCGATCTGCAGCGGGTGCGCGCGCCCCGCGCTTTCGATCATGCGCGCATCGTCACCGAGCAGCGTGCGGAAGCGCGCGCCGTCGATGGTCGCCGACATGACCAGCACGCGCAAATCCTCGCGCAGCACCGCCCGGCTTTCGAGCGCGAGCGCAAGCCCCAGGTCGCTGTCGAGGTGCCTTTCGTGCGCTTCGTCGAACAGTACCGCCGAAACGCCTGCCAACTCGGGATCGGCAAGCACGGTGTTGACGAAAATCGCCTCGGTCATGACCAGCATGCGCGTTCGTGCAGATCGCTTCGTGTCGAGCCGGGTCAGATAACCGATCGTTTCGCCGGGCTTTTCCCCCAGCGCCTGCGCCATCCGTTCGGCCGCGGCCCGCGCTGCAACGCGGCGGGGCGAAGTGAGGATCACGGTGCCATTGCACCATGGCTGGTCGAGCAGTGCGGGCGCCACCGCGGTTGTCTTGCCTGCGCCCGGCGGCGCGACCAGCACGGCCCCGCTGTGCATGCGCAGCGCGTCAAGCAAATCGGGCAGGACCGCGTGGATGGGTAGATCGCTCACACCCTGCCCCTAACCCCGTCGTCCGCATGAAGTCGAGACGGCTTGGGCAACCGCTGCCCGGCCAGACCCATCCGGATGTGGTCGTTAGCCTGAAGCCGCTCAGTACCCGCGTGCGACAGAGAACAGCGCAGCCTGCGTCATCGCCTGCCGCGCGGTACCGTCGGGAAAAATCGACAGGGCATCGATCGCGCACTGCGCAAAGTGACGCGCACGTGCCTTCGTGTCCGCCACCGCATTGTGCCGATCGATCAGTTCGATCGCATGGTCGAGATCCGCATCGCTGGTCTTGAAGCCGCCGATGGCTGCCTTCCAGAATTCACGCTCTTCCGCGCTACCCCGCGCATAGGCCAGAATGACCGGCAGCGTCATCTTGCCTTCGCGGAAATCGTCGCCCCGATCCTTGCCCATGGTGGCCGCATTCGAATCGTAATCCATCGCATCGTCGACGAGCTGGAATGCCACCCCGAGATTGCGGCCATATTCGTCGAGCGCCTGCTCCTGTTCCTCGCTGCACTCCGCGACCACGGCCGCTATGCGGCTGGCCGCGGCGAACAGCGCGGCGGTCTTCGCGCGAATGATATGGAGGTAGCGTTCCTCGCTGGTGTCGATCTTGCGCTGCGCGGTGAGCTGGTCGACTTCGCCTTCGGCAATGATCGCCGATGCGCCCGACAGGATCTTGAGAACCTTGAGACTGCCGTCTTCGGTCATCAGTTCGAACGAGCGGCTGAAGAGAAAATCGCCCACCAGCACGGTCGCCGGGTTGCCGTAGATGATATTGGCGGCCGCCTTGCCGCGCCGCAGGTCGCTGCCGTCGACGACGTCGTCGTGGAGCAGCGTCGCGGTGTGGATGAACTCTACCGCCGCGGCGAGCTTGTGCTGCCGGTTGCCCGTGTAACCGACCAGCTCCGCACCCGCGAGCGTCAGCATCGGGCGCAGGCGCTTGCCGCCGCCCGAAATCAGGTGACCCGCAAGCGCCGGGATCAACGGCACCTCGCTTTGCATTCGGTCAAGGATGACCTGATTGACCTGATTCATGCCCGGAGCGGTGAGAGCCAGCATCGGCTCGATCGATCCTTCGGGCTCCTTGCGCGGCAGGGTAAGTACGTCGGCAGACATTTCGGCTTGGCCATGGTCTGCGCAAGCTTTCTTGGCAAGCGTACATTTCTTGTTAGCGTACCCAGATGTCCGATAACGCCCCGCCCGATCCCGTGCTCGCCGGCTTTCGCAAGAGCATCGACAACATCGACGCCGCCCTGATCCACATGCTGGCCGAACGGTTCCGCATCACTCAGGCCGTGGGCGAATACAAGGCGAAAGCCACGCTGCCGCCCGCCGATCCCTCGCGCGAACAGGCGCAGATCGCACGGCTGCGGAACCTGGCCGAGGAAAGCGAACTGGACCCCGAATTCAGCGAGAAATTCCTGCGCTTCATCATCGATGAGGTCATCCGGCACCACGAACGCGCTGCCGGCCGCTAACTGACAGCCGCGCGCTACGGCGCACTGCGCGGCAGCGTCAGGCGGACCAGCAAGCCGCCCAGGTCCTCGCTTTCGTCGAGATCCACCGAACCTCCGTAGATCTGGACGACATCGCGGACGATGGCGAGGCCGAGCCCCGTGCCGGGCTTGCCCGTGTCGAGCCGTGCACCGCGGTCGAAGATTTTAGCGCGCGCGCTTTCGGGGATGCCCATACCGTCATCCTCGATCCAGATCGTGCAGTCCTTCGCCGCGCGCACGGCATCGATCGTCACAAACACGCTGCCACCTCCGTATTTGGCAGCGTTCTCGATCAGATTGCCCAGTATCTCGTCGAGATCCTGCCGTTCCATTGCGACCGCGGCATCGCGGTTGCCATCGAGGTCGAACCGGGTGTCCTCGTAAATCCGGGTTACGGCGCGCAGCACGCTTTCCGCGCTTGGCCAGACTTCGGCACGCGCATGGCCGCTGGCCCGCCGGCCCACGGCACGCGCGCGGGCAAGATGGTGCTCGACATGGCGCTGCATCGTCTTGGTTTCGCGGCACACCAGATCGGACAGGCGCGGATCGTGCGCTGTCGCGGCGTTGGTCAGGACGGTGAGCGGGGTCTTGAGCGCATGCGCCAGATTGCCGGCATGCATGCGGGCTTCCTCGGCCTGCTGCTCGGTATGGGCCAGCAGTGCGTTGATCTCATCGACCAGCGGTTCGACCTCGAGCGGGAGCGGCGCAGTAATCCGGTTGGTGCCATGCGTCCGCATCGCCAGGATCGCCTCGCGCACCCGGCGCAGCGGCGACAGGCCGTACCAGCTCTGCAGCATCGCCATCGTCAGCAAACCGAGCCCGAGCGCGGCGAAACTCCAGACCAGGATCGAACGGATCCGCGTGATCTGGTAATCGAGCTCGTCGCGAGCCGAGGCCACCGCGAAGGTCCAGCGCGTGTCGCTGTCGGGCAGGATGACCGTGCGTTCGACGATCCGCAGCGGTTCGTCTTCGAACTGGTCCGAATCGTAGAAATGGGGTTCGTTGTCGAAGTGATCGCCCTGTACCGTCAGGTTGCGATCCCACAGGCTGCGACTGGGGAACGGCTGGTGCCCTTCGCCGGTCACCTGCCAGTAAACCCCGCTATTGGGTTCAAGGAACCGCTGGTCGCCGAGAGAGCGATACAGCTGCACATCCCCGAAGCTGTCGATTTCGGCCGAAGTGATCAGCGCGGTCTGCACATATTCGAGCTGTTCGTCGAAATTGTCCTCGACCAGCCGGACCAGCGTCCGATCGAGCGCGAAACCGCCACCGAGCAGCAGCACGCCGATCCACAGCGCGGCAATCGCCATCATCCGCCGCGCCAGGCTGCGTTTGGCGGGCGGCGGCGTGGCCACGGTCACCGGATTTTCGGCGGCAGGATTCGCCGGCGGGGATTTCCCGACCTTCGCAACCGCGCCGGACGCCCCGTCAGGCGCGCGGCTGGTCGGCGGGGTCGTCGAGGCTGTACCCGAGTCCACGGATCGTCGTAATCACTTCCGCACCCAGCTTCTTGCGAATGCGGGTGACGAAGACCTCGATCGTGTTCGAATCGCGGTCGAAATCCTGATCGTAGATATGCTCGATCAGTTCGGTGCGGCTGACGACCTTGCCCTTGTGGTGCATCAGGTAGCTCAGCAGCTTGTATTCCTGCGCGGTCAGCTTGACCGGCTCGCCCTGCAGCGTCACCCGGCCCGACCGCGTATCGAGGCGGACCGCACCGGCAGTCAGCTCGCTCGACGTATTGCCCGAAGCACGGCGGATGAGCGCGCGCAGGCGGGCAATCAGCTCTTCGGTCTGGAACGGCTTGGCAAGGTAATCGTCGGCTCCTGCGTCGAGGCCGGCGACCTTGTCGGACCAGCTATCGCGCGCGGTCAGCACGAGGACGGGGAACTTGCGGCCTTCCTTGCGCCACATGCCGAGCACGGTCAGCCCATCGATTTCGGGCAGGCCGAGATCGAGGATCACTGCATCGTAATCCTCGGTGCTGCCGAGAAAATGGCCGTCTTCGCCATCGGTGGACAGATCCACCGCATAGCCATTCTGTTCGAGCGTCGATTTCAGCTGCTCGCCCAGCGTGGGCTCGTCCTCGACGATCAGGATACGCATATAAGTCCGTCCTCGGATAGTTTACGCCGCGTTTCGTTCATGTCGGTTAACGCGTCAACCGCGCCCGCGTTTCGGCACCCGGTCAGCGGCTGCGCCGCAGCACCTTGCCGGTGCGCGCATCGACATCGACATACATCACGCGGCCATCCTTGATGAACTTGAGGCGGTAGGCCATCGCCGTCGAATCGTATGCGGGCCCGAGATATTCGGCCCCGCGCATCGACGGCAGGATACGCGCCTCGATATCGCGCAATTCGAGGATGTTGCCGGCACTCATCTCGCGCCGCGCCTCGCCCTGTTCGGAACGGCGCTGCTGCGCAGAAGCAGGCTCGGCCAGAACGGGGCCCGCGACGAGCCCGGCGGCCAGCAATAAGGTCAGAATGCGTGACATGATGCGTGTCTGCCTAGCCGCAGGGCATTGAACAAGGGGTGAATGTGCGCGCAAGCGATGGTTCGACCTAGCGCGTCATCTCGAATTTCACCGTCAGCGAAACCCGCGTGCCGACCAGCCCCGGCTCGACGGGGGTCGGCGCATCGGCAACCTTCATCGCCTGCCGTCCGGCCGATTCCTCGAAGGCGATCGGCGAGCCGGCGGCTACGGATTCGCTCACTTCGAGCAGCCGTACGCCGGTGAAGCCCGACCACTGGGCATATTGCTCCGCCTGCGAGCGCGCATTGTCGAACGCGGCCTTGCGGGCCTGCGCGCGCGCGGCATTGTCATCGTCCAGCGAGAAGCGGGGACCGCCGACGTTGTTCGCCCCGGCTGCAACCAGCGCATCGAGCACTTCACCGGCGCGGTCGACATCGCGCAGCGTCACGCTGACGCGATTGGAGGCCTGATAGCCGCGAAAAACCTGTTCGCGCGTCTCCTGGTCGTAGTCGTACTGCGCATTGAGATCGATGCCCGCGGTCTGGATATCGTCCGCGTCCACGCCCAGCGCCTTGATTCGGTCGATGACGGCGGTCATCTCACGTGCGTTGATCCGCATGGCCTCGACCGCGGTGCGCGCTTGGCTGGTCACGCCCGCGCTCAGATCGACGATATCGGGCTTGGCGTCGACCACTTCGCTCACGGTGAGCTCGACGAGCGGGCCCTGCGCCTGGATCTGGACTTCGGCGGCCTGCGCGGCGGATGCGAAGGTGGCTGCCGCCAGGGCGGGAATTGCGAAACGGATCATGGCTTTGCTCCTCATAGGTCGAACGGATTATCCGTTTGGCTGCTTTACGGCTTGCTGAACGGGAATGTTCCCGCTTTCCTCGGACCGTGGCAGCCGCTAGCCACCGTCGCGGATTTCAGGGGATATCTATGAAAGCTTGGACATTGGCACTGGCGGCGCTTGCCGGACTGGGGGGCCAGCCGCTCGCCGCGCAGATGGAGCGCGTGCCCGATCGTCCCGCCGGCGAAGGCGAAGGCCCCTTCGACAGACTGCTTATCCGCGGGGCTACCGTGATCGAAGGCAGCGGNGCNCCGCCTGCCGGACCGGTCGACATCGTCGTCGAAGGCAATCGCATTGCCGCACTCTATCCCGGCGGGGCCCCGGCCGCAGAGGCGCAAACCGCCCAGCGCGTGGTCGATGCGCAGGGCATGTACGTCCTCCCCGGTTTCGTCGATGTCCATGGTCACAATGGCGATGCGTCGAAGGCACCGCAGCCGTCCTATGGCTACAAGCTGTGGCTTGCGCATGGCGTGACGACGGTCCGCGGCGTCAGCTTCTACTTCGGTCCCGATACGCCTGATATCAGCGACACGCGGCGCAGCGCCGCCAACACCATCACCGCGCCGCGCCTGATCCCCTATGCCGTGTTCGGCGACAAATGGGNCCGCGGCACCCCCGAAACGCCTGCCGCTGCGCGCGAATGGGTGCGCTGGGCGAAGGCGCAGGGATACTGGGGGGTGAAGTTCTTCAACGGCTATTCCCCCGCAGTCTTCGAAGCGGCTTTCGACGAAGCCGAGAAGCTGCAGATGGGCACTGTCGCCCATCTGGCGCAGACGGGCGTTGCCGAAGTCAACGCGCGCACTGCGGTCGAGCTTGGNCTCGACGACGTCACGCATTTCTACGGCCACTTCGAAAGCCTGCTCAAGGCCGGGCTGCCGCACTATCCCGGTGACTACAACTACTTCGACGANCAGTCGCGCTTCGCCTGGGTGGCACGGCTGGCCCCGCAGGCGGTCGAGCCGGGTAGCGATAAGTGGGAAGACTATGTCGACCTGCTGATCGACGAGGACGTGACGCTCAGCCCGACCTTCAACATCTATGCCGCGAGCCGCGATGTCATGCGGGCGCGCGGTTTTGACTGGCACGCCAAGTACACGCTCCCCTCGCTCGGCGATTTCTACGCCCCCAGCGCGACCAATCACGGTAGCTATTACAAGGACTGGACCAGCGAGGACGAGGTCGCGTGGCGTAACTTCTACGCCAAGTGGTTCGAACTGACGAAGGACTTCCACGACCGCGGCGGACGCGTCACCGCAGGCTCGGACCCTGGGTACATCTACCAGACCTGGGGCTTCGCCTATATCGGCGAGCTCGAGATGCTGCGCGAAGCGGGCCTGTCGCCGCTGGCGGTCATTCGCGCCGCAACGCTCGACGGCGCGCGCTCCTTGTACGAACCGCTCGGGCAGGAACCGCCGATGGGGCGCATCGCGGTCGGGCAGCTCGCCGATCTCGTGATCGTGCCCGAGAACCCGCTCGCCAATCTCAAGGTCCTCTATGGCACCGGGCATACGCGGCTGAACCGGGAAACCGGGGCGATCGAACAGGTCGGCGGAGTGCGCTGGACGATCAAGGACGGGATCGTCTTCGATGCCCATGCGCTGCTCGCCGATGCCGCGCAGATGGTCGAAGAGCAGCGCCAGGCCCGCTGACGGCTTGCGGCGGGGGCCAAGCGCGCCTACCTCGCGCGGCCTATGGCACAGCCCCCCATCCTCAGCCTCGAAGGCATCGCCCTGCAGCAGGGCGGCAAGTGGCTGTTCGGCGGGCCCGACCACGAGCCGCTGGACCTGCACGTCGGCCCGCGCGACCGGATCGCGCTGATCGGACGCAACGGCGTGGGCAAGACCACGCTGTTCCGGATGATCGACGGCCAGGTCGAAACCGATGCCGGCGAGCGCAAGATCAAGCCGNGCACGCGAATCGTGGTGCTCGAGCAGGACCCCGACCTGACCGGCCATGCCACGNTGATGGATTGGGCGCTGGCCGGTGCCGGCGCCCCGCAGGAACACGAGGTCGACGCGATCGCGGGCCAGCTCGNCATCGACATGACGCGCGCCACCNAGGGCGCGAGCGGCGGCGAGAAGCGCCGTGCGGCCATNGCGCGTGCGCTGGCGCAGGACCCCGACCTCCTGCTGATGGACGAGCCGACCAACCACCTCGACCTGGGCGCGATCGACTGGCTCGAAGGCTGGCTCGAGCGCTACAAGGGCGCCTTCCTCGTCATCAGCCACGACCGTACCTTCCTCAAGCGGCTGACGCGCGCAACGCTGTGGCTCGACCGGGGGATCCTGCGCCGCAAGGAAGTGGGCTTCGGCGGCTACGAGGCGTGGGAAGAGCAGGTCTATGCCGAAGAGGCCCGGGCCGCGGACAAGCTCGACGCCAAGCTCAAGCTCGAAGCACACTGGCTCGAACGCGGCGTCACCGCGCGGCGCAAGCGCAACCAGGGCCGGCTCGAGAAGCTCTACCAGATGCGCGAACAGCGCGCCTCGATGATCACCGCGGGCGGCACGGCCAAGCTGCAGCTCGCGACCGAGGCTTCGTTCAAGTCCAAATCGGTCATCGTCGCCGACGGGATCAGCAAGAGCTATGGCGAACGCACGATCATCAAGCCCTTCAGCCTGCGCATCCAGCGGGGCGACCGCATCGGTATCGTCGGCGCCAATGGCGCGGGCAAGACCACGCTGCTGAACATGCTCACCGGCGAGCTCGAACCCGACAGCGGCAGCGTCGAGATCGCCAAGACGCTGACGGGCGTAATGATCGACCAGCAGCGCCAGCTGCTCACTGCCGACAAGACCGTCCGGCAGGTGCTGGCCGAAGGCGGCGACTGGATCGACGTGCGCGGCAATCGCAAGCATGTGCAGGCCTATCTCAAGGACTTCCTGTTCGACCCCAAGATCGTCGACATGAAGGTCAGCGTGCTGTCGGGCGGTGAACGCAGCCGCCTGCTGCTGGCGCGCGAGTTCGCCAAGGCGAGCAACCTGCTGGTGCTCGACGAGCCGACCAACGACCTCGACCTCGAAACGCTCGACCTGCTGCAGGAGGTCATCGCCGACTACGAGGGCACGGTGCTGATCGTCAGCCACGATCGCGACTTCCTCGACCGGACGGTGACGATCACGCTCGGGCTCGACGGGACCGGGAGGGTCGACGTGGTCGCGGGCGGTTACGAGGACTGGCAGCGCAAGCGCCGCCAGACCATCGCNAGCAAGGCCAGGGCGGACAAGNCGGGCGGCAAGGCTCCGTCCACGCCCCCGCCCCCGCCGCCTGCNAGGCCCGCCAAGCTGTCCTACAAGGACCAGCGCGACCTCGAGCTCCTGCCGGCGCGNATCGAGGAGCTCGAAGCGGCGATCGCCAAGGGCGAGGCGATCCTGTCCGATCCCACGCTCTANACCGCCGATCCGCAACGCTTNGCCAACATCTCGCAAGGCATCGAGAATGCCCGCGCCGAGAAGGANGCCGCCGAGGAACGCTGGCTGGAGCTCGCCGAGCAAGCCGNAGCGTGAGCCCCGAGGCAGAGCTGCGCGCGGCGATCGCCGGCTGCCGCACNTGNGCNGCGCATCTGCCGCATGGNGTGCGCCCGGTGACGGGNTTTTCGGCAACNGCNCGGTTGCTTATCATTGGCCAGGCACCCGGGTCGAAGGTCCATGCCAGCGGAATCCCGTGGGACGATGCCAGCGGCGACCGGCTGCGCGAATGGACCGGGCTGACCAAGCAGCAGATGTACGACCCTGCGCAGGTGGCGCTGGTGCCGATGGGCTTCTGCTATCCCGGCAAGGCGAGCGGCGGCGACAAGCCCCCGCGCCGCGAATGCGCGCCGCAATGGCACCATCGCATCCTCGACCTCCTGCCCGAAGACCGGCTGACCCTGCTCGTGGGAACCTATGCGCAGGGCCATTACCTGCCCGGTGCGCGCAGGCTGTCGATGACCGAGCGGGTGCGCCGATACCGCGAATTCCTGCCGCACTTCTTCCCGCTGCCGCATCCCGCGTGGCGTTCGACGATCTGGATGCGGCAGAACCCGTGGTTCGAGGCCGAAGTCCTGCCCGAACTGCGCGAAGCGATTGGCCGCCATATCTAGGATTGCCCCCGCACCAGCCCGACAGCATGCGGGAGACATGGACCGCATGGACCACGGTCCTGAGCGAAAAAGCCCGAGCATACGCAGCATCAACTAAGGCGATAGAAATCGGCCACCCGGTCGAGCGCCATGCCGAGCACCAGCTTGCCGCTGCGCGCGGGCCAGGCCAGCGCCTTTTCCGCCGCCGGCACGCCTTCACCCCAACAGGCGACGCGCCAGAGGATATCGTTCAACCCCGGCCCTGCTGCCGCCATCGCACCATCGAAGCGCGCTTTCGCCGCAAGCTGCCGCTCGCTTGGCGTGAGCCCGTCCCCACCGCTTCCTGCGCAATCGACCCGCACCGGATCCCACCGCATCGTGACCGACGGCGCCAGCTGCGCCTTTTCGTAATCCAGCCGCAACCGCTCGGCGGCATCGAACCGGCGGTCGGACAAATGTCCACGCGCATGCAGCCAGGACAGCGGGCTTTCCGCCAGATTGACCGTCACGCTGCGCCGTGCGGGCCGTGCCCCCCTGCCCCGGCGCGGGCCTTCCTCGGTAAGTTCACGTTCGACAAGCTTGCGGCGCATCGGCATTTCTCCTGCGGTGGGTGGGAGTTTGCCCTTGCTTCCATCTGGTTCCTGTAGGAAAGATGGAAAACCAATTTGGTTATTCCGGGGACCGTGCCGTGATCAACCGCATCCGCGATATCCGCCGCCAGAAGGGACTGACGCTGGCCGATCTGGCTGCTGCGTGCGAGCCGCCCACCACTCCGCAAACGGTGGGCCGGCTGGAAACGGGTATGCGCAATCTGTCGCTCAAATGGATGGAACGGATTGCCGCGGCGCTGGGGGTCGAACCCGAAATGCTGGTGCGCAGCGAAAGCGGCGATCACCCGCAAGTCGTTGCGACGCTCGAACAGGCGGGGCCGGAAGCGCGGGCCACCCCGCGCGACGCCATCCTCGCCACCGATCTCGGCGGGGGCGGATCGCTGATGGTGCTCGATATCGCATTTCCGCATGGCGAATACCGCCCCGGAGACCAGCTGTGGTTGCGCCGGATCGCGCCCGAGGAGGCTGCCCGCGCCATCAACCGCGACGTGCTGGTGCCCCGCAAGGGTGGGCGCTTCGCGTTCGGGCGGCTGATCGACCGACAGGGCAGCATGGTTGGGCTGTTGCCTCCCGGGCATGGCGAAAAGCAGCAGGTGGTCGACAATCCGGCGTGGATCGCGGTGGCGGAAATGCTGGTACGGCGGCTGTGACCGTGGCGAAAACCCGCCGGATCCTGTCGCTGTCGACCCTGTTCCCCAACACGGCGCAGCCGCGCTTCGGGATCTTCGTGGCCAAGTCGCTCGAAGCGCTCCAGCGCGACACGCATTGGGACACGGCGGTCATCAACCCCATCGGCCTGCCGCCGCTGGCGCTGGGCCGCTATCGCGCGCTTTCGGAGGCCGCTCGCGACACGCAGGAATTCGGCATGACCGTGCATCGGCCGGTATTCCGCCTGCTCCCGAAAGTCGGCGGGCGGCTCAATCCGGGCCTGATCACCAGGGCGGTCCTGCCGCTCGCGCGCGAACTTCACGCGCAGCAGCCGTTCGATCTGGTCGATGCGCAGTTCTTCTATCCCGACGGTCCCGCCGCGATGGCCGTCGCGCGCGACCTGGGCCTGCCATTCTCGGTCAAGGCGCGCGGCGCGGACATCCATTACTGGGGCGCGCGCGCCTATGGCCGCGATGCCCTGCTGGAAACCGCCGACGCCGCCGCAGGCGTGCTGGCCGTGTGCGAGACGCTGGCCGACGACATGGCAGAGCTGGGAATGGCGCGCGACAAGATCACGGTGCATTACACCGGGCTCGACCGCGACCTGTTTCGCCCGATGGATCACGTGGGCCTGAAAAAGCGCCTCGGCGAAAGCTTCGGCATCCCGCTGGCCGCGTCGGACACGGTGCTGGTCACGGTGGGCGCGCTGATCGAACGCAAGGGGCAGGCCTTCGTGATCAAGGCGCTGGCCGATCTGCCGAATGCACGTTTGCTGCTGGTCGGTGCGGGGGCGGATGAAACCAGCCTGCGCGGACTGGCCAGGCAGGTGGGCGTGGCCGACCGCGTGCATTTCCTCGGCAGCCTCGAACCTGCGTTGCTCCCCCCCATCCTGAGCGCGGCCGATGCCATGGTGCTGCCGTCC
>FUFK010739304.1_pt1 | contig 21654 bp, 20 predicted proteins | sample 1021851 | NCBI WGS metagenome assembly FUFK01 (sample SAMEA51879418, study PRJEB19060) | metagenome
AGTTTTCTAGGTTTAGGGGTACCGTTAAATATTCCTACATGGGGAAATATTTTAAATGTTGCACAAGATATTTTAATTTTACAAAACTATTGGTGGATGTGGGGACCTGTAGGAATTGTTATTTCAGTTTTTGTTCTGTGTGTTAATTTTATAGGAGATGGTCTACGAGATTCAACAGATCCATCACANCAAGGTTAGTAATGGAAGATAAAAATAATATAGCGCTTTCAGTTAGAGATCTTAAAACTTTTTTTTATACGAATAATCGATGCAACAAAGCAGTTAATGGAGTTTCCTTTGATGTTGAAAAAGGTAAAACACTTTGTATCGTTGGTGAAAGTGGTTGTGGTAAAAGTGTTACCGCAGCTACAATTATGCAATTNCTTCCAACACTNTCNNGNATTGAAGAGGGTGAAATTAAATTTCAAAAAGATGATAAAATTATCAATATTGAAAAATTAGAAAAAAATGGAAAAGANATGNGNGANATTAGNGGCTCAGATATTGCAATGATATTCCAAGATCCCATGACAGCACTTAATCCTGTGTACACAGTCGGATTTCAAATAAGTGAAAATCTTAAGTATCATACTAATCTCAATAAAAAAGAAATAAGGGAAAAGTGTATTTCTCTTCTCAATGACATGGGCATACCACTTCCAGAAAAAAGAGTTGATGAATATCCTCACAGTTATTCTGGTGGGATGAGGCAAAGAGCAATGATAGCAATGGCCATGGCTTGTAATCCAAAAATATTAATTGCCGATGAGCCAACAACAGCTCTAGATGTTACAATTCAAGCACAAATATTTGAGCTAATGGATAAATTAAAAAAAGAAAATGACACAGCTATTATTCTTATAACGCATGATATGGGAGTTGTTGCTGAGTTAGCTGATAATGTTGCAGTCATGTATATGGGAAACATTGTTGAAGCTGGAACAGCAGATGATGTTTTAAGACGACCAACACACCCATATACTAAAGCTCTTTTAGAATCAGTACCTGTACTTGGAAGAGGAAAAAATCAAGATATTAATCCTATTAAAGGATCAACGCCTGATCCCTATAATAGACCTATTGGTTGTCAATTTGCTCCAAGGTGNAATTGGCAAACNGAAAGTTGTGACGTGATGCCAGAAATCACACAAATAAATGAAACTCACCAAGTAAGATGTCACAAGTACGAACAATTTTTTGAGAAATATAAATGAAAAAAGAGATACTTAAATTACGCGGTGTAAAAGTACATTTTCCAGTACAAGCAGGTGTGTTTAATCGTGTTGTAGGACATGTTTTGGCTGTTGACGGTGTAGATTTAGATATTTTTAGAGGTGAAGTTTTAGGTCTAGCTGGAGAAAGTGGTTGTGGAAAGACAACTCTTGGTAAAGCCATCCTAAGATTGGTAGAACCTACAGATGGAGAAGTAAAATATATTTCACAAGATGATGATGAGACAGAATTAACATCTTTAGAAAAAAAAGATATGGATCCATTTCGAAAGAAGTTACAAATAGTCTTTCAAGATCCGCACTCCTCTCTTAATCCTTCATTTACAATTTTTGGCTCGCTTCAAGATCCATTAAAAAAATTTGGTATAAAATCAAAAGAGGAAAGAAGAAAAATTATTGGTGATCTCCTAGAAGCAGTAAATATGCGCAGAGAATATATGGATAGATATCCTCACGAATTTTCAGGAGGACAAAGACAAAGAATTGGTATTGTCAGAGCTTTATGTCTTGAGCCGGAACTTATAGTTTGTGATGAAGCGGTTAGTGCTCTTGATGTATCAATTCAGGCACAAGTACTAAAATTATTAATGCAACTTAAGAAAGAAAAAAATCTAACCTACCTTTTCATTACTCATGATTTGAGTGTAACAGAATATCTATGTGATCGAATTGCTGTTATGTATCTTGGGAGAATTGTTGAACTTTGTGATTCTGAAGATCTATATAATAATACTCTTCACCCCTACTCTGAAGCTTTGATTTCAGCTATCCCAGTTGCAGATCTTGACAAACAAACGAAAAGAATTGTTTTGGAAGGAGATGTACCAAGTCCAGTTAATCCACCTAAAGGCTGTCCTTTTCATCCTCGATGTCCTAAAGCAACTGACATTTGTAAAACTGAGGTACCAACATTAAAAAAATATTCAACAAATGGTAATGAACACTATGCATCTTGCCACTTAATTGATTTACCCGAAATTAGCTAAATGTCTAAATATGATCCAAAAGATCTAAATGGTGTTATGCCTGCTATGATCACATCGATTAATAAAGATGAAACTATAAACAAGGANGGTTTAAGAAAAATAATAAATCATTTAATAGCCGAAAATGTTAATGGCTTGTACGTAACTGGTAGTACAGGTGAAACTTTTTTAATGTCACCAGAAGAAAAAAAAGAAGTGCTTGATATTATTGTTGAAGAAGTAAATGGCAGAGTTCCTGTTATTGCGCATGTTGGATCTATTGGAACTAAAATTACAACTGATCTAGCAAAATATGCCACTCATGCTGGAGTCGACGCATTATCAGCATTGCCACCTTTTTATTACAATTTTTCTAATGAAGAGATTTATAATTATTATAGTGACATAGCTCAATCCTCACATTTGCCAATTATTATATATAANATTAGTCANGCAAATTTGATGGACATTGATATGTTAAAAAGATTGGCCGCTATAGATAATATTAAAGGAGTTAAATATACGGCAGCAACTCATTTTAATTTTGAGAAAATAAAAAAGGAGATTGGAGCATATTTTAAAATTTATTCTGGTATGGATGAAATGGCTATCTCTGGTCTGATATCAGGTGCTGATGGTATGATTGGATCGTTTTATAATTTAATGCCAGAAATGTTTGTAGGAATTTTTCAAAATATGAAAAATGGTAATGTTGTTGAGGCAAAAAAATTACAAGACAAAGTCAATATGATCATTTTGTATGCTTTAAAAAAATCAGGTTATCCATTTATTAAAATGGGATTAAGTTGGATGGGAATTGATTCAGGGTATGTAAGGAAGCCTTTTTCAAGTATTGTCAATACAGAGATAGAAAAGGGAATAAAAGATGATTTAAAAAAATTAATGTCGGAAAATGATCTTTCAGAAATAAAATTTTTAAAAGCATTATAATTAACTTTGTGAAAAAAAATATTTTAAAAAAATTAAAAAATAAAATCATTGTATCATGTCAGCCTAATGAGGGTGGGCCTCAAGACAAGACGTCTATTGTTGTTTCAATGGCAGAAGCTGCAATTATAGGAGGTTGTGGTGGTGTGCGAATTGAAGGAGAAAAAAATATACGAGCAGTCAAAAAAAATATTTCTTTACCAATAATTGGCATAATAAAAAATGACTTAGATAACTTTAAAGTTAGAATTACGCCTCTCTTAAAGGATGTCGATAAAATTATTAATAGTGGTGCAGATATAATAGCGTATGATGCCACAAATAGGAAAAGGCCTTTTCCAACAAAAGAAATTATTTTAAAAATTAAAAAAGCAAATCGTTTAGCTATGGCAGATTGCTCAAATCTAGATGATGCTAAAAATGCTATTTTAGAGGGTGCNGATATTATTGGAACAACACTTGCTGGCTATGTTGGTAAACAAGTGAAAGATACGGATAAACCAAATATAAAATTAGTTAAAGAATTTAAAAAACTTAATTGCTTTGTAATGGCTGAAGGGCGTTACAACACNCCAGAGCTTGCAAAGCAAGCTATACAAGCAGGAGCAGATGCAGTTACAATTGGAAGTGCTATTACGCGTATTGATAATATTACGAGTTGGTTTGTAAAAAAAATTAAAAATTAAAATGAATAAAAAAATATTTAACAAATCAGGTATCGCAATTGATTTTGGAGCAACGAAGATATCAGTATCTCAAATAATTAAAGGAAAGTTTAAAAAAACTATTACTGAGCCAACTTCAATACATAAAATAGCAAATAATTACATTCAACAAATTGAAAAAAATATTAAAAACTTAAATATATCTAAATCTAAAAAAATAGGCATTGCTATTACAGGAAGGGTTGACCAATACGGAAATTGGTACCCAGTAAATAAAGAAAATTTAGGAAATTTCAAAATACCCCTTAAAAAACTTATAGAAAAAAAATTTAATACAGCTTCTACAATAATAAATGATGCAACAGCTGCAGCTTTGGGAGAAGCAAATTATGGAAAAGGTTTTAAATACAAACGTGTGGGATATATTACAATTTCAAGTGGTATAGGAGTTGGTGTAATTTTAAACAATAAACCTCTTCTCTCAGAAAATGGATTAGCAGGACATTTAGGATTTACAACTTCAACGTTAGCAAAAACAAAATGTGGGAGTGGTAGAATTGGAACTTTTGAAAGTATCGCTTCTGGTAAAGCAATGAGTAAAATTGCTAAACAAAAAGGTCATAAAAATATTAGTGCTAAAGAAATTTTTAAGCTTAGTTTACAAAATAAAAAATGGGCAAAAGAAATAATCGGTCTATCTGCCAAATCTGTCTCAGAACTGTGTGCAAATTTGAAAGCTATATTTGATATAGACATAATTATTCTTGGTGGAAGTATTGGAATGGCACAAGGTTATGTAGAGCTCGTAAAAAAAAATTTGAAAAAAGAACCTAAATTGTTTCATGTAAAAGTAGTAAAGTCATCTCTTGGAGTAAAAGCAGCAAAAATGGGTGTTTTGCTATAAACACAAGAAACTGATTGTGCTTTTAATGAAAATTGCATAGGTTAATTAAAATGGGAAAAGGACAAAAATTATATTCNAAAGCAAAGCAAATTGTTGCTGGTGGNAATATGCTTTTATCAAAAAGACCTGAAATGTTTTTACCTGAACATTGGCCTGCTTATTTTACTAAAACAAGAGGTTGTGAAGTATGGGATCTCGATGGAAATAAATANATAGATACCTTNATGATGCCAGGAACTAATTCACTTGGCTATAGTCATCCAGAAGTCGATGAAGCTGTCAAAGAAACAGTCGGGAATGGAAATATGTCTTCCCTAAATGCCCCGGAAGAAGTTGAGCTCACGGAAAGATTAGTTGAACTACATCCATGGGCTGATATGGCAAGATTTGCAAGATCAGGAGGTGAAGCTAATTCAGTCGCTATTCGTCTTTCAAGAGCTGCATCTGGAAGAGATAATGTAGCATTTTGCGGATATCATGGCTGGCATGATTGGTACTTAGCTTCAAATTTATCTGACTCAAAAGGGTTAGATGGTCACCTGCTACCAGGTTTAGATCCTCATGGTGTACCACAAAATCTCAAAGGAAGTGTATATCCGTTTGAGTATAATAATTTTAATAAACTAGAAAACTTAGTCAAAACTAAAAATATTGGNGTTATCAAAATGGAAGTTTACCGAAACAAAGAACCAGAAAATAATTTTTTGCAACGAGTAAGAAAATTAGCAAATGATAATAATATTGTTTTAGTTTTTGATGAATGTACATCAGGATTTAGAAAAAATTATGGTGGTTTACATATGCTTTATGATGTTGAGCCTGACGTCGCAATGTTTGGAAAAGCTCTTGGAAATGGATATGCTGTAACTGCAGTCCTTGGTAAAAGAGAGGTAATGCAAGCAGCAGAAAAATCTTTTATAAGTAGCACCTTTTGGACTGAACGAATTGGATCTAGTGCTGGTCTTGCGACACTAAAAGTTATGGATAAAGAAAAATCATGGGAAAAAATTACAAAAATTGGTGAATACGTAAATAGTGAGTGGATGAAGTTATCTAAAGAATTTGATCTTCCAATTACTATTAGTGGATTAGCGGCACTGACAACATTTTCATTTAAAAGTGAAAATGCATTGGCCTATAAAACATTTATTACTCAAGAAATGCTTAAAAAAGGTTATCTTGCTGCAACTGCAGTCTATGTTTGTACTGCNCACACAAAAGACATCATTNATGGTTACATTGAAAATATACGCCCTATTTTTCAAACGATAAAAGAGTGTGAGGATGGAAGAAATATTATGGATTTATTAGANGGCCCTATTGCACATAATGGTTTTAAACGATTAAACTAATCTAAAGATATAATTTTATTTCCAATTTTTTTAAAAGGCAATCTTTTTAAATTNCTTGTNCAAAGACCTTGGCTATCAATATAAAAACTCTGAGATGCAATTGGATCATAAGCATCTTTATGAGACACAGCTGCTTTAATTATTATTAATTTTGCATCTCTAGGATTAATACCTTGTGAAGTTAGTTGACCTAAATCCATTGGTGGTGTTTTAATTGATGTTAACAATAAGGTTAATTGATCATTTTTTAATACAGCTGAAGGGCCCATATTAATTTTTGTTCCCATCATTGAAGCTAAGTGAGATTGTTTATTTTCAAGTTCAAATCTTCCATCAGAAATTCTTTCTAAATTTGCTTTAATAAAAATAGGTTTGCCATGAAANGNATCAAATTTTGCACCNATATGTANNTNAANTTCNTTATNNATNTGAGCTTTATGACAANCNTCTNCAGCTTCAGGNTCNTTNATNATNGCAACNATNNCNNTATGATTNGTTTNTAANAANCGNTCTAATAAATCAGTNGCATCTCCTGGTGTTCCNCCACCAATATTATCAGCTGGTTCAATTANTAANATNGGTTTTTTAATTTCTGTAATATTATCAATCACATTTAGTGCTTCATCCAAAGAATTTTCTTTTGGATAACCATCTTTAATTTTTGCTTCTAGTATATTGACCAATTTATCTAGGTAATTTTTTGCATCACTAATTTTTCCTCTGGTACAACAATTTATACTAAAACCACAATCTGGAATATCCGCGTATGAATATCCTGCCATAACATTAATGCATAAGATCTCTGGATCTTTCTTCTCTATTTTTAATGCTTCCTCTAAAATTGTTTTCATTGGATCATTTGCTGTACCAACACCTGTTGGAGGTAAAATATATTTTGTATCCAGATGTACTTGTTTTACATTAGGATCTAGAAAAAGGTCATTTAAAATTGATGCAGCTTTTACTGCTGTTTCTCTAGANTCACTNTGAGGGTTTTTTCTATATGCATAAACACATGTACTATACTTAATCATATTTTCTGAAACATTGGCGTGTAAATCTAAAACTGCAACAATAGGAATAGATATATTTTCTTTTGATAAAAAACTTTGAATATCTCTGAGAAAATCTCCCTCAAAATCATCATGGTTAGTGCTTACCATAGCTCCATGTAAAACTAAGAAAATAGCATCTATGTTGTGACAAGAAACTTTTAATTTTTCAAAGAAATTTTTTTTAAAATAGTTTTCTGATTCTTCATCAACAGTACCTGAAGGTCTGGCTGACATTTGAATTCCTGGAATTATATTCCAATTTTGACCAGAAGCATATTCTATAAAACCATCTGTTGGAGATCCATTACCAGTGTTTTCATTAATTATTTCTTCATCATGAAAAATAATAAAATCTTTTAAAGTAGTTGGTTCACCTAAAAATGTATGGGTTTCATGATATATACCTGAGAGAAAAATATTTTTAGACATTTAGTATTTCTTCTAATTCATTATTTGCATGTATTTTTATTTTTTTTACATCTTCTGCAGTTGCTCCGTCATAAGGCCACAGAACTTTTTCAGATACTGGTCCCCATCCACCAACAGAAGCGAGTAATTTATCTAAACCAGTGTTTGATAATTTATTAGCAAAAGGTAAAATATGTTGTTTCATAAAGTTTAGGACTTTTGCTTCTAGTTGTTTTGCTTTTTCATAATCTTTCTCGATTAAATCCCAAATTTTAACAGCGCCATTTGGGCTTAAACATGCAACATTGGAATAAGATCCATTTGCTCCTAAAGGTTTTCCATATACAACCGTATGTCCAGGCACAAATACCGAAAAATCATCTAATAATTCTCTTCTTTGTGAGTACCATTGCTCATCACCCCCTGCACATTTAATTCCTACAAGATTTTGAACAGATTGTTTTAATAATCTAATCTCTTCAAGAGAAAGCAGGACTTTTGCATGAGGAGGATTGTATAAAATCATATAAATATCCTCAACCACCTCTTGCATTCCTAAAATAAAATTTTTTGACTCATTAAAAGTTGGAGGCCACCAATCTGGTAAGGTAATTTGAAATCCATTTGGTTTTAAACTTACCATTCGCTTTGCTCTTTCTTGGCAAACTCTTGGATTAGTATGACTTAAACCAAGTTGAAATTTTTTCTTCTTTTTTAATGCAATTGTTGAGACTATTTCAGATAATTTATCAAATTCTTGTTCTGTTTGATTATGACATTCTGCAGCGGTACCATTAGTATAGATACCAGAAACTTTTGAGTCACATAAAATATGAATCTGTTCTTCAAATGCAACCCAGTCAATTTGATTATTATTAATTGGTAAAAGAATAGTTCCCCAAATTCCATTTGGTTTCTCTCGTTGTTTCATTTTAATGTTTATGTAATTGATCTTGTGCTTGCTTAATAATATCTACACCCACTCTATCGCTCCATCCTTGAATCAATTTCTTAGTTACTGGACCAACATTTCCATCAGCAATTGGCATTCCATTAAACTTTGTTGCAGGCATTATTGAGTATGGCGTACTAGTAATAAACATTTCGTCAGAAGTTGCTAAGTCATAAGATTGAATAACAGCTTCAATCACTTCAATGTCTAAAGATCGGGCTATTTCCATTGTTGAATTTCTTGTAAGCCCCTCCAAACAATTAGCAGTGGTTGGTGTAATTAACTTTCCATCTTTGATCATAAATATATTACCACCTTTATTTTCTGCAACATTTCCATGAATATCAAGAATGACACTTTGTGCATCAGGATCAACTAATTTAGCTTCAATTTCAGCTAACGTGTAAAACAGACGACTTCTATTTTTAATTCTAGCATCTAAAGATTGTGAGGGTACCATTCTAGTGGGAGGAGTTACTGCATGACAACCTTTAGTATAAAAAGGAGCCCACAAAACAAGATTCATAGGTTGAGTATAAATCATAACAGTTGGCTTAGAGACTTGCAAAGCTGGATTACCTCCAGTGATTGAATGTCCTCGAGAAATATTGTGCACAAGCCAACAATCCTCATTAGCCTTGTAATTATCTTTATTAATTTCTAATAATTCAAGACTAACCTTTTTCATTTCCTCTATTGTCATTTGAGGGTCGATACGTGTTAATTTAAATGATTTATATAATCTTTCTAAATGTTCATCTAATTTGAATGGTTTGAAATTAAATGTTCTAGTAGATTCAGTAACTGTATCACCTAAAAGTACAGCGCTATCAAATATTGAAATTTTAGCATCTACTTCTGGTACAATCTTACCAGAAATATAAACTTTTCTATTGTTCATTTTATAATTTGTTTTTTGATTTTAATTCTGCTTTTAATTGTTCTTGTTCCATTTTCTCTTTCTGCTTGTCGTGTTTTGCAGAAACACCATGATAAACAAAACCAAAAGCTCTTCGTGATCGAGTTTTAGATTTATTGGGATCAGCAAAATGAATAATTTTAGCATGGTGCATTAAAAACATTCCAGCTTTACCTTCAAACTTTACAGTATTTTTTTTATCCTCTTCAGTTCCAAAATCAGTTACCCCTTTTGAAAAACCTAAAATTTCTGATTTGCCATGTGGTCTGTATCCTTCATATTTATGTGAACCTTTAACATAATGGATACATCCATTTTCATCATCAACATCTTCAAGTGCAAGCCAACCAGTAACAGCTTTATCATTATCTAAATTAAAATAATAACCATCTTGATGAGGTGGAGTAGGATTGCTTTTACCAGGAGGTTTATTAAAGTATTCCATTGCTCTAGGTATAACATCCTCACCTAAAGCGTTCGCAGCTAATTCTTTTATTTTACTATTGTGAAATAGATCATGAAAGAAAGGATCGTATTCTTCTAACTTTTGCATTTGCATTAAAGTATCTTTGTTTTCTTTATCAACGTAATACACTTCCCCTTCTTTCATTTTAGGAACACAGTCTTTAATATATCTATCAAACTCATTATTTATAAGCTCCATATCAGACTTCGANAAAAGTTCAGGAATATGATTATAACCATTTTCATCATAAATTTTTTTNAGATCNCTTAATTCAGGGGTGTTGGTATTAAAATTCATATTANNTTTTTCTCCTTCATTTCTTTTCGAAGTTTTTCTTGATAAGCATCATGTGCTTCTTGATTTATTTCTGCACTTTCTCCATAATAAATAAATCCCAGTGCTTTTCTAGTTCTTGTTTGAGATTTATTTCCTTCAGCCCAATGTATTGTTTTAGCATTGTGAATTAAAAAAGTTCCTGGCTCTCCAGGAAAAGAGACTGTGTTCTTTTTATCTTCCTCATTTCCAAAATCAGTAATACCTTGAGAAAAACCTAATACATTGGATCTACCATGTGGCCTGTATTCAGATTTATGAGAACCTTTTACATAATGAATACATCCATTCTCTTCATCTACTTTTTCTAGAGCTAACCAACAAGTAACGGCATTATGTTTTTTTAACATAAAGTAATAACCATCCTGATGTGGTGGTGTTGGCTTTCCAATTCCTGGTGGTTTATTAAAAAATTGTAAATTTTTGGGCTCAGCTTTTTCTCGTAAAACTATTTCTGCAACTTCTCTAATAGGAGATTTTTCAATTAATTCTTTAAAGTAATCATCATAAGTAAACATTTGCTGAAGTTGCTTTATAGAAGTTTTATCATCTTTATTTTCATAAAATATATGATGATCAGGTACATTAGGCGTAACTTCTTTTATGTATCTAGATAATTCAATCTTAATCTCCTCTATTTTATCAATTGAAAATAATGGGTTTATTGCAATATAGCCGTTGTCATCAAATTTAGTTTGAAGATCTTGATTATTAAAAGTTGTCATAATTTAATAAAATTATGGTAACTGAAATTAAAAAGATAGCTAGTAAAAATTAATTATTTACCATATTTTCTTAATTAAATTATAAATCATAGAAGAATGCAAAAAAAATATAAAAGAGTTTTTTCTATAAACAATGATCTAGGATATAGAAATTATACTGTCAGAGATTTAATAAATTTAAAAGGTAAGAAAAAGCTAACGCAAGTAAGAGTTACAACAGTAGAAGAAGCTGCAGCCGCTGAAGAAGCAGGAATTGATTTATTATTAACTGGACCAGGAAAAGATTTTCCAAATATTAGAAAAGCTGCTTCAAAAACTTTTATGACTGTTGGTGTGCCTTTTATTGAGAACCCGTCAAAAAGAGAAGCAACAAAAAAAGCATTCGAAATAATTGAGGCTGGTGCTGATTCACTAATGTGTCAAAATTGGAATCTTGAATGGATGTCACATTTAAGTAAATTTAGAATTCCCTTTCAAAGTCATGTTGGTTTTATTCCAAGAAGAACGACATGGATAGGTGGNATTAGATCTTTTGGAAAGACAGCAAATGAAGCTGCAGAATTATTTAGAGATATAAAGGATATTGAGAATACTGGTGCATGGGGCATAGAAGTAGAACTCGTTCCAGAAAATATTTTAGAAGTTATTACAAAGCACACATCACTTGTTACTATTTCAATTGGTTCTGGAATAGCCGCGGATGCTCAATTTTTATTTGCAGAAGACATATTAGGGCAGAGTAAAATAGCTTTTCCAAGACATGCAAAAAAATATAAAAATTTTGATAAAATATTAAGTGATCTTCAAAAAGAAAGAATTGATGCTTTCAAAAAGTATAGAACAGAAGTTCAAAAAAATAAATTTCCAACAAAAAAACATACTATTTCAATTGAAAAAATAGAATTAAATAAATTTAGAAAGTTTCTACAACAACATTAATTATGAAAAATAAATATAAAAAAGTTTACTCTCTTGCACATCAAGCTGGTTATAGAAACTATACCGTTAAAGATTTAATAAATTTAAAAGGTAAGAAAAAATTAACACAGATAAATGTTGTATCTCCTGAAGAAGCTGCAGCTGCAGAAGCTGCTGGTATAGATATGATTATTTGTGGGGTGGATAAGTTAAAAGAAATACGCGAAGCAGCACCCAATACATTTTTAACGTGTGGAATAAAATATACTGAACATGCTTCAAAAGAAAGTATGATGAAGAAGGTATTTGAATTACTAGAAGTTGGTGTAGACTCGATACATACAAATTCTTGGAATATAAATTTCATAAAATATTTAAGTGAGTTTAATATCCCTTTTCAAGGACACGTAGGTTTTGTACCTATGAAATCTACTTGGACTGGAGGTGTGAAACCAGTGGGTAAAAATTCAGCAGAGGCAATTAAAGTTTATCATGATATAAAAGAATTAGAAAAAATTGGCGCGTGGGCTATAGAAGTAGAATGTGTGCCTGAGGATATCTTAAAAGAAATAACAAAAGAAACTAAAGCTCTTACCATTTCAATAGGCTCAGGNAGGTATGCAGATATCCAATTTTTGTTTGGTGAAGATATTTTGGGTTATCACTTTAATTCTANTGNAACACCACGACATGCAAAAAAATATAAAGATTTTAATAAGACATTTGAAAAATTACAAAAAGACAGAATACAAGCTTTTAAAGAATACCAAAATGATGTTGTTAGTAAAAAATTCCCATCAAAAAATAATGTTATCTTTGCAGAAAAAAAAGAGTTAGAAAAATTTAAGAAATTAATAAAAAANCTGTAAATGAGGATAATNGATGAGATCATTCTNTACNAAAATCCTGAACCTTTANTGGTTAGTAAACAAGGTATTTTCCCGGGTATAGTNAAATTANAGGATAATTCCTTACTTGCATTATTTACTATTGGGCAAGCTTTTGATTCTGCTGATCAAAGAACATTTGTTTCAAAAAGTTTTGATGATGGAAGAAGTTGGTCTAAACCAAAACCTTTACATAATCATATATATAAAAATAAGGAAGAATCAGAATCTCTTAAACCACTATTATTACAAAATAATAAATTGCTGGCAATAGGTTATGCTTTTGTAAGACCAGATAGTTTAACACCAATTGTTAATCCTAATACATTTGAAATACTGCCGCTCAATAATAAAATAAGTATTTCTAATGATAATGGTGAAAGTTGGTCTATGCCAAAAAATTTTAACGTCAATGAAACACCGCTTGAAATATCAGGGCCGTGTATTCAATTAAAATCAGGTAGAATATTAGGAGCAGCGCCACCTTTCCATTTAAAAGAGTCAGATCATTCAGGATGGATAATTTATAGTGATGATGAAGGAGAAAATTGGAGTAAACTATCTGAATTTTATAAATCAAAGGAAGGACATGTTTCAACTTGGGAATGTCGATTATGTGAAACGAACAGCAAAATTATTGTTATTTTTTGGGCTTATGACAATAAAAATAAAAAAAATCTTAGCAACCATGTTGTAATTTCTGATGATGCTGGAAAAACATTTAATACTGTAATTGATACTAAAATTAGAGGACAAGCGTCTAATGTAATGTTTTATAAAGATGATATAATTTTTACCATTCATTGTCACAGAGAAAACCCAACAGGATTAATTCTAAGAAAAGTTGATGTCAGAGATAATAAGTTTTCAATTTTAGATGAAATCAATTTGTTTTCTAAAGATGGTTTATCAAGTGATGATACTAACATAAGTAAACAGTTTGGCTCGCTTAAGTTTGGTCAACCATCAATCCTTCTTTTAAATAACAATGAATTACTAATTTGTTTTTGGTGCATTCATGAAAACCAACATATTATTAAAACGTATATCGTAAATATATAGTCATCAGTATGTTCAATCTAATATCTAATGAAAAAGAAAAAATGAAAGTAATTAATTATTTTCATTTTTCAACTGCACTACAAATGTGTGCTGTTATAGGAACAGTTGCAGCACCTTTAACATTATATTCTGTAGAATTAGGATTAGATCCAGATAGAATTGGTATTTTAGGTAGTCTCATGGCTTTTTGCCAAGTTTTAGCTTTAATTAGTATCCCTTTAACTCTTTATTTTGGTAGTAAGATTTTATCTATTTGGACATTATTTAGCAGGTACATTTTTCTTTTAATTTTTTTAATTGTTCCGTTTTATCAAGATAATTTAACACTTGTTTTCTACTTGTTATTTTTTGCAATGCTCATGTTTTCTATTTTACGTTCATTATCTGAAGCTGCATTTGTGCCTTGGATGCAAGAATTTATTCCAAGAGATGTTAGGGGTAGAGTTATTGGTATTAATGGAATTATCTGTACACCCTTTGCTTTAGTTGCATCNTATGGAATAAAAATCTGGTTGGACAGTAGAGAGGGTTTAGAGAGATTTTACCCAGTTTTTTTTATAGCAATAATTCTTGGACTAATATCAGCTCTTTTACTTTTAAAATTAAAAGGGGGAAAAAAGATTAAAGAACGAGATAATGATCAAGGTTATTTAAAAAATTTACTTAAAGCAACTAAAGATAAAAATTTTAACTTATTTTTAGTTTCATCAGGAACACAATATTTAGTCATTACAATACTAGCTATTTTCTTAACTCTCTATTTTAAAATTAGAATGAATATTCCAAGTGGAGAATTAATTTTTTCTTCAACTTTAATTCTAATTGGTGGGACGTGTAGTGGTTTAGTAGTTGGAAGAGTAACAGATAGTTATGGTTGTAGGGGTATAAGAGTAATATTCCAAAGTCTACAAATAGTACTATTACTTACTTTACCATTTATAAATTCTGATACTCCTTACTTAAGCTACGTAATTGGAATAATTTTCTTTCTCTTTGGTTTCTTAATGTGGGGAAGTGCATCAATAGGTTATATTTTTATGCTAAACTATGTACCAAGTAATAACAAAGAATCTTTTATGTCACTTGCTTACAGCTTAGATGGAATAACAGCAGGAGTAACAACAGTGCTAGCTGGTTATTTAGTTGTTTGGTTAGATAATAATGAGATTATTGTTTTTGACAAATTACTTGGCAGCTATGAAGTTTTATTTGTTATTTGTGCTTTTATTATAGCAATATCTATGAATGCTTTTATTCTTATAAGAGAAGAAGGAGCTATGGGAGTTAGGACTTTTTTGAGACAATTAATTTTTTACAGAAAGCAATTACCATAAAATATTATTCAAATTTTAAACGTATCCAATGTAGATCCATTTTTTTATCATTACCCGCATAATAAAAAACTAAAACTTTCCCACTCTGTAAAACATCAGCATAGGGCAATCCAAAACTCCATATATTCATGTCAGCTAATAACCCTCCTAGCTCTTTACTATTTTGTTTAATTTTTTTTTGATTAAAAATTGTTACCTCAGAAATTTCATCAAAATGAGCATTGAGATTATCTGATACTCTTACTTTTATGCTTTGATTTTTAAATCTATCAACCCATGCTAACACTACCTTACCATCCTTTAATAATGCAGGATGAGAAGGTTGATCAGAAATATTTAAATCTTTTGGCTGAGACCATGTTTTACCTTCATCATTACTTATTCTTTGATGAATATTAAGGAAAGTTTTTTTTGCCGAATCATATGTCCATGCAAAAGAAGTAATAGTTCCATTTTTATTTACACCACATCTTAAATCCCAATTAAAAATTCTTCCAGTTTCATCACCTGCTGCTAAATAAGGTTTAGACCATGTTTTTCCATTATCAGAAGAACATATGAAAATATTTTTTTGATACCATTTTGATTCATCATAATAATCTTTATTATTTTCAATACTCATAATTAATTTTCCATTTGGTAATTTCATAATAGGATTGGTAAGACTTGGTGGACCAATGTCTTTAGGTAGCTGAACTTTTCTAAGTTTTGACCACGTATTCCCATTATCATAAGAATCTGCAATTAGAATTTTCATTGGAAGACAGCCTTCAGTATTAGCATTAAATAATTCTTTTCCTGGAATAGAAGTTCGATCGATCCACAATAATGATGCAATAATATGAGAATCAGAAATTTCAGTTAAATAGCAAAGTTTTAGACTGCCTTTAAGATTATCTATTTTAACATTTTTAAAAGGCTCCCAAGGTTCTGACCATTTCTCACCTTCATCATCTGATCGAAAAAACTCTATTCCCTCTAATTCAGAATCTTTATTATTTCCACCTCTTGCAGTGGCAAGAATAGATCCATTACTAAGAGAAACAAATGATGAAAAAGTATAGCATGCTTTATTTGAATCAATTTTTGCAGAACATAAGATACCTGAAGAATCTATTTTCATTTAATAAAATTTTATTTTTTTTTCTTAGGCCATCCCATTAAAAGTTTGGCATTTTTTTCTTCTTCAATAGCCTTTTCTTTATCTTTAAAAATTTTCACTACGCATTGAGGTTTATTACGATCAATTACATCATAAACTAGATGGTGATCTACTTTATCAATAAGTGGGCCTATCCAACCAGCACAATGATCGCAGTATCTTTTCATAGGCTCTGCATCATTATCCAAAACTTTACTAAGACTTGGACAAACATTCATTCTTAATTCTAATTTTTCGTCATCTAATTTTAAATCCATATCACAGTTTTCTTCAATTCTAATATGATCCCAGTATTCATACATCCCCTTCAAACCTTTTTCTTTGAATAACTTTAAAGTATGTTTTTCTTGATTTTTACTGATTTCCAACCAGTAAGCCTCTAGATGTTCTTCTCCTTGATCTTCGAGAAACTTAAAAACTTCGTTATAGAAACGGGTAAAATGATCACTAGGTATCATGCTCTTTTCCTTATAGTTTGTCTGCATGCTGCTTCTCCTAAAATTTCAGTTTTAATTTCGTATGGAGTATCTTCAGCCAGGGCTTCATTTGTTTTAATAGTTTGATCACAAAAGTTAGGTGAAACATTTCCAACCAACTTTCTTACATGTTCATATGCTGTACAACGATTAACTGTTAAAATAATTTCTTCATCATTAATAGAAATATTATAATCAGCATTTTCCCGATCAAAAAAATGCTGCCAATGTTTAGCTAACATTTTGATATTCCCTTTTTTAATATGATCTTTGATATCTTTATAAACATTATTACCAACTTTTTTGAAGATATCNTTCATGGTATCGATACCATATTTATTAATNATAAACTCAATAGTTGTATTTGTAGCACCGTGAAAATCCATGTGGACATTGCCACCATCGTTGTAACGAAGTTTTTGATCTAAATTATTTTTATTCACTTTTATATACAGATTTTCCAGCAATATAGGTTTCACTAATCTCCAAATTATCTTTTTGTAAAAGAATAAAATCAGCTAATTTATTTTTTTCAATACTTCCCATAATATTATCTAACCCAATAACTCTTGCTGGTACTAAACTTGCAGCAATAGCAACTTGGGATAAAGTTTTTTTTGAAAACTTATAATAATTTTGTAATGCTTCAATAGAAGTTAATGATGACCCAGCTAATAAACCATTATAAGTAGAAGCTTTCCCTTTTTCTACTGTACACCATCTTCCAGGAAAAAATTCAAACTTAACAGGAACTGGAGAGCCGGCTCCCTTAACAGAGTCCGTTTCTAAGAATACTCTATCAGTTGGTAAGTGAGATAGTAGTTCAACTAATTGAGGGTGAACATGAATACCGTCACATATAACTCCAAGAGCAATTCGTGTTTCAGCAATTAAAGCATCAGTTAGAGATAATACATGAACACCTGTGTCATCTGGTGGATAAGTTGGAAGTGCATCATACATATGTGTTACAGCATCAACCCCCCAATCTGCAAATTTAGGAACATCAATTGGATTGGCTCCACTGTGACCCAAATGAATTGAAATATTTTCTTTTTTAAGTCTCTTTATAAATTCTTCTGAACCATTCATTTCTGGCGCTAATGTCAGAGCTTTTAATTTACCCTGGCATGCATCTAATAATTCTTCGGCTAAAGATACAGAAGGATTTCGAAGATTTTTAGGATCATGAGCCCCAGGTAATGCAAAACAAGGTCCTTCTGAATGAATTCCTAAAACACGGGCTCCCTCTTTAGCTTTATCAATGTCATTTGATAGTGCATTTAATAAAGTTTTAGTTTTTTCAGGTGGTAGGCATGGTGTTGACGGTAAAAAACCTGTCACTCCGACTGATGGTAGTATTTTAGAATTATCAACAGTACAATTTTCTTCAGCATGACCATACAAATAATTTAAAAAACCATGTTGCAGAACATCAATCATTCCAGGAAAGATAAAGTTATTCTGACCATCAATTATTTTCCATTCATCAGAAATATTTTCATTCGGATTTAAAATATCAACAATTTTATCGCCATCAATTAGAAGATCTTTATCTTCTTCTCCATATGGAGTTACCAAAGTAACATTTGTAAATCTTTGTTTGTGTTGCATATATTTAATTTAATATTAAGGTAAAACCTAAAACAACTATAGTGAAAAAACAAGAACTAGGGGAAATAAGATGAAAGACCAATGTGTATGTATAACTGGATCTACACATGGTATAGGATTTGGAATTGCAGAGGCATTTGCTAAAAAAGGAGCAAAAATTGTCATTAATTCTCATGAAAAAGATAATGGCGCTTTAGATAAGCTCAAAAAATTGACTGAGTGTTATTTTGTACAATCAGATCTATCAACAATTGATGGAAATAAAAAACTAATTCAAGAAGCAAAAGTTAAACTTGGAAAAATAGATACTCTTATAAATAATGCTGGTACTTTTCAAGATACTGATTTTGAAAATATTAATAAAGAAAAATTTGATAAAACATTTAATCTGAACGTTAGAGGTTATATGTTTACATCTCAAGAATTTGTAAAACAAATTTCAAACGATCAAAATAATAGTAGTATTATTTGTATTGGTTCCTCTAACTCCTTAGCAGCTGAAAAAAACAGCGTCATGTATGATACTTCCAAAGGAGCNGTNCTNATGATGNTTAAATCAATGGCTGTAAGTTTAGCATCAAAGAACATACGTGTTAATGGTATTGGTCCAGGNATACTNGAAACACCACTGACTAGTGCAGGCCTAAATAAAGGAAATAATAAAAAAGTAATCAGTTCACAAATTCCACTTGGCAGGATTGGGAAGCCATCAGATATCGGTGGAGCAGCTGTATTTTTAGCATCTGAAGAAGCAAAATATATTACAGGACAAATGTTATACGTCGATGGTGGAATTTTAGCTAATCAATTAAATTGGGATGAGTCACTTTTATAAAAAAATTTAAAAAAGGAGAGAATATGATTAAAATAATAACCACTGGTGCAAAATCAGTTTTACCTTTTAGCCCCGCAATTAAAGCAGGTGATTTTGTATATGTTTCAGGGCAAGCTTCCGTTGATCGAGAAAATGGGTCAGTCATTGAAGGTACATTTGAAGAAGAAATGAGACGTTCAATTGAAAATTTAGAAGCAGCAATTGAAGAAGCAACGATTTTTTTAACTACTGGCATACTAGGTTTTGGAGGTGGATCTCCAATGGATGTGGCAAAGTTGACTGCTTTGTTGTTAGGGTCAAATGATAAAATAGATGAAATTTGGGGAGTTAATAATGTTGTAGGGCCAAGATTACCACTCGCTTTAATACCTACAACTTCTGGTACAGGTTCTGAAGTCACGCCAATATCTATAATAACTTTATCAAACTATGAAAAAAAAGGTGTATCATCTAAAGTTATAATTCCAGATTTAGCTGTATTAGATCCACTTTTAACTGTTGATCTTCCATCTAAAACTACTGCTAGTACTGGAATAGACGCTATGGTTCATGCTATNGANGCATATACCTCTAAAAGTGCAAATAATAATCCAATCTCAAAAGCACTAGCTGAAAAAGCCCTTAATCTAATTGGGGGTTCAATTATTCAAGCCGTTCAAAATGGTAAAAATGATGAAGAATCTAGAAACAAAATGTTACTGGGTTCATTAATGGCAGGGATGTCATTTGCAAATTCACCAGTTGCTGCAGTACATGCTTTGGCCTACCCCCTTGGAGGTAAATATAAAATTACGCATGGATTATCTAATGCATTAATCTTACCTTATGTTCTTACATTTAATATGAAAGATGAAGAAACAAAAAATTCATATCTTTATTTATCGGACATAATATTTCCTCAAATAAAGCATATTAAAAATACTCAAGACAAATCTATAGCATTCATTAATGAATTTATAAATTTGTCAAAAAGGTTAAATTTACCTACAAAAATAAGAGAACTCGGTATTCCAAAAAAAGCATGTAGGGAAATGTCTATTGAAGCAATGAAACAAGAAAGATTGTTGATAAATAATCCAATAGTTCTTACACAAAAAGATATTCAAAAAATTTATGAGCAAGCTTGGTGATAAAAAATCTGTTAATTGATATATCTCATGCTTAGCTTTAATTGCTTTTCAAATCAAAAATATAATGAATATTTAATTATAGCTCATGGTCTTTTTGGTTCAAAAAAAAATTCAACCCGAAGTCTGAAGAGTTCCTTTGCGCCCCATCAAGGAACAAAACATGAAGAGTGAAAACAGAGTCAAAAGTCCGGAAAGCGACCAAAGCATCCAGGAAATCTGATGATGATGCACGAGCCATCCGACTAGAATCGGTCCGCAGATCTTTCCAAGGTTTTTCATCGAACCAAAAAAACCAGTCCCGCTTCCAGTATCCTGATAGTCGATTTGGTTCGCAAAAAGGGCTACACATGATGGAAGAATCAGCGCCTGGGCCATTCCAAACACAATCGAAACGCTGATCAGGGAAGACACATCGGGGATCACAGGAAGTGCCCAAAGTGCTCCTGAAGCCAGAACCAGTCCTGATGCAGCAGTAAACAGATGACCATTTCGGTCCCCGATTCTTCCACCCAAAGGCCTTAGCAGAAGGTGACTCAGTTCCTGTACTGAAAAAAAGACACCTACCCAGATGATAGGGATGCCTTCCGAAAGTGCCATTAATGGCAGGAAGGCTTTGACCGCATAAAGACCAATGTAAAGAAAACACTCCAGTCCTCCAGCAATCCATAATTCGGGAAGTCCAAGCCCTGCCTTGAATGATCCCGAAATCTGTTTTTTCCATGAAATACCGGAAGCAGCATTTTTATGTTCTGTTGGCAGCATCAAAACAGGAATCAAAGCCAAAATGCTGATCAGACCGATCACAGTGAAGACCTCAACCGGTTCCATAACACTGAGGAGACTTGCTCCGGCTAGAGGGCCAACAATGTAACCTCCGTTTTTGGCAATTCCGAACCAACCTACCCTTTCTGCACACCCTTTTCTGCCCTGGTCCAAGACCCAGGCCAGAGTGACAGGACCATAAATCGCTGTTGCCAATCCATGAGCCAAGCGCAACAGCATCAATTCTGTAGGGTTTTCTATGGAACCATAAAGAAAAGGCATACCAGTGAAAATCAGCGTTCCACCTATGATCCAGAACCTCCTTCCCCAACGGTCGGAGAGCAGACCGAACAGTGGTTTCATCCCAAGACCGGTCATGGTAGAAACCGAGACGATCATTCCTAGAAAGAGAGCATCTGCTCCCAGGGATGCTGCCATCAGAGGCAAAACGGGGCTTTTTCCCATCTGGTAAGCGCTGCGGACAAGAAAATCCGCAAACGTCAGTTTGATCAAATTCTGATTGATCGACACCTCATTCCTCAAAGAATTC
>FUFK010804017.1_pt1 | contig 21648 bp, 18 predicted proteins | sample 1021851 | NCBI WGS metagenome assembly FUFK01 (sample SAMEA51879418, study PRJEB19060) | metagenome
AAAGTACCCGAGTTCGTCATCCTCGATAACGTGCTGATCGAAGAAGCTGTGCAGCGCTCTCTTCTCGGCTGTTTCCAGAGCCTCGAAATAGCTCCGGGACGGAAGGGCGCAATGCATCGAATAAGCCATGATATTCCTCCTGATTTCTGTCGTGAGACGACAGGAGGTGCGCGCGATGGTCTTGTGCATCCCGGGTCAGGGATCGCCCGGATGGGCGACCGCGATAGCGGCGGTGGGGGTAACGATTTTGGTCGCTGCCGGATGCAATCCGGTGGCGGGCAAAATGGTGGGGCCCTGCCGTCCTTGAGGCGGGAGGCGCAAGGCCATCATGCTGGGAGAACCGTGAGCCAGGACCCACCACCTCCGCCCCAATATCGAACGCCTGCTGGGTGCGAATTGCCTTTCCTACACCCCGATGACGCGGGCATGTGAACAACCGGGGAGCAAATCCGAGGGGGACAAAAGGACAAAAAACATGCCCCGAAACAGGAGCGCGATTGCAGCTTTGCAAAAGCTCGAAGCGGACCGCGAGGCGCTCGACGCCAAACAACGCGAACTTGAAGTGCAAGCGGCCAGGGAACTCGGCGAAATCATCCTGGGAAGCGGCCTCGAAAGCTTTTCGAAGAAGGGTCTGAGGAAGGTTGCCGAAGAGCTCGGGAAACTCGGCGAGGATGCCGCGATCGAGAAACTGACGGCGCGCGGTTCAACCCGTGCTTCGAATGCAGCGCCGGGAACCCAGTAACCACAGAAGAAGAGGCCCTGCCGCTTGCGGCAGAGCCTCTTCGTAAGGGGGGCGATCGGGATCGATGTCAGTCGATNTCNGGAGCGTCGGTGTTGTCGNNNNCNTCNCNCGANCCNNTNCCGCGGGAGAGNAAGTCGACCTTGTCGGCGAGGATCTCGGTNCCGTAGCGCGTGACCCCGTCCTTGTCCTCCCACTGGGTGTAGTGGATGCGGCCCTGGACGCTGACCAGCTGGCCCTTGGAGCAGTACTGCCCGACGGTCTTGGCGAGGCCGTTGAAGCAGGTCACCCGGTGGAACTCGCTTTCCTTGGCAGTGTAGCCGTTCTCGTCCTTGTAGGTCTTGCCGTCCTTGTCGCGCGCGGGGCGATCGGTGACGACGGTGATCCCGGTGACATTGGTGCCGCCCTTAGTCTCGCGGGTGTCGGGATCGCGAGCGATGCGGCCGGTGAGGATTGCGATATTGGTCATGGTGAAAGTCCTTCAGTTCCTCAAACCGGAGACCATCTCCGGCTTGCGAACATGCCAGAAGAAGCAGGGCAAGGGAGGACTGCACCGCAGGAGCGAAGCTCCAAGGGAAACCTGTTCATGACGGGTGGTGCGGGCAGGCGCGCGAAGCGCGACAACACGGCCGTCAAAGGAACGGGTTGCGGCTCCTCAGCTGACCTGATTCAGGACTGTTCGCGAAGAAAGCCGGATGGGTATCGGGTGTGGGCCTGAAGGCTAAGATGATCCCGCTGCAATCAGCTTACCCCATCGCCTTCCGATGCCGCCATGAGATCCATGAAGTTGCGAGCTGCTTCCCGGTCTTCCTCGTTCTCGAACGCGAGGTCGAGGTCGGGGGCGGACCCGAACATGTGCAGGAACGACCACAGTGCAAAGCGCTTGCCCCGGTCCTCCTCAAGGCCGAGATCGACCCGGCAATGCTCAACGCCGGCTGCAAAGGTGTCGGGAGAAACCCCGGAGAGGTCGGTGGTGGCAAAGTAGCGCTGCAGCAGATCGTCAAGTTGCATGACCGGTCCATAGTCGGGTCGGTGCCGAATGCACATCCAGGCAATTCAGATGAAGATGATGAAGGGCCCCTCAGGACCCAGGAGAAGTGCCCAAGAGGCCGCGACGATCGACCACGGTGATCCGGCGTGCCTTGGCATCGATCACCAGTCGTTCGGTGACGCCATTGCCCGGAAAGGCGACGACATAACGCGGATTGAGCGAAAGCATTTGCTCGTTGCGCTTGAACCCAGCGCGAGCACCAAGCCGACGATCAAGCGAGTAGGTCAGTTGCTGCACTTCGCGGCGTTCAGCCCAACTCGCGGCCAGGCGATCGGCTCCCTTGCCGTCGCCGCCATGGACCAGGAAGAGATCGGGAACCACATCGCGAACCTTGTCGAGCGTCGCCCAGATATTGTCGGCGTAGACACGCGCATCCTCGGCGCTNTCGAAGCTCTGGCGACCNCCGGCGAAAACNACCGGAGTNCCTTCCGGGATCAGGGCATNNCGCCGGTTCTCGGCGCGTGCGCGNAGGAAATCGCGGGCATCGATNACGGCCGANGTNAGNTTNCGCGAATGGCTCGNGCGCGANCCGGAAACGGGCTTCCACGAGGAACCGGTCTCGTCGCGGTANAGTGCTGCCGCNGCCTCNCGCATCTGCTCCAAGGCCAGCATGCTGGCTTCGGCNGCCTGCGCGCGCTCGACCTGCTCTTCNAGATTGCTCGAATGCACTTCGGAGCCATCGGCGGATGCAAGGAGGACCCGGATCTCGTCGCTGGCCTGGTCAAGTTGAGCCGACTTGCGGCTGGCGGCGCGGTGGAAAAGGTTGACCATACCCCAGGCAATATCCTCGGCATCGGCTTCCAGGGCAGTGTCGGAAAATATCGCGAAGAGGTCGGACCATATGGCACCAAGCGTCTGGTCGATCGCATCCTCGCAGGGAAAGTCGGTCTCGTTGAAGGGGGCTGGCCTGATGCTGAGGCCTGAAAGGTCGAGGCCGCTCAACTGGTCGATGAAGCTGTCGTACATGGGGTGTCTCCTGATCGCGGGGACAAGGAGAGGAGGCACCATTGCCTCAGCCCTGTCCGCCGGAGCCCGATCAGGGCCGGGTCAAGGGGCGTGACGCACCGCGTAGCGGGAAACCTGCGGCCCTAGGCTGGCGCGGGCAACACGGGCCGACGGGCCGCAGGTTGCGGCGCGCCCCGACCGGCCCAAGGGCCTCTCCCGGCGGACTGGGACCAGGCAGGATCAGGCCCCGGTGGCACAAGCGGATCGGGAGCGCTCGAAGATCGCTTCGCCGTTCGAGAACCGCCCGACAAGGCGCAGCTCAACGAACAGGTCGATGAACCGTCCCGACACCTGGCGGAGCCAGTGCCGTGCCCTCGCCGTTCGTGGGTTGTAGAAGTCGGCCTCCCAGTACCGCGCATCGTCGCGTTCGGCGAGCCAGATCGCGGCGAGCCCGCGCCAGGTCGATATGCCGCAATCGGCGAAGGCGTTGCGCAGGAGAATACGGTCCTCTCGTCCTCGCCATCCATCCACGCATTCGAAGGAAGGAAAGACCGCCTTCGCAGTATCGATGATCTCGTCGAAGAGGCACTCGTAAACCCAGTCGGCGTCGTCCTCTTCGCCGTCATCGAGCAGGCGGAAGGCCACTATGGAGCCGGTCGGATAGCTGACGGAACGTCCCATCTCACTGCTCCTCAGGCTGCATCAGCGAGATCGACGTCGGCCTCGCATTCGCTGGATTGCTGACCACCCAGTTCGAGCAGCAGACTGGCCGCTTCTTCGGCCTTGGCCGCAGCCGTCAGGATCGCGCACTCGTCCGATTTGAGGATCTTGAGCCAGGACGCTATGTAGCTGGCGTGATGGTCGAGGTGGGTGACCGGAAGACTCAGTTCGGCTCCAAGGATGGCCGAGGACAGTTCGGCGATCAGTTCCTCGGCGGCATAGGCCTCGCTGCCGAAGCGGTTCTTGAGATCACGATCGAGCCGCGAAGAATGACCCGTCCAGTGCGACAGCTCGTGAGCGAGCGTCGCATAGTAATGGTCATAGGCTTCGAAGAGTTCGGCTGGCGGCATGGTGACCCGGTCGCGCAGCGGCTCGTAATAGGCCTGGGCACCATGATGGCGCAGCTCGGCGCCGATATGGGCAAAGAAGGCATCGAGCCGGTCTTCGCGTCCTTCGGGCTCCAGCGCGGCGATAAGTGGCTTGGGATGATAAAACTCGGGAAGGCCGTCGCACTGATCCGCGTTGAACACGGCATAGGCCTTGAGCACGCGCCGGTTCTCGGTGTCAGCGTCGCCTTGGGCGTTCTCGACTTCCTTGGTGTAGCTCTTGTAGAAAATCGCGATGGTCGATTTCTCACCCTTGCGGACCTGTCCGCCGAGCGCCTGACACTGGCGATAGGTCATCCAGTAAGGCGAGGCGTAGCCACAGCCATCGGCCACCATCCACAACCAAAAGGTATTCATGCCGCGATAGGGCGTTCCGCAGGAGCGCAAGGGCCGCGAAACCGGCACGCCGCGCCACGGCTTGGCCCAGGGCTTTGTGCCTTGCTCGAGCTTTTCGATGATGGCGGCGGTGATGCGCTGGGCTGGCGAAGCTGAAGCAGTGCGGCGGGATTTGGTCATGGAAGGTCTCCTGATCGCCGGAACGAACTTGTCCCGGTTCAGAAGAGCAAAGCTCCCTCCCCTCTCGTTAAGGAGAACGGCTATGCGCTATCGCGCCAGTCAGCAAAGAGTTGCCGACGATCGCCTCCAAAGCGGCCATAGTATCAGTCGGCTCGATCTGTCCGCAATGTTCGACGATCCGGAACGGCAGGTTATGGGGGTGCAAATTGGGATAGCGGCCGGTCCGGAAGGTGGCTGCGCGCTGTTATCGCGCATGCTAGCTTAGGTGGATGTCCCTGACGCGCGACAATCACTACGTACCGCAATGGTATCAGCGACTATTCTTCGAGCCCGGCGAGAGCACGCTCGCGTATCTCGACATGGCACCTGAACGTCGCCGTCTTGAGGACGGCCGCGAAATCATCGGTAAAGCGTTATTCCGTTCTCCGCCAAAGCGTTGCTTCTTCCAGACCGACCTCTACTCGACCTTCTTCGGAACGCTGGTCAACGACGAGATTGAGCGCAAGCTATTTGGCGCGATCGACGACCGCGGGTCGAAGGCGGTGAAGGCCTTTCTCGGCACGGATGAGTCGGCATGGCACGACCACTTCCAGAACCTGTTCGAATTCATCGATGTCCAGCGGCTGCGCACGCCCAAAGGTCTCGACTGGCTGCGCGCGCAATATCCCACTTTGAGCCAAAACGAACTGATGATTGAGATGCAGGGTTTGCGCAATCTCCACTGCACCATTTGGACTGAGGGCGTCCGGGAGATCGTCTCGGCGGAGGAGGCAGGCACCAAGTTCATTATCAGCGATGCGCCGGTCACCATCTACAACCATGCTCTGCCACCCAATTCTGAGCTCTGTGCTTACCCTGGCGATCCCGGAATCGCGCTCAAGGCATCGCAGACCCTGTTTCCGCTGAGCCGCGACTTTTGCCTGATCCTGACCAATCTTGAATATGCCCAGGCGCCTGAAGGCCCGGCGCTCGAGAAACGGACATTCGCGCGCAACTATCGAAACTCAATGGTCAGCACGGTCGCGTTCGTGCGTACGCGTAAGCTCAATGATCATCAGGTTGCACAGATCAACCTGGTGCTCAAATGCCGTGCGCGCCGTTATATCGCTGCCGGACGCGATGAATTGCTGCATCCCGAAGGCTCGGTTACCGAACCTTGGGCCGAGTTGCGCGAGACCTTGCTCCCAAGGGACCAGCTTTATGAATTTGGCGGGGAAATCTACGCCAAATTCGAGGATGGGCACGTGCATTTTCAGGATGCGTTCGGGCGTACCGAAAAGCCCCGCGAATTCCTGCTCAAGCCCGCGCGTTCCAAGCCGCCTAAGCCCGGTGACGCCTGTGGCTGTGGGTCGGGCGACGCCTATCGCACATGCTGCAAACCCCGGCCGGCAGCCTTGCGCCCCAGCTGGGATGAGAGCTCGATTCGCGAGCGCAATCTCAGCCTCCACCGCGGCATCATCAACATCTTGAGACTCGACCCCGGCAGAGACTGGACGACCGTCCGCCGCGAACTGACCGACGAGCAGATCAGCAAGGTCTATCATCTCTATGAAGCGCTGTGGCCGCTCGAGACCGATCTTCTTAAATTACTTCCCAAGCCCGACGGGCGACCTCGTGCGGTATTCACCGGTTCAATCCATCCTGAAACGCTCATCGAGTTCGCCTTCGCCGCGCCGCTCTATTTCGGCGAGCTGATCGTGGAGCACCCCTTCACGCATAACGGCGCCGTTGCTGGCAAATACAAGCCGGTCGATAACCCGCGCAGCTATCATCTCGAATTCCTGAAGGCGGTCGTCCTTTTTCTCAACATCATGCCGCTGGTCGATCTAGGACTCGTCAACCTGATCCCGGACCCGTGCAATTTCGACCTCCATCTACGCGACCAGATGATGCGCATGGCGCAGGAGCGCGCAGCCGGCATGACCTTCGACTCCAAGGACGAGCCGCGCGTAGATGCCCTGTTCCGCCGCGACTTCAAACGCCACTTCCTCATGTGGCCGGATGACGGGCTGATCGCGCAGTTGAGGGACGATTTTCCCGACATCACGGATACGGGCATTGCCGATATGCTGAAGGGCATCGAGCATCTCAAGGAAGCCGACCCGCTCGTCGCGCTTGCTGAAGACATCTTTGGCGGGGGGAAGCAAGGTGGGCAACTTCAGCTGTTCAAGCTCTCGCCCAACTTCGAAATGGCGATGTACCTGGCGCAGGCGACCGGCGCGGCGATTATCACCGATAGCCGGTTTCGCTGGCGCGAGCTGCAAAGCGCGTTGCGACCGCGCTACGGACCAGTGGTCGGGCATCTTGGCGGACTGGCGCGGGAGATTGAGCGCGCGACCTTCCATTTCCCTGATGACACGCTCGATGTAGCTCGGCTTGGTTTCGATGGCGGGCTCGATGGTTATCCGAGATTGATTGGACAAGTGTTCACCTACCTGAGCCGGATCGCGGCGCGCGGGCCGAAACCCAATTGGGAGGCGGCCGTCGCTGCCCGCTTCGCGCGAGACCACAAAAAGGCTCAAGCTGCGATTGCTAGCCGAGGACTTGATGGGAGCAGCGGCCGCGTCCGCTGCGCCTTCCCGGCCGGCGGAATTCAGGACAACACCGTCAATCGCCTGCTGCTGATGTCTAGCTCGGAGCATCATCTGCCGGGAGTGCCGATGGCGTTCTTCATCGAGCCGCCGACGCGCGAGTTCGCACCGGGTCAGGCGATCTTGGCCAACCCCATCGGCTGAGTTCCTTTCCGGGGCATGGAGTGCGCGGACTCTCGGCACGGCCACGGACAGTTTTTTTGGTTCCGTTGACACCAAACCCTTCCGGAAGTATTGGTGTTATCAGAACCAAAGAGGCCAATCGTGCTTAAAGATCTGCCCCGTGTCTCATCCGCTCGCGCCGCCCAAATCGTTGATGTCGGGTATGAAGGCTTCCGCTCCTACCTGAAACGCGGCTTGCTTGGCCGGGTCGGGATGTTGCCCGGCTTCCATCGGGCGGGCGCGGATACTCACGACGATCCGATGCCGCGTAGCGGGTGGATGTCGTTTGGCTTCGCCGACCTGTGCCTGATGCGGATCGCCAAGCTGCTTATGGACGCCGGGTTCACCTTTGCGAGCGCCAACGGCATCGTGTCGCAGCATGCGATCTGGAGCAGGATGGCGCATGACGATGCGCCTGTAGAACGCTTCCTCCTTATTTGGCCGCCCTATGGTGATCACATCATCTTCGATCCCGGCGATCTGCATCATTTGCCTAAACGGCTCGAAGAAGCAGGAGCACAAGGCGTGTACACCTTGCTCAATCTTGGCGATGTCGAACGTTATGTAGCCGAACGTCTTGAACACGATATCTGAGCACACGGGGGAGATGAGATCGTGAAGAGGCAGCAGTCGACCACGACCGATAACACCACGCGGTCGGAACCGACACCGGAACAAGCGCTGACCCAGCTTCAGGCCGCTTTGCTAACCCTCAAGAACAGCGGCGACGAAGGTTTTGAAGGCCTCGCCGCGGCACTGCTCGGCGCGGCGACGGGCATGACCTTCCGGCTGGCCATTTCAGGAACCCAGGACGGGCAGGATGGCCGAGGGGATCAGCGAGATGGCGCGATCAGCTTCGAGGCCAAGCTCTATCGCTCGAAACTCGCCAAGTCGGCGGTCACATACAAGGCGACGGAGATCGTCGCCAGCGACGACCCGCCTGACCTTTGGATTCTCGCAGCGACCATCGGCGCATCGAGCCAGATCGTGACCACGCTGCGTGCCGCCTTCGCTAAAGTCGACACCAGCCTGTTGGTGCTCGACTGGCCCGCCAATACCGCGCTCCCGCCGTTGGCGCTGCTCTGCGCGATGGCACCGGACGTCTGCTCCGACTTTGTCGCGCGGTACAGTCAGACAGGGATGGACAGTACAACGCTGGACGCCGCGCTTAGGACGCTGGCGACGCTGCCTTCGTTCCCGGCGAACGCCGCCGAACTGCGCACCCAACTCAGCGAACCGTTGCTTGGCTTGGCGGCGGCACGGGCCGCCAATCGCACCATCTTCGAAGGGCTGTTCACGCGGGTAGACGACGCACGCCATCGCTTCGGCCAGCCGCTCGCCCCGGGAGCACCGCATGCCCTTGCGCCGATTGAGCGCGCACGGCGGGCTGATCTTGACGCCCTACTACTGGCCTCGCCCGCCCGCGAGATCGTAGTGGTGGCCGGCGAACAAGGATGCGGCAAATCCTGGCTGGTCGCGCAATCCTGGCGCGGCCAAAAGGACGCGCCGTTCCTGATTTTCCTCACAGCGGCCGAAGCGGTCGCCGCGATGGCGATGCAACCGCCAGAGTTGATCGCGCGCTGCCTCATCGAGCAATCCGGTGGCATCGTGACCAGCCAGCGGCTCGACCGCTGGACACAGCGGCTCGAACGCTGGCGGGGCCGGGCATTTGCCACGCCGCAGTTCGTGCTGGTGGTGGACGGGCTCAACGAGCGCGCCCGTACAGATTGGGCGCCTTGGCTCTCCAGCCTCGCCAGCTATGCTGCGACAATCGGCGGGCGCGTCGTCGCGACCAGTCGTGCTAAATACTTCCGGCGCCTCGACGACCGTTTCTCGGTGCCGCGGCGCACTATCACCCTCGACAATCTCAGCGATGTCGAGCTCGATCGCGCGCTCGTTGTCCATGGCATTCAGCCGGGCCAGATCGCGCGCCGGGTCCGCCGGTCGCTACGCAACCCGCGCATTCTGGGCATCGCGTTCGATCTGCTCGATCGCGGGCAAATCCACTCCGCCGAGGAGATCAGCATCGAGCGGCTGTTGTTCGAGCATGTCCGAACGCAGCAGAGTGAGGCTGCGCAGGGCGAGACGCCATGGCAGTTTGCCCGGCTGCTCGGTGAGCATGCCCGCATCATTCGCGAGCGGATCGAGCGCCAAGCGCCGCAAGACCAGCTTATCTTCGACAGCTATGAGTTTGCAGTAGCACCGCGCTACGATCTGCCGCGCGACCTGCTGCCCGTGGTCGAGGAGCGTTTCTTCACCGCTGTACAGGGCCAGCCCGACCTCTATACGCTGACCGACGAGGGCCTCATCTATGCCTTAGCGCTTGCTACCATCCGCGAATTGCGGACAGCTTGGCGGAACGGCCGGCCAGTTGCCGAACGACTTGCCGAGATCATCGAGCCGGTCGCCGCCCTCGACCTCGTGACCGATGTGCTATTCGCCGCTGCGCTGCTGGCCAGCATCGACAGCGACATTGACCCGGTGATCGGTGCTGCCCTGCTGGCGCGCCATGCCACCCAGCAGAATGCCGATGAGGACAGCTTTCCGGCCTATTGCGGGATCGTGCGCAACATGCCTGGTGCGGCGCTGGATGCCTTGTTCGCGCTCGCTCTCACCGAACCCCATGCGCAGCATCGCGACTGGCTGATTCACGCGTTGCGCCGCGCACGCAGTGATGTTGTGGCCTGGCCGGTCATCGCAGAGCGTATCGATCAGTGGCTGCGGCTCTATTCGCTCAATCCTAAGCACGGGTTGATGCCGGGTGAAAGCGATGCCGCGAAGCGCGCCGAGGGAATCGCGAAGAACGAGCAAAAGATCGCCGAGCGGCTCAGCGCGTTGACGCCGTGCGAACAGGCGATCGTCGACGCGAAGCTGGTTCGCGACGACCAAGTGAATGGGGTGACCCTGAGCGAGGATGCCTTTGCGCTCCTCGCTGGCATGCCGCTTGCGCGTTTTGCAGAAGGGCTGATGTGCTGGGGGTTCGCGCGGTCGATCAATGGCGGCTATCGCGTGCCGTGGAAGGATTTCGCCTCTGTGGTCCAGCACAACCCCATCGACTGGTTCGAAACTCGCGACGCGTTGCTTGCCGCCAGCGCCTGTTTCGCGCGTGATGAAGCCTCGCGCACGGGGCAATGGGCGTTGGTGTCGATCCTGCGCGCGACCGGCGATGCCGATGACGGCGCCCGGGCAGAAGTGATCGCCCAGGCCCTTACGCCTGAATGGCAGCACTTCGAGGGATGGCGGCTTGTCGAGCGCTATTGCGCGACCGATCCGTGCGATCCCGCGTCCGAGCGTCCCGATAATATCGCCGAAACAGCCGAGCGCGTGGAGGGGCTCGATCCGAAGGGTCTCATGATTAACCGCTGGACTGGGGAGAATGAGCATTTCATCCGCGAAGCGGGGCCAGGCCTCGCGCGGTTCGCACCGAAGCCGGCGGTCGCACTCCATCGCGCGCTAGCGCGCGATCTGCTGACGCGGCCAAGCGCTGTCGCGACGCTCGCCATCCAATGGCTTGGCAGCGCCAATGTCTTGATCGAACCTGACGTTGTGGCGGCGATGGCGCGGCGTGCCGGCGAACTCTCCCATCCCGAGGAGCCGAGTGGGGCAAGGGACAAGGATTGGGTCGTGTCGCAATACCTGCTCGTCGCCGCCTTCGCCCACCTTGACGGCGAAGCGCAGGTCGAGATCCTGCTCAATCTTCCCGAACATGGGCCGCCGCTGCTCCAGCTTGATCAGGTTTACCGTCCGGCAAGCGAAGCGTCTGTCGACCGTCTCGTCGATCGGGCGATCGCATCGAAAGAGGAACACCGGCTGCTGATGGCACTCGCATTCGTGCGCAGCTCCGGCTCACCGCTCAGTCCCGTGACGCTCGATCGAATCCGTGCGCTGACCGATCATCTTAGACCCTCGGTGCGTGGCTTGGCGCTCCAAATTTCCGCTGAGCATCCCGACGACGCGCAGCTCACCGCCTTTGTCGAAAGCGGCTGGAGCGCCGCATCGCTCGATCCCCGCGAAGATTTCTACGAGCGCTGGCATGGATCGTCGATGATCCTGGCCGCCGCCGAGCGCCAGTATCTCACCGGTGCCGAGGCCGTCGCCCGGATCGCGCCCGAGCGCTACAGCGATGCCGCCCGCCGGCTCGGCAATGCTGCAGTGGGGCGCCCGCTCGCGCTCCTCCTGCAGCAGGCCATCGCTCATGTTCTCGAAGTAGAGCTTCCATTTCGGCCACCGCGTATCTCTCAGAGCGGCATCGCCGAGGCCGATGCCATCGCGCGTTTTTCGCTTGAGGATGATGACGAGGACCTGTCAATTGACCAGCGCTTCGCGCGCATGAACGAGAGCGATGAGGCCTTCGCGTTACGCCAGAAGGCAGGCTGGGATCGCTTCCGCGCCTTCGAGATGGCGCTCAACCGCAGGGGCGCCGAACTCATTCTGCGCGACATTGGCGCGCGCGCCGTCAGTGCCATCGCTGAATGCGATGGCCCGGTGCTCCAGGCTATGGCGCAACAGATTCTCGAGCTGCCGTCGTCAAGCCTTCCTCGTGTCGCCAATCTCACCTCGCGTATCGCACGCGCACTGTCTGAGTCCGACTCCGATTTCAGTGCGACGCTGTTCCGGCTCTGCGCTGGTCGCGAAGCCTATGTGCGCATCACACGCACCATCGGGTCGATCCCGCTGATGACCTGGGATGTGTGGCATAGCGCAGACACCCCGGCGATCTACGCGCTGCGGCGCGAGCGGTTGCGCGGCAGTGCGAGTGACCATGACCTCGCGCTTGAGGTCCTTGCTGCCTGCCACGCCGGATACCAAAGTTTCCTAGAGGATTTTGCCGCTGGCGAGATCGCCACGGGCCATCCGGTCGCGACGGCGCGCGCGCTGATGATCCTTGGCTTTGCGGATCAAAGCGAGGCGGCTCAGGCGATGCTCGATGAATTCAGCAATCATGGCGGCATGGTCGGACGCGCGGCCGAAGCAGCGCGCTTCGCCTATCAGCGCAACAGCTGGTCCCGCCACTGGTATCGACGCCTAAGTGAAACTGAGGGCCGGATCGATTTCTGGCGCTACGGCACGCTGCTGGGCAAGATCGTCGATGCGCGTATTCTGCTTTGGGCCGCCGAGCCGGCGGAAGGCAGCCTGCTCGATCGGTTCGGCTCTTCGCTCGATCGAGGCATTGAGCGCCGGATCGAGGCGTGGAAGAAGAAACGCGAGAACAAGCTGTTCGGCGAAGATCAGCCGCGCGACGTCTACCTCAAGGCCGCGCCTGCCGGGTTCGATCTCGGCGCGAAGGATGTTTATTCGGAGAAGCTCGATGAACAGGAATAAAGATACTGCCAAGCGTTCTTGCGCGTCATCCGGTTGATGCCTGCGACCATCTCGACGTCACATGTGGTGAACTGCGGGCAAAAATTGGCATGGGCCGGATCGTTCGACAGGAACAGGCAATGCCGGCTCGACAGTGGCAGCAGCATCGTCGGCTTATTGTTGAAGTCGATCAGCGGATTGCTTGAGGTGAGAAACCTCTGGTCGCGCTCGGGCGGAATGACGTTTACGGCGTAACAGAGCGGGACATAGGTTCGCCAGTTGTCGAGCGCCGTCTTCAATCGGACGACGAGCCAATGATCTTCGCTCCAGTGACCGACCTTGTCGGCATGAACCGCTTCGAGTTCGCGGCGCAGCCGTGGCTGATTATGGTGCATGAACGAGATCGCCACCGCGAGCTTGCTGATATCCGCCGGGAAGCGCCCATCCAAGATTTCGGCGATGATTTTCGAGGCGAAGCCATCGATCACCGCAATCTGCTTTTCGGCCCAGTCCGAGGCGTAGCCAGTCGGCGGATTCCGCAGCGTGTTCCAGCGGTTCTTGAAGCCGAAGCGCTCATTATTACCCGATGTGACGACGCCCGTCTCATGATCGAGCCGCCATAGCGCGCCGTCCGCATTCTCGAATCGACGTAGATAGTAGCGTGGCGTGTAATGATGGCGCTTCGAGACAGTCATCGGGCATCAGTAGCACAAAGAGATATTGGAGGCGGACGTAGCTTGCTTGCCTTAAGCCGAGACCCAAACCATCCGGAAAGGCGTAGCCGTCGCGGAGGGCGACGAATCGGGCTGAAGCTGACCAAGGCGCAATCGCGGGCGACGGAAGCCTAGTTTCCGGGCTTTGCCGGACGAGCGAACCAGCGGTCCCGGAAAGAGGGAAATTCGCGCGCGTAATAGTTGGCGATCTCGTCGAAATCTTTTTTCCGGTTCGGTTCATCCTCGCCGACTTCCCCCGCGCGCTTTTTCCAGTAACGCAGCCCGTTCCAAAGTTTTGAGATAATTCGACGCGGCACATCCTCTCGTGTCGAGCGCAGTCGCTGGGGATAGACGCCGGACACGATATAGGGCCGCCGGTCGCTCCCCTCACCATAAACGCCGTTCTGCGCCGACCACAGTGCATGTGGCAGCGCTTTTCCAAAATGCTTGCCGAGTATCGAGACTGCGACCGCTTCGGCCTCAATGTCGCTTACCGGATAGAGTGTGCCGATATAGGCGCGCGCGTCGGTGAACATGAACCGGCCGGCAAGCTCATGCCACGAGACACAAGCGTTGTTGAAGATGATCGGTGATCCTTCGCAGGCGAGCGCTCTCGGCATTGGCAGATAATTGTTGTCCGCCATCGCCAGCACCGCCGATCCCAGCACCCGGTCGAGTGGCTCGGTATGAATGGGCTCGAAATCTTTGTCTCGGACTAGCTCTGACCAGTCGCGGATGGCGCTCCCGACGTAGAGGTCAGCCTTCGCAACCGGGTCGTTCCAATCGACCCCGTCCAGCGAGTGGAAGCGGTTGTACTGCATGACCCGCAGTANGTCGTCGTCGTCGGTGTGTCCGACGCCGATCGCCACATCGACTATCAGCCTGCGATTGATGCCCTCGCTGTCGAGATATTCGTAGGTCCAGCGATAGCCCGACGCATCGCCGCAATGCGTCGCGAAGAGGAGCAGGTCATAGGGAAACAGATCGACCATTTCGCTGACGGCCCGGACGTTCGCGCCGCCACCTTCATAGCCACGGACGAAGATCTTGCGCTCGGGAAGGAGCTTTGCCGCCGCCTCGATCTCAGGTGCCGCAACCTTCTGGGGATTGACCAAAACCGCTATATTAGTGCCGCGCGTGCCCTGCTGCTCCGCTGCCAGCCCATTTACGATTGCGCGGCCGAGATCGGGATAGGTGAACAGATGCGTTCCCGGCAATTCGGGAAAGGCGATGCCTATCGGTAGCTGCCGCACGATGAATGTAAGCGAGCCATTCGCGGGCAAGTCCACCGCTCCGACCAACTCACGCATCCTCGCTGAAAGGCGCGCGCGCTCCGCCGCCGCGTTCACACCCGGGGCATCGATGCTGTAGAGCGCTTCCAGCAACGCCTTCCCTTCAACCTCGTCTGTCTCCTCAAAGATGTGCAGCCCGGCATTCAGGGAATATGCGTAGTTTGCCGCGATGACCTCGGAGACCGGTTCATGCGCCTCACAGATCACCAGATGGCCCGACTTTGAGGGCACCGCGTGACGGGGAGACACTTCGTCTGTAAATTCGATCAGGCGACCAGCGTAGAGCGCTGTAAGCAGGCCGAGGCCGATGCGATCCCGGCCCCAGACGAGCCGGTCACGTTCCACGCGCTTCGGATCAACCGACAGCGCCGCCACATCGTCGAAGCCGATCACTCTGGCGTGATTGTCCGGCAGCCTTGCGATCAGCGATTCACGTGCCGCCACCGAAAGACCGGCGAGAAGTGTCGATTTCGCGCCGGCACGGCTGATCGTCGCGATGCGCCGGATAACATCCGGTGCGTGATCAGGGCGGGTAAGGCGTGGCCCGTCGATGACTGGCAGATAGGTATCGCGGCGTGCAAGCGCGCTGCTGATCGCGGCCGCCAGTTCAGGATCGTCGGAGACGATCGCTTCATTCGACAAGTTGGGGCACTTCACGCGCATCTGGCTAATATCCACGCCGTTGCTATCCCGTCCATCGACAGCATGCACAACGAGGATGATTGCGATGGCTGCCGGTGAACGGCGCTGGGTAAAGCCTCGATTACAGGCTGAAGACGGACTGAGACCGCAATCGGGAAGAACTGGCCCAGATCGTGTCCGGCATTTCGGCGGGACTGTCTGCATCTGATAGCGTCACACCGCCATAAACGCGGTATCGCCAGACGGTCAGATGAGGATCGTCGGTGGCCTGGGCGCCGTCGTAGTTGATCAGCCCGTCACCGAGCGATCGTGTCACTTTGGCCCGAGCATTCATCGTTAGGAGCGACGTCATGAGCGGCTCGGCGACACTGGCTAGGGTACCCGCTCCGATGAAATAGTCTTTCGGGATCACCACCCCGAAATGGTGGGCAGCAAGACCGCGGGTCATCAGCGCGAACAAGGCGTCCAGCTTCTCGCCGTGGAACGGGAGCGTGATCGTGCGTTGCGTGATACCATTCTCGGTCAGCCAGGCCTCTTGGTGACCGGCGGCGAGATCGCGATGTAGCCGACGATTCCCGGCCAGTCGACGCGGCACCTCGGTATCGAGCATCACGGACGCGGTCGGGTGACGACTCCCGAATGGCAGCACTGCGACCAGATAATGCTCGAGTTGCGACTTGGCATTGTTGCACGGTCCGCAGGCCGCGACCTTGGGAATGCTATCGCGATGTGCGACCGGCATGAATTCGCGCGCGATCACGTGGTCGGCAGTCTCAGATATCCCTTCGACGCCGCAATAGACGCAGATCTTCCCCTTGAATTTCTTGCTCATACCCGTCGCTCAAACGCATTCTCGGCCGATCATATCGTAAGCTCGCCAATGTGCTTTGTAACTAGGCGAAGAACGGGAGACTACCGAGATAAAGCGTCGACAAGAGGCGCCCTTTCCGGACATCCGAATCAAGCCACGGCTCGGGGAGCCAATGAACGAATGGCCGCTTCTAGGGAGGCACAAAAGCGCCTCGAACGACAGCTATCAGGCGGTCTTGCCCCTAAAGCAGAACGACCTTCCTGTTCGGCGCAGCCGTCAGCCGAAAGCGGCGTAGCGCGATCCCCAGCTCCGCAAAGCAGGGTGCCAGCCCATGCGGCAGGTCGCCCTCCGGCATGACCAAGGTCCGTACGATCCCGGTGCCCATGCCGACAGAGTGGGCCATCAGCTGTCCAATCGCCGTGTAAAGGGACTGCCGCCCGCAGTCAGTCTTCACCTCGTAGATCTCAGTCATTGTGTCGTCTACCTTCACCATCAGGTCGACGAGCAGGCTGTTGACTACGCGCTCGCCCTTGCAAGCCTTCCCCTCTCGATAGTCGCGAAGTGCCTTTACGACATCGCCATGGTAGGAAACGTAATCGATCTCAGCGCGCCGACGGCCCTTGCGACGGCCCGAGGCCTCTTCCCTAAACTCGTCCCACTCGGCGATCTTCTGGCGCACTGCTTCGTTGTCGAGGCCTCCGCGATTCACCGCGTCCTTGAATTCACGTACGTTGCAGACGAAATTCCAGATGCGTCCGGCAAGATCGGTATCGTTGACACGACCAATGACGATGCCGGACCGTAGCCCTCCATTGGTTCGTTCGACGTCGACGAACTCACGGTCGGACCAACTCATGAAGGCCCCTCTTCCCACCCCTTTCTTCCCGCCACCGACGCTCCCGTCGTGCATAAGATAGGTGGCGCCCGTCGAAGGATCGCGCGAAGAAGCCAGCGACCGACGCGCAGTTCGAGGTGGTTGGGACGTTGATCTCCACGGAAATCATTTGCGAGTAGCGCTTGTTGTCGAAAACGCCGAAGGCGTTCCACCGTCGCGGCACCTTAGCATCGGCGGCGTTTGAGAAAGCGGCCCAGAGGGAGCCGTCGCCGTTGGCGTACATGATCTCGTCCACGTTCCCGCTCGGGAAGCCGATGTTGCGCTTACCGATACGGTGAAGATGCCCAGTCACCGACGCCTCCATCGCTTTCTGCGCTTCACTCTTTTCCTTGTTGCCCTCAACTAGAACCAGCATCGATCACCGCTTTTCAATTCCATACAGTGAGTTAGATCATGTGTTTGTGGCGTGTCCCTGCCGTATTGCAACACTGTAGGGTGACGAGAGTACTCATGAGTGTGACAGAAATTTGCCGGACAGGGCGAACGGGGGGAAGTTGAAGGTGCCGATCAGGAAGCGGTTTGAGACGCGAGAACCGACCGATTATTATGGTGTGGTCGAGGAGGTGGTCGATGCCGACCCCAACAATGCGCGTACTCGTTCTTTTCTATTGATCGACGCCGTGCGCGCTGACCTGTTCGATCGCGATGGCGCCCAAGTGATAGAGAATCGCGGCGCCTTAGCATTGATCCGCGCGATGTCGACACCTAGGCGCTGGGAGGAACAGTTCGGGCTGGGCGAAATTACGAAGGGTGAGTGGCTCTCTTTCCGTCTCGACGACAGCGGCGAGATTCCGCGGGCTTGGGAATTGCGCGCCGACAATAATTACGCCGCCGGGCCGTCGCGTTCGATCGCAGCAATGCGGCGGCTGAACAGTTCGGGCGCGATAATGCAGGCGGGCGACGACAAGCTTGTCATGAGCCTTATGCGCACCACCAGCTTGCCCACGCAAAAGCAGCCGCGGGTTAGCGCCGACCGGGCGATGGGTCGCCTGGGAATTGACGGTAACATCGAGATCATCATTCTTGATGTCGGGCAAGCGTCGGCCGCACTGATCAAGCGTAATGGCAAGGCAATCGGTTTCTTCGACGTCGGCGCGCCGATCTGGTTCAACAAGGGCTCGTTGCCCAAATCTATTTCCCATCCGTCAGTGCCGGGCGGGTTCGTCATCCTGTCACACTGGGATTTTGATCATTTCGATCTTGGGCGACGACACCAGCCCTATCGTAAGCTCGACTGGTACGCGCCCGATCAGCCGGTCGGTCCTAACACCGCGCGGTTTCAGGCAGATCTTGGCAATCGCCTGACTTTCATCGACGGCCCTGCGAGCGGAGGCGGGTTCAGCCTGGAACGGGGCACTTCAACCGATTCGAGCGATCGCAACGGCTCTGGCTATCAGTTACGCTACGAGAAGGACGGGCGAGCTGTCTTGCTGACCGGCGATACCAGCTACGACTTCATCCAGGGCCATATGCTGCATGGGATTGGCGGCCTCACCATACCGCATCATGGCGGTCGTTCCGCTATGGCACCCCCGGGCGCAATCGCCCCTTGGCGCGCGATCGCGTCCTATGGTGCGCCCAACTCTTATCGTCATCCGCACCCCCAGACATTAGCTGATCATGTTAGCCAAGGCTGGCGCGTGGCGGCGACCGCCAGGACGTTGCTTGGCTCACGCGGAAATCGCCGGCTTTACCCTTGAATGAGCCTGAAGATGCCGCACGGCTCTTAGCCCGGCGGATAGTGGAAATGGATGGCGAACTGATATGTACGCCAGAGCGGTCGTCAAAGGGGAGCGAAAATGCGCGCGTATAAGTTTCGGGCATCGACTAATATCGAACTTGCACTGGATATACTTCTCAATCGTCGGCTCTATTGCGCAGACTGGAAAGCTCTCAATGATCCAATGGAGGGAATGTTTGCCTATTCCACGCGCGGCGAAGACCCACGAGCGCAGCAGATCGTCAAAGGCATTGGAACCGCAAAGTCGCGCTACAAAGTCTGTTCATTATCNCGCGACTTCCAATCACACCTTCTTTGGTCACACTATGCCGGTGGCTTCGACGGCTTGGCGATCGAAGTCGAACTACCCGACAATGATCCGGATATCTGCGAGGTAGAATATCGCGGCGTATTCGCGTTTCTCGATATGGATGAGGTTCGCGACGAAGACGAAGCTGCGCGTCGAATCCTGTTCTCGAAATATCAGGAGTGGGCCTACGAAGAGGAAATACGTGTCCTTAGCAACCAATCCTATTACGAGCTCGCGGCCCCAATCCAACGAGTCATCGCCGGCCCGCGGATGAATCAGGCCTTATTTCAGACGCTCCATATGGTCTGCGAGCGCGAAGGTATCGACTTCACGAAGGTCGGGATCGGCGATGAGGGGATCGATGCGGACCCGGTGCGATCCGTCGATCTCGCACGGCAGCGTCGTCGCATGCGTCCGCGGTAGTCGATCAATGCGGATTTTGACGGCTAGGAGCAGATGGTCTTCGGTCGTACCAGTTTCTGTCGATCTACGACACGATTGGGCCGATGCGGAACATCCACTTCTGCTAGGTGCCGCCTTCTGCATATAGCGTGCGTATGACCCCCTCGTCCCAAATTCGGTCGGTAGCTGTGCCTCGACATGCGGCTGAACGAAGGGCGGGTTCCAACGCGCAGCTTCGGGCCGGCGACTGTCGCATTTGTTGGCGGCTGCAGATACGCTGCGTCAACACTAAGAATGTCAACTTTCAGGAGTATCGTGTCGAACGCCACACCGGGAGAATGCGAAAGGCGGCCCGTCCCGAAGGGACGGACCGCCCGCCGAGTCACCTGGACCTGTCAGGAGGGGTCAGGCAGCCTGCTCGGCAATCTCGTCAGTTTCTTCTGCGTTGACCGCCTCGTTTTCTTCGTGATCGGCCAATTCGCCTTCGTCGGAACCGGCGAAACGCATGATCGGCGGAACCCAAGCCTGCGCCCGCTCCTTGACCTCAGACTCGCCAATGAAGTTGCCGGAGAAGATGCGCTCGGCAGCGCTCGCCANTTCGGCCTTCTTCGATGCNGCNTAGCGACTGACNAGTTCGGGACCNCCGGCNNCATCGAGNGCNTCGAGCGTGCGGGCCTTGGCCACGCGGTCGAAATAGTTGGCCGCCGTGGGACGCCACCAATGCGCGGTCTCGATTTCGAGGAGCGAGCCGAGCGCCTCGTGCAGTGGCACCGAGCGCTCACCGTCACAGGCAAGGCTGGCAACCAGCGTGCGCGAGACGACATGGCCGAGCCAGGCCGAGCGCGCCTCGTCAGACAGTGCCCGGAACCTGGCGAACCGCTCGACGTCGTTTTCGCCAGCACGCCAGCTTTCATCGAGCGATCCTGCGAACTCGGCCATAGCAGCACTTGCCGGGGCATCCTTGGCCTCAAACCCGGTGACCGGGCCGGACGCGACCGAGCCGACGAGGGTCGACGCTTTCTTGGCGCGCCAGTCATGCCCATCGGCATCGGCGAGCGTGAAGACCATGAAATCGAGCGCCAGTGCCGGGTCGTTGGCGAGATGGATTGCCAGGATGTCGCGGCGCTGCATTGCGAGCTCGTCGAGCAGTCGCTGCGACAACGCGCTCCCCTTGGGTTTCGCCGTTCCGGATGCCTCGACTGCTTCGAGCACACCTTCCTCAGCGATGACTTCGGTCTCGGTGTAGTACTGCGGGACCAATGTCGGTTCACCATTGCGCGAGAGGACAAGGAAGGCACCGGCCTCGGATGTCAGCTCGTCGGCGAGTACCGGCGGCCGATCATTGAGCGCGCGCATGGCGCGGTCTATCATCACGAGTTCCTGTTCGGCCTTAGCGACCTCGTCCTCATCGCTGTCCTCGTCTTCGAGCACGGCGGCGACGCGGTCGTAGTCAGCCTCGAGTTCGCCAAGCTCCTTCGCTTCCTGTTCCGTTATCGGCGCAGGCTCGCAAGGCAGACGGCTCAGACCTTCGACAAGGTCATGACTGACATAGGTGCCCAGCGTCGGGCGCACCCAGGCAAGGCCATATTCGAGCGCGATCCTTTCGGCGGCTTCTTCCATGGCCTTGTGCGCGAGGTCTTCGAGCAGGGCGATATCGATCCAGCTTTCACTGGCATCATCGTCGAACAGTTCGCGCTCGATCCGGCCGCCTGCGGCGACGTAGGCATCGCGTCCGACGAGCACGGCACGCGGATCGGAACCACGCACCGTCGCGTCGAGCACCATGCGGCGGATCGTGTCGGGCGTGATCTGGTACCAGGTGTCCTGCAGCTCGGCATAGACATGCGCCTGGCGCTCCACATCGGAAATCGCTCCGTAGGCCTTGGCCATGTCGAGCGTGATCGCGCCCTCGGCGAGCGCTTCGAAGACGCAGGGTGCGAGACTTGCCAGGCGCAGGCGCCCTTCGACGAACCGGACAGTGAGGCCGAAGCGGCGCGCCACGTCTTCGGTGGTAGCTCCTGCTTCGATGATGGAGGCGAAGGCCTGCGCCTCGTCGGCCGGGTTCATCGCGAGGCGCTGGAAGTTCTCGGCAAGACTGGCTTCGCGCACTTCGCTTTCCTGGCCTTCGATGACGAGGCAGGTGACCTCGTGGTTTTCGGGCACGGTGCCCTCTTCGGACAGAGCCTGCAGCGCGGCGAGACGGCGACCGCCGGCCTCGACCTCGAACTTGCCGCGCTTTCCTTTGCGCACGACAAGGTTCTGCAGCAGGCCGCGCGCAGCAATGTCTGCCCGCAGTTGGAGGTCGGCCAGCACGTCGCTCGACTTGCGAACATTGCGCGGGCTCGGGACAAGCTTTTTCAAGGGAATCGACTGGATCATGGGTGTTCTCCTGATGGAATGAAGGCGCAGGTGAGGATCACGAGGCCCACAAGCCCAAAGGGCTCCCTCCACT
>FUFK010037697.1_pt1 | contig 21647 bp, 22 predicted proteins | sample 1021851 | NCBI WGS metagenome assembly FUFK01 (sample SAMEA51879418, study PRJEB19060) | metagenome
GTTACCAAGCCTTTTAGTGTCAGAGAACTAATTTTACGAGTTAAAGTCTTACTGAAAAAAAGAACTGATGATGGAGCAAATGAAAAAATACTAGAATTTGGTCCTATTTTAATGAATTTAGACGCCCATGAAGTGTCAATTGATGGGAAAATTGTTAACTTAACGGCCTTGGAATTCAAGCTTTTAAAACATTTGCTTAAAAGAAAAGGTAGAGTGCAAACTAGAGATCAGCTACTCGGCGATGTGTGGGGCTATAGTTCTGAGGTTACAACCAGAACTGTTGATACGCATATAAAAAGATTACGAGAAAAACTTGGGGAACCTGGAGATTTAATCCAAACTATAAGAGGTGTAGGTTACAGGTTTAATAACTAGTCTTAATGTTTAATTTTTTTTCGTCATTTAAGATTACTAGAGTTTTTCTATTATCCATTTTATTCCTTACATTTATTATTTTTATCGTCGTTACAATTTTCTCAACCTTTATATTTAATAATTCTAGGGTGCAGTTAGTAGAATCACTTTATTTACAAGCTCAATCAATTAATAAATTAATACCAGATTATGATGAAGCAATTAATTTTGATGAGTATGCAGATAATTTAGCTATACAAGATATGAATTATAATGAGCTTCGAGTCACTATTATCGATCATAATTGGAATGTGATTGGCGACTCTTTAGTTGATAGCCAAGAATTATACCTTTTAGAAAAACATTCACCTGATACACGAATTGAGATTCAAGAAGCATTAAATAATACATATGGTTCTACGAGCAGAAGAAGTGAATCTACAGGTCTAGACTTAATTTATGTGGCAATCCAAAGAGATCCAAATGATATTAAACAAGGTTTAGTTAGAGTAGCTTTACCCTTTGATATTTGGGAATCTTTTTTTAATTTTTTTATTTACCCATTTTTAGTTTTATTTCTATTAGTTATTGCTTCCTCTAGTTTTCTTAGTCTTAATGTTGAATATACCTTAAGAAGAGATCTAGACTCTCTTTTAAAAAGTACTAGAAAAGCCATAAAGGGACAGAACATATCTGAGTTAAATAGTGGTGATAAACAGTTAAGCACACTATCTGATGCCGTTAGACAAATTGCTAATAGATTGAACGATGAAGTAGAGCAAGCAATAGAACAAAGAACAGAATTTGGAACTGTATTAGATAGTATGAACCAAGGTGTAATTATATTTAATAAAAACTATAAAGTTCGATTTTCAAATGATATAGCTTTGGAAATCTTTGGGAAACATCAATTTTTCTTAAAAGAAAAAATTGAGGTAAAAAAACTCCAACCAATCAATAAATTGCTTAAAAAACTTAAGAAAAGCTCTTCGGAAGAAATTGAACTTTCAATCAAAGTTAAAGATGAAGATAAACATTTTTTAATTTCAGGGTCAAAAATGGAATCTACCAACGAATATATAGTTGTGATCAGTGATATATCATCTTTAAGGAAACTTGAAGATTTAAGAAAAAATTTAATTTCTGATATATCACATGAAATTAAAACGCCTGTGGCTGTTATCAGGGCTGGTTCTGAAACCCTTCATTCCGGTAGTATAAAAGACCCAAAAATTACTTCTAAATTCACTAAATCAATATTGGATAATTCTGAGAGACTGAGTGAGATGATTGAAGATCTTTTAGAACTTGAAAAGATTGAATCTGGTGGTCTTGTGATAAAGAAAGAAAAATTTCTACCACATTCAGAAATTAATAAAATACTCAGCACAATAGAAGCTCTTCTGGTAGAAAAAAAATTGGTTGTGGAGAATCTAATAAAGGAAGATTTGGTTATTAAGACTGATAAAGAGTCATTCAGATCAATATTTTCAAACTTATTGAATAACGCAATCAAATATTCTCCTGAGGGTTCTTTGATTTCTTTTAAATATTACATAGATAAGAAATCTAAAGTTATCTCAATCAAAGATAATGGATATGGAATCGAGAAAAAAAGTATACATAGAATATTTGAAAGGTTTTATAGATCTTCAAAAGCAAGAGCTCACACAAAAGGAACAGGATTAGGTCTTGCTCTTGTGAAACAGCTATCAGCACGAATAGGTTGTAATATAACTGTGCAATCACAAATTAATACTGGAACTGAATTCTTTGTTTCGTTTAAAGACAAGTAGTAATATTTAGAATATGAATAAGCAAGATTTAATAAGGCTTTCTATATTTTCATTACTTTTATTAGTAGTGCTAATTTTTTACTACAATCTTGGATTTCTTTCCTTTACAAATGTAAATATTAATGAGCAACTTCCAAAACCAGAAAAAACAATTAAAAATACCATTCAATCCACCCAAAATATTGGCTCAGTTGAAACAGCTAAGAAATTAAATTTAGGTTTTGAACTGGTTGGAATAAGAGGAAATAATCCACAAAGTACGATTATTATTTTAGAAAAAAATAAATACAAGCTCATAGAACAGGGCGAAAATATTACCAGTCAACTAAGTTTTTCTCATGTAGAAGGTTCAAGAGCTTATTTTTTTGATGGTAAAGACTATAGTTTTCTTGATATCATAGGTTCTGAGAAATCTTTCAACCAGGACAGAATAGATCTCACCAAGGAATAAAATTATGAAAAAATTAATTTTCACAGCATTATTGTCTCTGTCATTAGTGTCTCAGGAACAGAATATATTCTATAAAGACGCAGATATTAAAACGTTTGCTCAAGATATTGCACTTTTAACGGACAAAACAATTATTTTAGACCCAAGAGTGAAGGGTGTGATTTCTATCTATTCTGATGCACCTTTAGATTCTGAATCGATATGGGAAGTATTTATTTCTACCATGGAAGTACAAGGCTATAACGTGCTTAAAGATGGAAACATATATAGAGTTATCCCATCACAAGAAGGTGTAAAAAACTTTTCAGAAGATGGTCCTCTAGCTGGCTCTATTGGGTCAGAGGTCATCAAATTAAGATTCTCTAGTGCAAAAGATATTGTAAATGCAGTTAAGCCAATCGTAGGTGTCAGATCATATATAGTAGCGTTGCAGAATGATAGAGAGGTTTTGATTGCCGATGATGCAGATAATATAAAAAGAGTAAGAGATATTATTAGAAATCTAGATTCAGAACTAGACACTAGTATTTCCGATTTTAAATTAAAAAATTTATCATCTATAGAAGCATTAAGATTAATAAATTCTCTTAAATCTGATCCCAACACAAGGTTTGATAAATTAGCAGTTGCTACGTTTCAAGGTTCTAATAAGCTAATTTTTAGCGGACCACTTGAAATAGTTACACGTGCAAAAAGACTCATTTCACAATTAGATCTTGATAACAGTCTCAATGAAAATACTAAAGTTATCTATCTGAACTACTCAAAATCTGAAGATATATTAAAAATTCTAAAAGATATATCAGCCTCATTTAATCAAGAACAAAATATTGACTATAAAACAGTAATAACGTCTCACGAAGAGACAAATTCAATTGTAATACGCTCAAATCCACAAACCATCAAAACATTAACATCTATCGTGGAACAGCTAGATATTAGAAGACCTCAAGTTTTCGTTGAAGCTATCATAGTTGAAATATCAGATGAATCTGCAAGAGCACTTGGCGTCGATACAATATATTCTGGAGATGCTACTAACAATACACCTATAGCAATATCAAGATTTCCGTCTACAACGAGCCCAGATTTATTATCTTTAGCGATAAGTTCTGATGATGATTCCAATCTCGGTACAAATGCAGGTGCAGCAGTCTCATTACTCAATACTCGTGGTTTTGTAGCTGGTGTTGGAAACTTAGTTGATGGTGAAGACAATTTTGCTGCTCTTCTATCAGTGCTAAAAGATGATTCAAATTCAAATATTCTTTCAACGCCTTCAGCTGTAGTAATGGATAATGAAGAAGCATCATTACTCGTTGGCCAAGAAATACCTATTACTACAGGTGAATCATTAGGATCAAATAATTTAACACCTTTCCGTACTACTGCACGAGAAGAAATAGGAATTAAATTAGAGGTTAAACCACAAATTAATGAATCCGATTCAGTTGCATTGTTCATAAGACAAGAAGTTTCAAGTATTGCTGGCTCACAGTTACCAAATTCAACTGATTTAATAACAAATAAGAGAGAAATTGAAACTACAGTGTTAGCAGATAATGGAGAAATCTTAGTGCTTGGTGGTTTGATTAGTGAAGATATTCAAGAATCAGTTAATAAAGTTCCAATTTTAGGAGACTTACCTTTAATAGGTGCATTATTTAGATCCTCTGCAAAATCAGTAGAAGAAAGAAACTTGATGATCTTTCTAAGGCCAACAATTTTAAGAGATTCAATTACAACTAAGGATCTATCCGAAGAAAAGTTCAATTTAATTCGTGCAAAACAGTTACTAAAAGAAGAAGAATCAAGTAACTAAAAATGAATTTACCTTTAACCTACAACTACTGTAAAACTAATAAAATTACTCTTATTAATGATGCAAATAAATCTGTTATTCACACTTGTGGAGCGCTAAAGCCTGCTGTTCTATCCTCTATTGAAAATTTACTGTTAGATAAAGTTGAAAAGAAGAATCATTCAGATGACGAGTTTGAAAACTTACTTACAGAATTATATACAGACCAGTCTGATGATTTTGATTTTTCAAATATCGAAGATTTAGATCTTGTAGATATAGCAAATGCTATTTCACCTTCGGATGATCTTTTAGATGATAAAAATAAAGGACCAATTATTAAACTAATCAATGCAACTATCACAAAAGCTGTAAAAGCTCGTGCTTCTGATATTCATTTAGAGCCATTTGAGAATAAGTTAAGCATTAGATTCAGAGTTGATGGAGTGCTAAGAGAAGTCCTTCAATACCAGAAAAATATTACTCAAATGATCATTTCTAGAATAAAGATAATGTCAAAACTTGATATATCGGAAAGACGATTACCTCAAGACGGGAGAATTTCAATATCAGTTGGAAAAAGAGACATTGACTTAAGAGTTTCAACATTACCATCTTCTTTTGGTGAAAGAGTTGTATTAAGAATACTTGAGAAAGATAAAACACATATACAATTGGATCAATTAGGTTTTTCCAATGAAATTCTAGAAAACTTTAGAAAAAATCTTGGTAAAAATGAAGGGATCATTCTAGTTACTGGACCTACAGGATCTGGAAAAACAACCTCACTTTATTCAGGCCTTAGAGAAATTTCTGATCGATCACAAAATATATTAACTATTGAGGATCCAGTTGAATATGCCCTAGAAGGTATCGGACAAACCCAAGTAAATACAAAGACCGGTCTAACATTCGCAAAAGGTTTGAGAGCTATTTTAAGACAAGATCCTGATATTGTAATGGTTGGGGAGATTAGAGATAAAGAAACAGCAGAAATCGCAATTCAGGCCAGTTTAACTGGACATCTTGTATTATCAACAGTCCACACAAACAGTGCTGTAAATGCAATTACACGTTTGAGAGATATGGGGATAGAGCCTTACTTACTATCCTCTAGCCTAATATTTGTTCTTTCTCAAAGACTTGTAAGAAAATTATGTCCACATTGTAAAGTACAAGATGATGACAATAAAAAATTACTCGATGAATATAAAATTAAAGGACAAGTATTTAAGTCGGTTGGATGTGATGAATGTGATAATACTGGATATAAAGGTCGCTTAAGCATCGGTGAATTTGTTTCAATCGATGAAAAAATAAGTGAATTAATACACAACTCTGCATCTGAAAATGAAATCTCTGATTACGTGTATAAAAATAATAAAAAGATATATCAAAATGGCCTTCAAGTCGTAGCTAATGGAGACACATCACTATCAGAGTTAATGCGAGTTATTGAAGATTAATGGCAACTTATAAATACACTGCGTTTGATGCAAATGAAAAAAATTTAAAAGGCATTGTTAATGCTTCTGATATGAATGAAGCAAAACTAATACTAATAAACAGAGGCTTAAACCCTCTTAAAATTGAAGAAAGTCTTCAGAGGAGGGCGAAAGTAAAGATTTCAAACAATAATCTTTCGGTGTTCACAAAACAAATGTCTGCCCTATTGGGGGCAGGAACGCCAATTGAGAAATGTCTATCATTGCTCAGTAAGCAATCATCTAATAACAAATTTTCTCAGATTCTGCTCAGTATCAATGAAGATATTACAGAAGGTAACAGTCTTAGCTCAGCAATGAAAAAATATCCATCAATATTCGATGAAATTTATACATCAACAATTTATGCTGGTGAAACTTCTGCATCTTTATCGGAGGTTTTTCATGACCTATCAATATATTTAGATAAAGAGGCAAAAGTTAGATCACAAGTTGTAGGTGCTTTAATATATCCAGCTGTTTTATTTGTTGTTTCAATTGCCGTTATTTACTCACTTTTAAGTTTTGTTTTACCGCAAGTAGTTGAGCAGTTTGTCAGTTCAAACGTTGAATTACCATTATTAACACAAACACTATTAGCTTTTTCAGATATCTTTCCATTCATAATTGGCTTTGTTTTTCTTATTCTAATTACAATTTATCTGGTACAAATAACAAACATAATCCCAAAGAGCTACCAATTAGTTATTTCTAAGTATTTTCTTTTTATTCCTTTAATAGGTGCAATCATTTTATACGATCAAACAGCACGTTTCTGTTCTTCAATGAGATTAATGACAAAAGCAGGATTAAACACTATTGATAGCTTACAGATAGCTCAAAATACTTTTAAAAATAAGTATCTAAGATCTCAAGTTGAACAAGTAGTAAATAAAGTAGTAGCAGGGACATCAATTAGCAATGCTTTCTCACAAGCGAATATATTTCCTGATGTTTTTCAGCAACTTTTAAGTTCGGGTGACATGGGAAGTCAAGTTAGTGAAATGTTTGAAAAAACTAAGGAATTTTTAGATCAAGAGGTAGATACGCGTAGAAATTTACTTTTAACTTTATTGCAGCCCATAGTTATCCTGACGATGGGTGTTTTTGTAATGTTAATTGTTTTATCTATAATGTTGCCTTTATTGCAAATGAATAATTTAATATTCAGTATATGAAAAAATTAATTAAGAAAGGTTTCACACTTTTAGAACTACTTATAGTTATAGTTATCCTAGGGTTACTTGTTTCCCTAGTATCTGTAAATTTTTTACCAACCTTAAGTAATGCATATACAGAAGTAGCTAGACAAGATATTTCTAGACTTCAACAAGCTTTAGTTATGTTTAAAATCAATGAGGGCTCTTATCCTACATCTAGTCAAGGTCTTGAGAGCTTGAAAACTAACCCTGGCAACCTTAAAAATCCTTCTAAATACCCAATGGGTGGATATATCAATAAACTGCCCCTAGATCCATGGGGCAATGCATACGTGTATATTTATCCTGGTCAAAACAGTGAGTATGACATCGTATCGTTGGGTGCAGATGGCCAACCTGGTGGAGAAGGGGAAAATGCAGACATTGGTAACTGGACTGATTAAAGGCTTTACCATCTTAGAAATATTGATCGTTTTAGCGATTATTTCCATTTCTGGAACTTCTTTTTACTTAATCTTAAATGAACCAAAAAGTTTTAATTCGTATAAACAAACTATCAATGAATATAAAATGTTGAGTATTTATAGTGGAAACACATACGCATTTACTAGAAATTCAATAAATATTCTTAATCAAGATGTTTGGGAAGAAATAGAAACTGCAGATTTTTCAGGCATTTACTCAGTAACTAATAATCAAAACAAAACAAACATTTTAGAAGACGAAGATTTCTTCTTAATAATATCTCCTGGAAATGAAATATCTATTAAATCTATAACATTAGAGGGAGGGATAACTGTTGAATTATAAAATTGATAAAGGTTTTAGTTTGCTTGAAGTAGTAATTGCTCTTTTAATAATTTCTATAACTTTTTTAGCTTATAACCAATTAATTGAACAGAACCTTAAATCACAAGAATTAAAGGAAATCTTTATAAAAGAGTCTGATAAAAGATTGAATCTTTTAACAATTTACGTTTCTGATCCTGATATTGATCAATTTGAAGTTAGAGAAATATTGGATATAGATGAAATTGCAGAAACAAGAATTACTTCTTATCAAAACTTTGATGAGGTGAAAATTGACTTCATCTCAGATAGAGAAGTTTTATACATAACAATAATTAAGTAATGAAAAATGGATTTACATTATTAGAAGTACTCATTGCTCTGTTAGCTGCAGCATTAATTTCAATAATGTCATTTGATTTTTTATCTAATACTATTTTTTTAAAAGAACGTATAGATAACTCAATATCTAATAATTCTAAACATTCTAAAGCTATACATTTGATGCGTTTAGACATGATCCAAGCCATACCTTTTAAATTAAAAGATCAAAATTTTAATAATCTGAATAACGTTTTTATAGGATCAAATGAAGAACGAATTTTAACTTTTGTTTCATTAAACAGTTCAGACACTGCAAGTTCGAATTCTATGCTCAGAAGAATTATATACAGATATAGAGATAAAGGCTTGGTACGTACCACTACACTTGCGAACAATGAAAATATTGTTGTTTCAGAAGAAATTTTATTAACAGATATTGAAAATTTACAGATTTATTTTGGAGATAGTTTAGATGATTTAAACAATAATTATCCAGGGTTAAATGTAGTTGAAAATAACGCTTTTCCACAATTCGTTGTCCTTGATTATGAAATTAATGATAAAAAATTTAATCAAATTATGGGTTTTTTCAGATGAAAAAAGGATTTGTACTAATATCAACCCTAGCTCTAATCGTGATTCTGAGTTTTATAATTCTTGTTCTTAGCAGAACAATTTATTCAGATACATTAAGATCTACTATATTTGCTAAATCTGTTGAAAATAGAATAGAAATTATAAATTACGAGTCTTTTCTAATTGATACATTGGTTGATAATTCTTTATTAAATAGAAACTTATTATTGGCGGAGAATGAATTAAATCTAAATGTAAAAGCTAAATTTCCAAATCTTTCTATATCTTTAGAGGATTATTCNACATGTTTTAATTTAAATACTTTAGTTAAACCTTTTCAAAATATAAATATTAAAAATGAAGAACATGGAGAATTATTTATAAACTTACTGACCCTATCAGAGGTTGATAAAAATATTCATAAAGAATTGGTTGATAGGATTTATGATTCTCTTGATGATGATTCATTGCCAGAAACTTTTGGCGCTGAAGATCTTTTTTATATTGCTAATGACAACTTATCACTTAATCCTGACCAATTATATTTTCATAAAAGTCAGATCAAAAATTTATCAATATTAGATACAGGATCTTTAAATAAGATTTATTCAGATTTATGTGCTCTGCCTACGTCAGATATACAATTTAATGTAAACAGCTTAAATGAAAATAATATGAAAGTATTTCTTTCATTATTTCCAGATCTCAACATTAATGATTTGGAGAAAATTATTTTGAACAAACCGTTAAATGGCTACATTACACATAAAAATCTAATAGATTTAACAGGCATTGATTCATCAAAATTAAATAAATCTTTTATAATCTTCAAGCCTTCTTTTATTAAAATAAATTATTTGTTGAATTTAGAGGGCCAAATTTTTAACTTTAGTAGTTTATTATCATTAAAAAGAGGAAACTTTGTAGTTTATAGGTCTTTATCAAGATGAATGTTTTTATATTTGAAGATTTAACCTTAAAGAATGGTGTTCTTTTAACCAATGGAGCTATAAAAAAAATTAATCTTGAAAAGCTAACAAAACCTGAAAATACTCTTTTTGTATTACCAAATGAGCTGATTCAATATAAAGAATTCAAACATAACCTTAAAAATAAAAAAAATATTCATGCTTCAATTCTAAATAATTCATCTTCATTAAATATCAATGAGGAAGATCAGCTGGTTCTAAATACATCAAACAACAATGATTTTTTTCTTACAAATAATAAATATCAAGAAGATATTAAAAAAGTTTTTTCGAATTTTAATACATCTATCTCTATTACATCTGATTTATTGTTTTTTAAGGAAGCTTTTGAAAAAAACTCCATCTATCAAAATAATGTTTTCTTAATAGATGGTGAAGAAGCAGTGAAGCTATCTAAGAAGTCTTTTAATTTACTAGAGGATGACGTTAAAGTTACAAACATATCTGATTCAGAACTTAAGAAATTAAAAAATATTAATTTTGCATCATACAAACTTAACACTTTTAATGTTTCCTCAATATTTAATATTAAAAATCCTATAAAACCTTTAATTGCAGCACTAGTGATTATTTTTAGTATTTATATAACAGCGTTCTTCAACATTTATTCTAATTATGCACAAATAGAAAAAATGAACACAACACTCGAATCTATTTATGGTGACATTTATCCCTCAGAAAATATAACTGATATATATCAACAAATAGATTTAAAGTTAAACAGTTTAAATAATGAGGAAATTACTAATTTATCAAGGACCGTAAATCTTCTCAGACAATTATCTGAATCAGTAAATATAATTAAAGCTGAATATATGCAGGACAAAATACTGATAACATGCTTGTTTAAAAACGATGCAGAAGAAAGTATTTTTATTAATCAACAAAGTAGACTCAATTATGAGGTGAATATTATTGAGAGCAAACCTACACAACTTGGGAAAATTACAAAAATTAGTTATGAATTATAAATTATCCAATAGAGAATTAATGCTAATAAAACTTCTAGCAGCAATTGGTTTAATTACGATTTTTATTTACAGCACATCATATCTTGCGAGTGAAATAAATAAATCAAAAGAATACTTATTTCTTGAGGTAAATAAATTTAATGAGAAAAAACAAACCTTATCACAAATTAAAGCTCAAGAAACAAATAAGAAAATTATCTTATCTTTGGATGATTTCCTTATAAAACTTACTGATATGAGTATTCAGTATGAGCAAAATGATAATGAGATTATAATTAAAGGCTTATCTAGTTTAGATGCATTACAAATAATTACTGATATAGAAACAAATAATGCTGATGTCAAAAGTTTTATATTAAATGCAGAGCAACCTCCAAACATAATATTAAGTATTAACTTTAATGGGTAAAATCTTACTAGCTATTTTTATAGCTTTCTTACTTTCGTTTGTTTCATTATTTGTTGTGCCAATAAATTTTTTTGTTTCTGGTTTTTTAAAAAACACTAATTTTGATGTTGAATATTCATACCTTGAGGGCAATATTTTTTCCGGAAAGATTTTAGATTTATCTTATGACAAAAACTTTATTGGAGATTTTAATTATGAAAATCAATTTTCTTTTAAGGACCTAACCTTAAAATTTATTTCAATTGATGATAGAGATATCGAAGGTAAGATCATAAAAGAATTTTCAAATATCTCTGATATGAGATCATTATTTATTCAAGATTTATCTTTAACTAGCAAAATCTCTACAGATTTAATTAAAAATATAGATTTAAAGTTAAATATAAATGAACTACAAATAAAAAATTTTAAGTGTATAGATATCGATGGAAATCTTAAAATTTCATCTCAAGATATTCAAGAAGAGTTATTTGGAGAAATAGATTGTGCAGGAAGAAATGATATATCAGTAGTATTATTTAATAAAAGAAAGAAAGAATTAGGTTTTATAACTTATAAAGATTCACAAGCGCAAGTGAATATTTCTACACAATTAATAGCTGATAAAAAAATTCAATTATTTATGGATTACATATCCTTTAAAGTTGATCTTTAAGAATCTTCTTGACCATCCCATCAGATATACTCCAAAATGAATTTTCAATGATGTCAGCCTTTAGCTCCTTAATTATCAGACTATATAAATTTAGTGCTTCAGGGATAATGTCAATTCTATCTTCAGGAATTTTGTACTCATTTATTAAAACACCATTATCGATAGATAGATAATTACTTACATGCTTATCAAAATCAGAGGAATCAATAGGGCCAGTAACAGAGTTTGCTTGCATCAAAGCACGTAAATTTCCACCTAGTCCATATATATGTTTAATGGAATTAAACTGTCTCAGCCAAACACGTAATTCATTAATTGCAAAAGTTTTGTCTTTATTTTTAAGATTCAGCAATCTTACTGCACCAAGTTGGAAAGATTTAGCATAAATGTCATTATTAGAATTAATACAAATTTCAAGACTACCACCACCAATATCTATTACTGCTGAGTTTATTTTAGTTTCGTTAAATTCTGATAATAATGATGCCTCTACATCACCAGAAATAATCTTTAAATCAATATCATTATCTTTTAAGACATCAGTAATCTCTTGAGAATTATCTGTATCTCTTAAAGCTGAAGTAGCGATATAATGAACATCTTCAATGTTATTTTTTTCAAATATTTCCTTATATTTAAGTAATAACGTTAGAAGATCTTGAATTGTTTTTTCTTCAAGATAACCTTTAGAAAAAACATCACGTCCAAGCCTTAAAGGATGTCTGTAATATTCCACAAGTTCTAAATTATGGTTAAATATTTTATATTTGATTGCGTTTGAGCCTATATCAACAATTGCGTAGTTCATTGCTTAGTCTGAGAAAGGTGAAAGAATCTTATATTGCTCATAATTTAAATTATCAAATAATACACCTTCGATATAACAAGAATACTGACCTAAATCTTCACCCCATTTTGGAGGCTCTAGGGTCTGTTTTTCATCATAATCAAGGGTGTTCAAAATATATCTAAGCGCACTAAGTCTTGCGATCATTTTATTATTGGCGTTAATAACTACCCAAGGAGAATTGGCTCTAGCTGTTAAGTCGAACATCTGATTTTTATATAATGTAAAAACGTCCCATTTATTTACCATTAATTTGTCTGACGCAGATAGTTTCCAATATTTTAATCTACTGTTTTTCCTAGCTGATAATCGTCTTTTCTGTTGATCCTTATCAATAGAAAAATAAAATTTTACGACTTCGATACCATTCGAAATTAGTTTGTCTTCCCACCTATTAACATTATTCATGAATTCTTCATAGTGTTTCTTGCTGCAATACCCTAATGTTGGCTCTGTGAGTGCCCTGGTATACCAGGATCTATCAAAAAGTGCTATTTTCCCTTCTTCAGGNAAATGTTTTTCCCATCTTTGAAACCAATTATTTTTTTCTTCTTTTGTTGGTATACCTAAGTGTATATATCTAAAATTTGAGGGACGAAGATGTTCAGAGAAAAAATTTATTGTTGAGGATTTTCCAGCAGTATCTCTGCCTTCAAAACACAAAGCTATTCTTCTTCTATTTTTTATGACGTCTTCTTGGAGTTTAAGCAATTCAACTTGTAATTTATATTTTTCTTTTTTATAAATTATTGGACCTAAAGTCTTATATTGCTCAAATTTATATTCTATTACGCTCATGTATATTATTGAAAAAGAGAGTATAGTATAAACAAATATCATCCCCATGTTATGACGTTAGTAGAATTAACTTTATTTGGAGTCCCGCTAATATTAATTTCTTCAGCAATGTTGGGTTTTTTCACTGCATATGGAGTAGGTGCTAATGATGTTGCAAATGCTATGGGCACATCTGTTGGTAGCAAAGTCTTAACTATTAAACAAGCGGTACTGGTAGCAGCCGTTTTTGAATTTCTAGGTGCATTCTTAGCAGGTGGCGGTGTAACCCAAACTATAAGAAAAGGCGTCATAGATCCCGCATTATTTGAAGGAAATTTAGAAGTTTTGATATACGGTATGATTTCTGCCTTATTTGCTGCTGGCACTTGGTTGTTAGTAGCCAGCCTTAGAGGTTGGCCTGTTTCAACTACACATACTATTGTTGGAGCTATTGTTGGCTTTGGTATATACGCACTGGGTATAAATGAAATTAATTGGACTGTAGTTGGAAATATTGGACTTTCCTGGATTACCTCACCATTATCATCGGCGTTAGTAGCTGGTTTGTTTTATTACATTTGTAAAACATACATTATTGATAATGACACCAGATTTAAAGGTCTGATAATAAGGATATATATATTTCTTGCCGGCTTTGCTATTGCTCTCATTACAGTAACTAAGGGCCTTAAAAATATTTTTAAACAACAAGAATTATTTGTAAGTTTTCAAGAAAGTGTTTTTATATCTGCTATCGCAGCATTACTTTTCACTTTTATTTTTTATTATTTTTCTAAAGCTAAATTAAAACAATCAGTCAATTCAGAATCACAATTTGCTTATTTGATGATCTTTACTTCTTGTGCAGTAGCTTTCGCTCATGGTTCTAATGATGTTGCTAACGCTATTGGACCACTCGCTGCAATAAATCAAGCAACTAGCCAACTTCTGAATCAACCCTATACACTTGAAACTCCACTATGGATATTATTTCTTGGAGCTACAGGTATCGTTATTGGACTAGCGACGCTTGGTTATAGAGTAATGAAAACTATTGGTGAGAATATTGTAAAACTAACTCCAAGCAAAGGTTTTTCTGCTCAACTTGCAGCAGCCTTAACAGTAGTCATTGCAAGTCAATTAGATATGCCTGTCTCAACTACTCACACCTTGGTAGGCGCTGTGATTGGGATTGGATTAGTAGAAGGGGCAAGCACTATTAATTTTAATTCTGTGAGGACAATTGTTCTGTCCTGGGTAATTACATTGCCAGCTGGAGCTCTTTTATCTATTGCTTTCCTTGAATTATTCACAAATGTTTTCACTTATTAATGATATTGCCACTAAGCTGTAACATTCTCGTCACATTGTCTAAGTATCTTTAAAAATAGAGGCCTTATCTAATGAAAAACTTATTCTATTTCTTAACACTCATAACATTTTCTTTTACGATTTATTCTCAAGAAACTACAAATGAAGAGTCTGTAGATTCTATTGAGGAAGTTGTAGCTGTTGGTACCAGAGCTAGCCTTAAATCAGGACTAGATAAACAAAAAGAATCAAATCAGGTTGTTTCAATTGTCGATTCAGATGCTATTGGTGATTTTCCGGATGAAACTGCTGCTGAGGCGGTCAGACGATTATCAGGTATCTCTGTAGAAAACGATCAAGGAGAGGGCAGATATGTAACCTTAAGGGGTATGGCTGGCGGCTTAAATGCTGTTTCCATGAATGGTGCTTTAGTACCAGCTCCTGAAGGTGGTAGAAAAGTTTTATTAGATGGATTACCGACTGAACTTCTAGATTCTATTGAAGTATATAAAACACTTACACCTAATCAGGATTTAGAGGGTATAGGTGGTAGGATCGAATTTAATACCAAGAAAGCTACTGCTCTTGATGAACCAGTTCTTAAATTTAGGTATGACACTCAATACAACGAATATTCTAAAAGTGGTAACAATCCAAAGTATTCATTAACTTATGGAGACAAAATTACTGAAAACTTCGGCGCAATTTTTGGTTATACATACCAAAGCAAAGATATCGTTTCAAATAATAACGAAGTTGGTTATGAGCCTTGGGCGGTAGACAGTAATGGAAATAAATATCTAGCTAGAGATTGGGAAATGAGATTTTATGACCTAACTCGAGAAAGAGAGGGCATGACGATAGATATGGATTTTGAATATTCCCCGAGCACCTCATTTTTTGCAAACTATTTATTTAATGAATACGTCGATGACGAAATTAGACATAAAGACGAATATAGAGCTAGAAATGTAGTTGAATCTTCAATTACATCTACATCTGCTGCCTATCAACGTATTACTGCCGATAAAGAAACACGAAAAAGAATAGAAACAAGACAAATTAAAACTCAAATAGTTGGTGGTGAAACAAACTTAGGTGATTTAAATTTTAAATTTCAAGCTAGCAATTCTTTCGCTGAAGAAGCAGACGATAATAATGTTGACGCAAAATTTAGAAGTGAATGTCGTATTCGTGAAGGAGATGAAATTTGTGGTACATATAATTGGTCAAATCCTCAGTTTATAGACCTTGTTTTAGCACCAGCGGCTTCAGATTTACTTGATCCAAGCTCATATGGTTGGGATGAGTTCGAGATAGATTATGGAGTTATCCAAGATAAGGAAAAAGCGGTGAAATTAGACTTTGAAAATGAAAACTTCGAACTCTTTAGTACACCTATGGTCTTACAGTTTGGATATAAATACAGCACAAGAACTAAGTCAAATACTGAAGGTAATATAGATGGTAGTGATGCTATGTCTCCACTCGGAATGATTTCATATAGCCCTTACACTCCAGACAAATGGTATTTTCCTCAAACTCTTGGCTTTTTTGCGGATCCAGATTTATTATTCGGTGCTCAAGATCAATTTAGACCATTAGATGTAGATTTAGCTGATTTTTGGGAAACTGAAGAAGAAATCAATGCGCTTTATTTGATGTCTACATTCGATTATGGCAATGCTGTAATAGTTGCCGGAGTAAGACATGAAAGCACTTCATTTGATACATTTGGCTATAACGATGGCGATATTAACGATGTTCTGAGTTTTAGTAGAGATTATGGTTTTACAGCCCCTAGTATTAATGTGAAATATTTCTTAGATGATAATACGCAATTAAGAGCAGCGTTTTATCGCTCTTTATCAAGACCTGGTTTTGGAGAAACAGCACCTATAGCAGATATAAGTGAAAATGAAGGTGGTGGACAATTTACCGGCTCAATGGGGAACCCAGATTTAGAACCATACGAAGCGAGTAATTTCGATGTTTCATATGAGTACTACGATGACGGTCTAGTTTTAACTGCTGGAGTGTTTTATAAAGACATTGAAAATACTATCTATCCAAGAGTTTTAGCGAATCAAACCGTAGGTGGTCTTTTTTTCACAGAGCTTGAAACCTATGCTAATGCAGGTTCTTCTTCAATATTAGGTATCGAATTAAATCTATTTGCTGAACTAGATGACTACTTACCTATTGATGGATTTTTTGCAGCTATTAACACTACTTTAAGTGATGGAGAGAGCGATTTTGATACGGGTTTAGATCAGTTCACAATTCCATTTAGAAAACTATCAGAAGAAAATGCTAACCTTTCATTAGGTTACGACAAAGGTAAAATTGATGCTAGATTAGCTGTGAACTATCGTTCAAGTTATCTTGATTATCTTGGTGATGAAGGTGAGGATTTGCTTGATAGCGATTTTGGTTATGGGTTTATCAGATATACAGATGATTACTTATCGTATGACTTAACTGCTAAGTATAAATATTCAGACAATCTATCTTTTAAGTTTGAAGGTAAAAATTTAGGCAATAGACCTGAATATTACTATTGGAATACTTCAGATAGGCTGTCACAATATGACGAGTATGGATATACATTATCTTTCGGCATCAGATATAGCTACTAAATCTAAATCTTATTTATTAAGAGCTAGTTTTTTACTAGCTCTTTTTTTTCATCCCTTATCTTTATTTGCGGACACAGTAGATTATATTTACGAAACAAAACCTGTCTCTTCGATAGGAGATGCAGCCGATGATCCAGCAATATGGTTTAATCGAGCAGATCCTACCAAATCATTAATTTTTGGAACAGATAAGCGAAAAGGTATTCATGTCTATGATTTATATGGGAAAGAATTGAGTTTCTCTGAGCTTGGAGCAACAAACAACATTGATCTAAGAGTTATTGATAAGCATGTTCACATGGTCATTTCAAACAGATCTTCAGGTACACTTGGATACTGGATATTTCCGGAATCTGGGCTATTTGAGTATTTCTTGGAAAATCCAACTTTTGCTTTTACTGAAGATATTGACCATTACCATCTCGAGGCAAATATGGATGTTTATGGTGTATGCATGGGTTTTGTAAATGGTCGTCTTTCTGCAGCGTTAACAGAGGAAGAGGGTCCAACTGTACAGGTGTGGGATCTCACTTCAAAAAAAATTGTTGGAACGATAAACGTTATTAGTGATGAAGAAGATGCTCCTAAAACAGGAAATGAAGCTGAAGGTTGTGTCTTTGACGATGAAAATAACCATCTATTGATATCAAGAGAGGGGTCAAGAGGTTATTTGAAAGCTTATGAGTCAGATACATTAGAAATGATAGAAGTCGTTGACTCAAGAGATGGAAATATAGTTGGTGATCCGGAAGGTGTTGCAGTTTACAAAACATCAAATATAGAGGGCTATATCATACTCTCCTCACAAGGAGGCAATGAGTTTAATCTTTACGACCGTAGAAGTTTAGACTTTATTAATAAATTTAAGATTAATGCCGTTGAAGATACTGACGGGTTAGATGTTACTTATGAAGCCGTGGAAGATTTATTTCCAAATGGATTTTTAGTAGTGCAAGATGGTAGAAACTTACCTAAAAACCAAAACTTTAAAATAGTAAATATGGAAGAAGTGTTCAAAAAAAAACTGAACAATCTTGGCTTGATAGATTAAAAGAATTTAGTCTACATAATTCGCTTTTAGCACCTCTTATAATCTCACTTTTAGGATTTTTAGAATCTTTTGTAATTAGTGGTTTCTTTTTTCCTAGTTTGTTGCTTTATTTAATGGCTGTATTCCTCTTTTTAGAGGGCATATCAGGTTTATTTTTTATTACCTTATGCGGCTATATAGGTTCATTTGTAGGCGATCAATCAAGTTATTTGATGGGAAGAATATATGGGACAAAAGCTTTGAATTGGAATTTCATAAAAAAGAGGCAAAAACAAGTTGAGAAAGTTAAACAAACCTTTGATAAATACGAATTTACAGCAATACTTATTGGGCGAATGACACCAAGTTTGCGTCCATTTTCACCTTTTTTTGTAGGCGTCTTTAAATTAAATTATCAACGATTCCTTATTTTTGATCTGATAGCATGCAGTGTATGGGCCTCAGGTTTGGTACTTTTAGTGGTTTTATGGGAATATATAGCTAGTTTTTTTTAATATGTTAGGTCTTTTAAGTTTAGTTCTATTAGTAATTCTGGTTTTATTGCTGCTGTATTATTTTTTTACTCAGAAAACGTCAGGGTTAATAAAAAACTTCTTACTTAAATTTGCAGGAATTGTATTAACTATAATCTGTGTATATTTATTCATAAGATTAATCAGATTTGTCCTATAACTATGTCTGATTCAATTTTTACAAAAATTAAAAATAAAGAAATTCCGGGTAATGTAATTTATGAAGATGATAAATGTTTTGCATTAGAAGATATAAATCCTCAAGCACCAGTTCATATTCTTATCATCCCTCATAAAGAGATTGCAAAAATATCTGATAGCAACCCAGAAGATAAAGAGCTTTTAGGCCACTTGCTATTAGTCTCCAAAACAATTGCTCAGAAATATGAACTAGAAAATAACTACAGATTGATTATAAATAATGGCGCAGGGGCTGGACAAAGTGTTTTCCATATTCACGTGCATTTAATGGGTGGTAGGAGCCTTGATTGGCCTCCAGGCTAGACGAATGTAGCTCCAATAAGTAGGGCAACAACAATAACACCAATCAAAATGAAAAAAATTATTATATTTCTGATAACTGTTTTATCATTCTCCATACCGGAATTTTATAGATATTAAAATGATTCGTATAGAGCCTTACGACGATAAAGAGGTAAAATCTGTTTTACAAAATCTCATGAACAATGAAGATTTCATGTCATTTATTAAATCTAATTTAAATAAATCAACATCTAAATTCCTATCTATACCAGGCTCCTCTCTATTGGTCATGCAATTGTTTAAATCAAAAATTAAAAACATCAATTCTGTAAAAGAGTTTCAAGATCAAGTTAAAATCGTCTTAAAAAGTGTTGTAGAGCAGACAATTGAAGATTTTCAAATAGAAGGTCTTGAATACCTTAAATCCGATAAACCATATCTTTTCATTGGAAATCATAGAGACATAACTCTTGATTCAGCTCTCTGCAATTTTGCCCTTGATAGTATTGGTCTGGATACAACATTTAATGCTATTGGAGATAATTTAGTTAGTGTTGATTGGATGGGCGACTTGCTAAGACTTAATAAAAGTTTTGTCATTTCTCGATCTGGAACCTCAAAAAAAGAAATCTATTTAAATTTACTTAAAGCCTCAGAATTTATTAAAAATAAGTTAGANGGTGGCAATCATGTNTGGATTGCACAAAAACAAGGTAGATCAAAAGATGGTATAGATAAAACAGATCCTGCCGTCCTTAAAATGTTGCATATTGCACTCAGAAAAACCTGTGAATTTCAAGATATTGCCAATTATTACAACATTATCCCATGTTCGATCTCGTATGAAATAGATCCTCTAGCAGTAGAAAAATCTCAACAATTACACAACACAGAATCTAAAGACTTAAATGATGATATATCTCATATATTCAAAGGTGTGATGTTGAATAAAGGAAGGGTGAAATTAAGTTTTGCAGACCGAATACAAGGCTCATATACACCTGAATCTCTTGCTCATGAGATAGATAAACAGATCTTAAACAATTTTAAACAGTGGGAAACAAACTTATATGCGTATGAATTTTTAAATGGTGAAGTTAGGGATGAAAAATATCCAATAGCAAGTAAATACTTCAATGATTTAAGAGGTTCTATGACTAATAAAGACTTAGAATATATAATGACACAATATGCCAATCCGATAGTGGCAAAAAAGGAAATGAATAATGAGTGATGATCAATTTTATGATTCAGAAGAAGAAAAGGATAATTCTTCATCTGATGCTAACGTAGCACTAGTAATCATTATTTGCGGTGTAATAGGTGCAACAATTTTTGTAGCTTCATTATGAGTCTAAAAACACAAGATCTATTCGACGTAAGTAATAAAGTTGTTGTAGTTACTGGAGGATCAAGAGGTATAGGAGAGATGATTACTTCTGGTTTTTTAGCAAATAACTCTAAAGTTTATATAACAGCAAGAAAAGAAGAAGCCCTAGTCAAGAAGGCAGATGAATTATCCCAGAAATACACATGTGAGTGCATTCCTGTCAGTGGAGACATTTCAAACTCTGAGGGAATCGATGCACTAGTTAATGTCTTAAATGATGCAGAGCCTGAGGGAATAGATTTCCTAATTAATAACGCTGGGGCAGCTTGGGGTGCTAATTACGATGATTTTCCTGAAAGTGGTTGGGACAAAGTAATGGATCTAAATTTGAAAACACCATTCTTCCTAACACAAAAATTGACACCATTATTAGAGAAGAAAGGTACAACCGAAGATCCCTCAAGAGTTGTCAATATCGCTTCGATTGATGGTTTACATGTACCCATGATGGAAACTTATTCTTATTCTGCTTCAAAATCTGGAATCATTCATTTAACAAAACATATGGCTAAAACTCTGATTAATAGAAATATAATTGTTAATGCCATTGCTCCTGGACCTTTTGATAGCCACATGCTCGGAAAAGCAGTAAATTTTGACTATTCTCTAATAGCAGAATCGGTACCTAGAAAAAGAATTGGTTCTCCTGAAGATATTGCAGGTTTATGTATGTATCTTTGTTCTAGGGCAGGTGCTTATACCATTGGCGAAACTATAACTTGTGATGGTGGTCTAGCAAAACTACTTTAAACTGATAAATATTTTTCAGCATCTAAAGCTGCCATACAACCAAATCCCGCGCTNGTTATGGCNTGTCTGTAAGTGTAGTCNGCAACATCTCCAGCNGCAAAAACACCAGGAATGGAGGTAGAAGTTGC
>FUFK010047343.1_pt1 | contig 21634 bp, 21 predicted proteins | sample 1021851 | NCBI WGS metagenome assembly FUFK01 (sample SAMEA51879418, study PRJEB19060) | metagenome
GGTTATTCGCGGCGTCGCAATTTTTTTAGCGACAGAATTTTTATAAATGGTTAATTTTTAACCACTATGGCTAAATTAAGAGAAGCAACTAAGTTTGATGCAATCAAGCACAAGTATAAGAAAACAAGCATTGGAAAGCGTAAAATTAAAACAAGTAGCATCAATAAACACAAAAGACGTGCCATGAAAAAGACAATATCTAAAAAACAGTAACATGAAGCAGTCACATCAGAAAAAAATTACAAAAAAAGAGCAAAAAGAACTTAAAAAGCAACAAAAGGACAGAAGAAACAGAAAATATGGCCACTAGAAAAGAAGTTGCAGAACATTTAGACTTATCAGTGGTTTCTATCAGTAAATTANTCGAAAAGGGCGTTCTTGATGTAAAAATTGGTAGAAACCCAATGGATTTAGATGTTTGTCGTAAAAATTATATAAATTATCTAAGACAANTAGGTGGTTACAACAAAAGAACAGGTTCTGGTGATATTGCAGANGAAAAAACCAGATTAACTAANGCACAAGCAGATAAAGCAGAANTAGAAGTATCAGAACTNGAAGCAGAANTNATACCTGCTGATCTNGTNCAATCTACTTGGATTGATTACNTNGCTAATGTNAGAGCAAAGTTATTAGGACTACCATCAAGGATTGCNCATCAAGTTATTACAGTAGACAAATATGCAGAAGCTGAAATAATTATCAAAGAAAAGGTTTATGAAGCCTTAGATGAATTAGTNAATGAAGGTATACCAGCAAAATATAGAAAATCTATTACAGAAAGTAAATCAGATGTGGAAGAGTCCATCCAATCTGAAAATATCTGAATGGGCAGATAAATATAGAAAGCTATCACCAGAGTCATCCGCAGAAGCTGGTGCATGGAATACATCAAGAAGTCCTTATCAAAAAGAGATAATGGATGTATTCAACGAACCTAATATCCAAAGAATTGTAGTTATGTCATCTTCACAAGTTGGCAAAACAGAAATAATTTTAAATACCATTGCCTACTATGTAGATCAAGACCCATCACCAATGATGATAGTGCAACCTACTTTGCAAATGGGTCAAGCATTTAGTAAAGATAGACTATCTGCAATGATTCGTGATACAGAAAAGATTAGAGAATGTTTTAAAGAAGCAAGAACCAGAGATTCAGGAAATACAGTTTTACATAAAAAGTTCCCATCAGGTCATTTGACTATAGTTGGTTCAAATTCTGCATCAGGTTTAGCTTCAAGACCTATTAGAGTTTTGTTATTAGACGAAGTAGATAGATATGATGCTTCTGCTGGTACAGAAGGTGACCCAACTGAATTAGCAATAGCAAGAACCAAAACATTTTTTAACAGAAAAATATATATGTGTTCTACACCAACTGTAAAAGGTCTATCAAGAATAGAAGCAGCTTTCTTAGAATCTGACCAAAGATATTATTTTGTGCCTTGTCCTGAATGTGATCATAAACAAAAATTAGTATGGAAAAATGTTATTTGGGAAGAAGATAAACCAGAAACAGCAAGATATGCTTGTGAAAATTGTGGCTCTTTAATTGATGAATCAAAAAAACAATGGATGTTAAAACATGGTGAATGGATTGCATCTGCACCGACACATAACACTGCTGGTTTTCATATCTCAGAATTGTATTCTGTTTGGTCTACATGGGGTGAGATGGCTACAGCTTTTTTAGAAGCAAAAAAACAACCAGAAACTTTAAAGACTTTTATCAATACTGCTTTAGGAGAAACATGGGAAGAACAAGGAGATTCGTTAGAGCATGAAACATTATTGCAGAGAAGATTAAATTACGATTACACAAATTTACCAGAAGATATATTAGTGCTTACAGCAGGAATTGATACACAGAAAGACAGATTAGAAATACAGACCTGCGGTTGGGGTAAGTCTTATGAATGTTGGGTAGTGGACTACAAAATACTATGGGGTGACCCAAATGCACCTAACGTCTGGCAAGAATTAGATAATTATTTAAAACAAAGATTTAGAACTGAATCAGGAAGAGTCTTACCAATATCTTGTACTTGTATTGATTCAGGTGGTCATCATACAAATCAGGTGTACCATTTCACTAAGCCAAGACAAGGCAGAAGAATTTTTGCAATCAAAGGTGCTAGTCAAGCTGGTAAACCAATTGCTAATAGACCTACTTTTGTTGGTAAGAACAAAGCTGTTTTATATCCTGTTGGTACAGATACAGCTAAAGAAGCAATATTTGCAAGATTAGCAGCAGATGCAGAAATGAGTACGATACATTTTCCTGTTGATCTAGATGAAGAATATTTTAAACAATTAACAGCAGAAAAAAGAATCACTAAATATGTTAGAGGTAAACCGACAATGGCATGGAAACAAATCAGAGATAGAAACGAAGCATTAGATACAATGGTCTATAATTTTGCAGCTATCTATATTTTGAACCCCAACTTTGATGTCATTGAAACAAAAATATTAAACGAAGATTCTAAGCCAAAACCACCACCAAGAAAACAAAGATTACCAATCGATAGGGGTCGAGGTAATTTTGCGAATAATTGGAAATAAAAAAATGTTTTCTTAATTAGAAACAATATAAGTTATAATATCTTGCAAGTGTATCTAACAATTGTGAGGTTATTGCTTGAGCAACTTATTTGATTCTGCAAATTTTCCATCTAAAGAACCTACTGAATTACAGTTGGGGGATTTTTGGGCATGGAAAAGAATAGACCTTGCAACTGATTATCCTACAGCAGCTTACGCGTTGATTTATGAATTTAATTTAGTAGATGGTTCTACTGCAAGTAATTTTACTTTGACCGCAACAGAAGCAAATGATGAATACATTATCTCTACTACAAGTACCACTTCATACACTGCTGGTAATTACAATTGGATAGCTTACATACAAAGGTCATCTGATAATGCCAGAATTAAAATTGGTGAAGGTTTTACAGAGATACAACAAAACTATGCAACAACTACTGCATCAGTTCGTAGTCACGCGAAAGTTGTTTTAGATGCAATTGAAGCTGTCATTGAAAACAGAGCAACAATTGACCAATCATCTATGAGTATTGCAGGTCGTTCATTATCTAGAATGTCTGTAGATGAATTAATGACCTTTAGAAATACTTACAAAGCAGAATATTTAAAAGAAGTGAAGATGGCTAGAATAAAGAATGGTCATGGTTCAGGTAATACAATCAAAGTAAAATTTGGTTCACAAAAATCATTTAATCCTACAGATTTAACATAATGGCTTGGTACGACAACATAATAGGTAGAAAACCTAAAAAGAGACAAACTTTTAGAAGAAGTTATCAAGGTGCAAACACAGGTAGATTGTTTGGTGACTTTCTAACTTCATCTACATCTGCTGATCAAGAAGTAAAAGACAATATTAGATTGCTTAGAGATAGAGCAAGAGAATTAGCTAGAAATGATTCTTATATTGCAAGATATTTAAATCTTATGGTTTCTAATGTTATTGGAAAGCATGGTATTAGAATATCGTCTAAAGCAAGAAACGATGACCAATCATTAGATATTGGTGCTAATTTATTAATTGAAAGAGCATGGAAAGAATGGACACAGATAGGTAATTGCACAGCTAATGGCAGAATGTCATTTTTAGATTGTCAAAAAATATTTATTGAATCGTTAGCAAGAGATGGTGAAGTTCTTATTAGAAAAATCAAAAATCCAAATAGTCCTTTTGGCTTCCAAATACAATTTTTAGAAGCTGATCATTTAGATGAAAAGAAAAATGACAACGCAAAAAATGGCAATAGAATTAAGATGGGTGTCGAAGTTGATGCTAATGACAAGCCTGTTGCTTATCACTTATATAAAAATCATCCTTACGACAGGACTTATGTAAATCAAAACGAATATATAAGAGTTCCAGCAGATGAAATAATACACGCTTACTTACCTAATAGAGCAGAACAAACAAGAGGGGTGTCTTTAATTGCAACTGCAATGAGTAATGTAAAAATGCTTAATGGTTACTTAGAAGCTGAAATAGTAGCAGCAAGAGTCGGTGCATCTAAAATGGGTTTCTTTGTCAGTCCTGATGGTGATGGTTATGTTGGTGATGATGACATGGAAGATACATTTAATCCTGTTACTAATGCTAATGCAGGTACATTTGAACAATTACCTGCTGGTATGGACTTTAAGGCCTTTGACCCTAATCATCCAACAACAGCATTTGAATCTTTTACAACATCAGTACTTAGAAGTATTGCATCAGGTTTAAATATTTCTTATCACGCTTTGTCTAATGATTTAACAAGTGTTAATTATTCTTCAATTAGACAAGGTGCATTAGAAGATAGATCAATGTTTCAACTACATCAACAATTTGTTATAGAACACTTTATTGACCCAATATTTAAATCATGGTTAGAAATGGCTATATCTAGTGGTTACATAAATTTACCTATTTCTAAATATGATAAGTTTGCACGTTCTATAAATTACATACCAAGAAGTTTTTCTTGGATTGACCCACTGAAAGAAATGCAATCAAGTGTCTTAGGGTTACAAAATGGTACGATGACTTACTCAGATATATCTGCTGCTTATGGTAGAGATACAGAAGAGTTATTTGAACAGCATCAAAAAGAAGTTGAATTGGCTAAACAATATGGCATTGAAATAGCTTATCAACCTTTTGGTACTAAGTTACCTGTAGAACCTAACATACAAGGCGGTGATGACGATGGCAATTCCTAATGCTGGAATGAAAGCTGAAGCAAAAAAAGGTCTTGAATGGCGTGAAGAATTTGGTCGTGGTGGTACAAGAGTAGGTGCTGTTAGAGCAAGACAAATAGTTGCTGGTGAAAATTTATCCGATGATACTATTAAGAGAATGTATAGCTTTTTTAGTAGACATGAAGTTGATAAACAAGCAGAAGGATTTAGTGCAGGTGAAGATGGCTACCCTTCTAATGGTCGTATTGCATGGGCATTATGGGGTGGTGATGCAGGATATTCTTGGTCAAGAAGATTAGTAGAAAAAATGAAAAAGGAAGAAGAAAATAGAGCAGTATCAGGCAAGGCTCTTGAAATGATTAAGAATAAAGTAAAAGAACATAATGAAGAAGTAGGCAATGTGAAGTCAAAAAGAACTACAGTTGGCGTACTATCAAAAGTTTACGAAAGAGGGATTGGTGCTTATAAAACTAATCCAGCTTCTGTAAGACCTTCAGTCAGTAGTCCTGAGCAATGGGCAGCAGCAAGAATAAATTCTTTCTTATATGCCCTTCGCAATGGTCGCTTTCGTTCAGGAAAGCATGACACAGACTTGCTACCTGAAGGGCATCCAATGTCATCCAAAAATAAAGAGGAAAAGATTATGGATATTGAAAATAAAGAAGATAGACATATCCTAAATTTTTCTGAAACTGATGATTCAGTAGTCATTGAGTTCAAAAAAATTAAGGATGAGTCGGAAGAAATGGACATGGAAATGGACGAAAGACCATACCATGACGATGAAGAAGAACGAATAGTTGAAAATTCTATGGAATATAGATTGATTGACTTATCACGAACTTCTGGTATCGATGAAGAAAATAGGAGAGTCCGCATAGGCGTATCATCAGAAGAACCTGTTGAAAGAAGTTTTGGTATGGAAGTACTAGGACATCGTGCTGACGAAGTAAATATGGAATTTATTTCTAGTGGACGTGCACCATTATTGTTAGACCATGACATGACTAAACAAATTGGTGTAATCGAGGAATTTAAACTTGACGAGGTAGCTAAAAGGACAATTGCTATTGTAAGATTTGGTAAATCTCAACTTGCTCGTGAAGTATTTCAAGATGTGGTCGATGGTATTCGAATGAATATAAGTGTCGGCTACAGAGTAGATAAATTAGAACGTACAGGCAAAGACGATGAAACTTATTATCGTGCTAGTTGGACACCTATGGAAGTATCTTCTGTAAGCGTTCCTGCTGATCAAAGTAGATTAGTTGGCGTAGGTCGTTCTAAAGATAACCAAAACATTTTACATAAAGAGGTAAGAAAAATGGAAAATGAAGCGCAAGAAATAAATCTTGACGAGGTTAAATCTAAAACTGTTGAAGAAGCAAAAGCAGAGTTCAAAAGAAACTCAAAAGAGATTCTTGACTTAGCTGCTAGACACAACAAAAGAGATTTAGCTGATCAAGCTATTTCTGATGGTTTATCAGTCGAAGAATTTAGAGGTGTATTATTAGAAAATATATCTAATGACCAACCTTTAGAAACTCCTTCTGAAATCGGTTTAACTGAAAAAGAAACCAAAAGATTTAGCATTTTAAGAGCCATTAATGCAATGGCTAACCCTACTGACCGCAAAGCTCAAGAAGATGCAGCATTTGAATTTGAATGTTCAAGAGCAGCAGGTGAACTATATGGTAAAACAGCACAAGGTGTTTTACTTCCGCCAGAAGTATTAGCTAATTGGGGTCAACGTGACATGAACGCATCTGACGATTCTAACCTTATTGGTCAAGACTTCAGAGCAGGTGATTTCATTGACGTATTAAGAAACTCTTCTGCTGTTATGCAGAACGCAACTATTCTTAATGGTCTATCTGGCGATGTCAAAATTCCGAAGAAAACAGCAGCTTCTACAGCAGCTTTTATTTCTTCTGAAGGTGGTGCTGCTGGTGAATCAGAAATGACTATTGGTTCAGTCACTATGAGTCCTAAAACTTTAGGTGCTTTTACTGATGTAACTAGACAATTAATGATTCAATCATCTTTGGATGTTGAAAACTTAATTAGAAATGACTTAGCTGGTTCAATGGCTATTGCGATTGATAATGCAGCTTTAGAAGGTTCTGGTTCTAGTGGTAATCCTACAGGTATTACTAACACTACAGGCATAAATACTGTTTCTTTAAGTAGTGCTGCTGCACCAACTTTTGCTGAAATGGTTTCTATGGAATCTGCTGTAGCTGTTGATAATGCACTATTAGGTGGACTTGTATATATCGTACACCCAACTAATGCAGGTACTTTGAAAACAACTACTAAGGACAGTGGTTCTGGTCAATTTGTTTTAGCTAACAATGAGATTAATGGTTACCCTGTTGTAGTTTCTGCACAACTTACTGCTAACAATTACGTTTTCGGTAACATGCAAGACTTACTAGTAGGTATGTTTTCAGGCTTGGATATCGTTGTAGACCCATATTCAAACAGCACTTCTGGTACTGTTAGAGTTGTGGCCTTACAAAGTCTTGACGTAAATGTCAGACACGCGGTATCTTTCTGTGCAGCTAGTTAATGACACTAACAACTGAAAAAGCGGTAGGTATTTTGCCTACCGCCTTTTCTAAAAAAGGTGATGAAATGAAAAAATATTTAATACTGTCAGATACTTTAGCTGACAATAAAAAAGTTAAAGCAGGTGATACAGTAGAACTTTCTGATGATGAAGGTGCTATTCTTGTTGGTTATAAAAAAGCTGAATTATCAACTGTCAAAGAAACAAAAAAGAAAACTGACAGAAGTGTTGGTTTAGAAAAATCTGAAACTCCTTCTCCTAAAAAAAGAAGTAAGTAATGGCAGTTGAAAGTGCAGCAGATTTTAATGCTTACCTTGATTCAACAACAGGGTTTGGTGTAACTGCTGTATTCAATGAAGTACAAAATTCTTTTTGGGATACTCGTGTTGGCTTTATTGATACATGGTTTGATATTGATTCGGGAGATTCAATTAACATTNACATTATAATTGANCAAGAATATTTTGANATACAAGGAGATTCNATTGCTGTTGCNGGTTATCAACCAAGAGCNTTAGTCAAAGCAACTGATGTNCCTTANATNTCGCATGANGATATTTTGACAGTCAATGCAATAACAACNAACAAAGGTTCNGTCTTGAAACCTGAAACAATATTNAAAGTAAAAAACGTACAACCTGATAATACAGGNTTTGTAGAATTAATTTTAGAGGAACAATAATGTCAATCTATCNAATGGAAACAGAAGAAGATATGGCAGGTTANTTTGATAGTNTTGCAGGACATGGCGTANCTGCTGTTTTNACAAACAGTNNAAGTCAACAATCNACAATAAATATNATTATNAATAACGAATATTTTGAAACTGATTTTGGNACAGGNACNGAAGGCACAAAACCTGTAGCNTATTGTCGTACAGTTGATGCNCCTAATGCAGTATTNGGTAACACTTTAGCTGTAAGTGCAATCAAAGATANAGATGGCAATACTTATNGTCGCTGCAAAAAATTATACAATTGTAAATGTNCANNCAGATAGAACAGGCTTTAGTAGNTTTATGTTAGAGGAAATATAGTGGCAAATCATTTAAGACAACAGATCAGAGAACAGATTGGCACTACGCTTACAGGTTTAACAACAACAGGAAGTAATGTATTTCAAAGCAGAGTATATCAATTAGAAGATAGTAATTTACCTGCTTTATTGATTTACACAAAGTCAGAAGAATCAGAACCTGTTGTTATTGGTAGTAATAGATTGTTAGAAAGAAATCTAACAGTGGCAGTCGAATGTTATGTAAAAGCAACTACCAATTTTGATGATTCAGTTGATACAATATGTAAAGAAGTAGAAGCTGCTATTGCAGCAGATACTACAATAAATAGTTTGGCAAAAGATGCTTTTCTTGAGTCAACTGAAATAGAATTTAACGCTGAAGGTGAAAAGCCTGTAGGTTATGCAACACTCAGCTTTAATATTAACTATTATTGTCAGGAACAAAATCCTGACGTAGCGAGGTAGATATGAAATTATTTAGTCCAGATGGCAAAACTTCTATAGATGCTCATCCTTCAAAGGTTGAAAGTCTATTAAAGAAAGGTTGGAAAGAAGAAGCAACCAACAAATCTTCTTCTAAAAAAGAGGTAAAAGAAAATGGCGGTACATAAAGGAAGCGAAGGCGTAATCAAAGTCGGTGCTAATACTGTTGCTGAAGTAAGATCATACTCTTTAGAAGAAAGTGCTGACGTTGTAGAAAAAACTGCAATGGGTGATTCTTCAAGAAGTTACTTATCTACACTTACACAATTTACAGCATCTGTAGAAGTATTTTTTGATGAAACTGACACTGCACAAACTGCACTATCTGTAGGTTCAACTGTTACTTTAGAAGTTTACCCTGAAGGTACTTCAACAGGTGACACTTACTACAACGGTTCTGCAATTGTGACAGGCTTTACAAAAAGTGCATCTTTTGATGGTTTAGTCGAAGCTAGTATAACCTTACAAGGTTCTGGTGGCTTAACAACTTCAACAGCATAAGATGAAAGTAATTGAAAAAGCTAAAGCACATTTTGATTCATTAGAGATAAAAGAAATCAAAGTACCAGAATGGACAGAAGATGGTGAAGAAACGCTTGTAATATATGCAAAGCCATTAACATTAGCAGAAATGTCTAGGTTGCAAAGATATGCAAAAGACGATGACGTAGCGTTGATGGCTTATTGCTTAATCGACAAAGCACTTGATGCAGAAGGCAATAAATTATTTGATAAAGGTGATAAACATACCTTTATGAATCGTGTAGACAAAGATGTATTAGCAAGAGTTGCTACTGAAATAATGTCTACACCTACCATTGAGGAACAGCTAAAAAAGTAAAAACAGATAAAGATTTTCAAGCTAAATACTATTTAGCAGAACTGTTAAGCATGACAGTCAAAGATTTAGAAGAAAATATGTCTTTATCTGAATATACAGGTTGGATGGCCTACTTGGAACATAAGCATAAATAGATAAATGGCAGAAACTAAATACAACATAACCCTGTATCNAGGCAAAAGATAAAACTGCNAGNGANTTTCAAAAGCTAAATAGAAATATTGATCAGNACTCAAAAAGCTATGAAAAAAATAGCTGGTGCATTTGCTGGTGCTTTTGCTGTTGGACAATTAGTAAGATTTGGAGATGAAGCCTTAAAGGTCGCAGATACTATTGGTAAAGTAGCAGATTCATTAGATGTTAATACAAGTTTTTTACAAAAATATCAATTTGCTGCACAGCAATCAGGTTTAACTACAGAGGAATTTAATAAAGGCTTACAAAACTTTACAAAGATGGTAGGTCAAGCACAGCTTCGTACAAGTGAAGCAGGTAGAACATTAGAAAAANTNGGTGTACAAGTNAAAAATGCAGATGGTTCTGTAAAAGGTGCTGAAGAAGTATTTATAGATTTATTNCATGCACTTGATGATGTCGGTGATCAATTTCAAAAAAATGCAATTTTAGCTGACCTAATGGGTAGGGCAGGTGTAAAACTTTCAGTCTTAGGTAAAAATGGTGCAGAAGCAATGGAAGCATTAGCAGAATCTGCTACAGGTGTATTAGATGAAGAAACTATTAGAAGGGCAGAAAGATTTAATGACACAATGAATATATTGAAAAGAAGTATATTAGCACCTATACAAACTTTATTTATTAACGCAGCTAATTCTGTTCTTTTGTTTATGGATGCAATCGGTTTGATTGATGTACCTAAAACTATGGATGAACTTCAAGAAGAATTGAGAAAAGCCACAGAGTTACAAGAAAAATTTATCAAGGCATCATCTAGAAAAAGAAGTCAAGCAGGATTAAAAGATCAAACAGATGCAATCAATTTAATTAAAAAAGAAATAGAAGCCTTAGAAAAACTTGAAAAAACTAGAAGCAATGTAGCAACAGCAATGGAAGAAGCAAAAAGCCAAGCTAAAGCAATAACCGCAGTTGCTTCTACACTTACATCTTCTTTTACAAATTTCTTTGATGTGACTAAAAAAGGATTTTTAGATTTTGGNAATTTAGCAGAACAGGTTCTTAGGTCAGTCATATCAGAAATGATAAAGATGTTTGTAGTAAAAAAAGTATTAGGTGGTATTGGTTCTGCTTTAGGTACAAAGTTTGGTACAGAAAATGTCTTTGCACAAGTATTTAGTAAAGCAGCAGAAAGTTTTCAAGGTGGTGGTTTTACAGGTACAGGCTCAAGAACAGGNGGTGTAGATGGCAGAGGTGGCTTTCCTGCAATATTACATCCTAATGAAACTGTTGTAGACCATACACAAGGACAAAGTATGGGTGCAACTGTAAACTTCAATATTACTACTGTTGATGCTGCAAGTTTCGATAATTTATTAGCATCAAGAAAAGGCTTGATTACACAAATAATCAATAATGCTATGAACACAAAAGGTAAGATGGGTGTAGTGTAATGTCAGGTTCTTTTCCTACAAGTCCAAAATTTAGAACTCTCAATTTTCAAGATAATAGACCTGTCTTAGTAAATCAAACTTTATCTGGTAAAAAAACAGCAAGACAAGTGGGTGGTCAATTTTTTTCTTTTACTGTAGCTATGCCACCAATGACACAAGCAGAAGCACAAAGTATTTTTGCTTTTTTACAAAAACAAAAAGGTGGTTTTGAAAANTTTACAATACAATATCCTACAGATAATTTAGGCTCTAATAGAACACAAACAGATATATTGGTTGCAGGTGCGCATAGTGCATCTGATGCTTCAATAGCTTTAGATGGTTTTGATACAAATACCGCTGGTGTTCTAAAAGCAGGTGACCTTATAAAATTTGCAAATCATTCAAAAGTTTATATGGTGCAAAGCGATATTGATTCAGATGGTTCTGGTGCATGTACTGTTTTAATCTCACCTAGTTTGGTTACAACATTAGCAGATAATGAAGCGGTTACAGTCAATAAACCTTCATTGACTGTTTATCTTTCTAGCAATGAGATTATGTTTACAACAGATACATCAGGTTTGTACAACATTAGTTTTGAAGTTAGAGAGGTAGTAACCTAATGCCAAGAACTTTATCTACTGCACTACAAACAGAAGTTGCTAATGAATCTACTAAAATTGCATTTTTAGTAAAATTAAATTTATCTACTGTCTATAGACTGACAGATTTTTATACTGATGTAACTTACAACTCAGAAAATTATGAAGCAGGTGGTTCTTTTTTAAGAGTAGATAGTGTTCAAGAAACAGGTGATCTAGAAGTAAATGAATTGAATGTGTCTTTTTCGAATGTAAGTGCCGAAGTAAGAACTTTAGTACAAAGTGGTGCATTTACAGATAAAGAAGTAGAAATATATATTGGCTACTTTAATACATCTGATGCTTTGGTGGGTGCTATAAATTATTTTACAGGCTTGATAAGAAGTGTATCAATTCAAGAAAATATAGAAAACAGCGTTTTGTCATTAATTGTAGCTTCACAATGGGCAAATTGGTCATTAAAAAAAGGTAGATACTATACAAGCGAATCACAACAAGAATATGCAAGTGGTGACTTAGGCTTAGAATATGCTACAGAAGTAAAAAAAGATATTGCATGGGGTAAAAACTAATGTCTTTTTTTGACAAATTATTAGACATTGGTGCTATAGCAGCAGGTATAGCAGTAATAGCTACAGGTGGTGCTTTACCTGCCTTGATTGCATCTGCTGTCTTAACAGCAGCTTCTGGTGTAAATAATTATCTCAACGCTAAAGAACTAGCAAAAAATTTACAAGCCAAAACAGAAGGCATACTTGCAAATAAAACGACAGCAGGTGGCAAGATACCTGTCATTTATGGTGCTAGAAGAGTTGGTGCACAAATCGTATACATGGACACTGCTGCAAATCAAAACAAAGATTTATTCGTGGTTTATGCTTTAGGTGTTGGTGAAATAGAAAGTATAGATAAAGATTCTATTATGATTGATGGTACTTTAATTACTGATTCAACCAGATTTAAAGATGGTTACTATATTGGCTCAGATAAAATAAATTCAGGTGCTGGTAGTTTAAATACTGCAAACAATACAGGCAATATAACAACTGTTACAGGCAATGGTTCTGACCCAACAGACGTATATAGAATGGTATTTAATTTCCATCATGGTGCAGCTACACAGACTGCTGACCCAATGTTAATTGCATCTACAAGTGGTAAATGGACAAGCAATCATAAATTAAATGGAATTGCTTATATCGCAGCTAAGTATCGTTACGATACAGGCGGTATGTTTAGACAAGTACCAACACTTACTGTAGAAGTACAAGGTAAAAAAGTTTTTGACCCAAGAGATACATCACAAACATTTGGCACTGTATCTACTTATAAGTGGTCAAATAATCCTGCTTTAACATTCTTGGATTACATAACCAATGATGAGTATGGTAAAGGCTTACCTATAGCTAAGATAAATACTTCTACATTTTCTAGTGCAGCTAACACTGCTGATGCAACAAATAACAATCCTGATTTTAATGGCAATGAAGCTGCTGTTGCATGGTCTGGCACATCAGGATTATCTTCTGCATTTATAGATAATTTTTCTGATTGGCGTAAATTTAAAGTTGGTGAAAAAATTACCTTAAAAGATAATGGCGGCAATACTATTGTCAACAACAGAATCATTACAGAGGTTTACAAATATAGATTTCCTTTTGCAACAGCTAATCAATATGTAGTGGTTTGGGATTCACAACATCCTTTGACACAAAATTATGATATTGATGGTTCAGTTAATAATGCTTTATCTACATCACCAAGATTTCACTGTAATGGTGTCATAGACCCTGACCAAAATATAATTGAAAATGCTAGAGAATTACTTGCCAATATGCGAGGTATTTTTAATTACATTGATGGTAAATATGAATTAGAAATAGAAGATGTTGGTTCTTCCACATTTAGTATTAATGACAGTCATATTATAGGTGACAGTGGTATTTCTGTTAGCTATGGCAACAAAGATGCAAAAGCAAATAAGGTTATTGTTGAATATGTAAATGGACAAAATAACTTTGAACCAGATACAGCAACAGTTTTACATGATGCAAGTCCAAATCATACATCTGATGATGGTGGTGAAGAATTAGAAATAACTGCACAGTTTCCACACATAACAAGTCCATACATTGCTTACAATATGGGAAAAGCAATTTTAACAAGAAGTAGAAATCAAACATCGGTAACTTTTACAGGCACACCAGAAATATATAAATTGAATATCGGTGACATAGTAGATGTTACTTATGCTGGTTTAGGCTTTAGTGGCAAAGTATTTAGAGTACAAACTTTAGAATTACAACCAAATGGTTTTGTAAATGTAACTCTACTTGAATACTTTGACGTTTATTCTTGGACTGTACCACCACAACAAGGTGTTAATGATGTTGTTAATACGCCAGATAAATTTGCAGTAAAAGCACCAAGCAATTTAGCTTTTACTGATACTAATTCTTCTGGCACAGGAAGACCTTTTATATCATGGGATGTTCCTACAGATTTTGCTTATTATCAATACAGAATCAATATAGTTGATAGTTCAAACAATCAGGTAACAAATAGAATAGTAGACAAACATTTTACTGATCTAAATTTTTTACCAATTGGTACAAATTATGTAGCTAGTGTATCTGCACTGAACAGTATGGGTACAGAATCTGCACCTGCTACTTTGACCTTTACTATTGGTGACAAGCCAATCAAGACTAATGATTTACAAGATGGCACTGTAACTACAGTAACTATTGCTGATTCGACAGGCTCAAGCGATGGCGTAACTACTTCTAAATTAGCTGATGATGCAGTAAGTACAATTAAAATTGCTGCTGATGCAGTCACTGCTGCAAAGATTGCAGCTAATACAATTACTGCTAGTGAGATTGCAAGTGCCACAATAACAGCTAGTCAAATTGCTGCTAATACTTTGACATCTGCATCAGGTGTTTTTGGTGCTATATCAGCAGACGATATAACAGCAGGTACTTTAAGTGCTTCTAGGATAGCTGCAAACAGTTTAAGCATAGCAGGTATTGCTGTAAGTGGCACAGCAGGTAACATTGGTGTAGGCACAGGAAGCAAAACAAATGGCACTACAACAGACAATGTAATATCTTTTTATTTTGGTCAAGGTACAAGTCTTACTACATTTTTATCAAGCAGTCCTTTTAGAACAAATGGTACATATACCTTGTTTCAATTAGCATCAAAAACTTTTACTACACCTTCTTATTCTGGCACAAAACCTTATGCTTGTATGGGTATGGCTAATCCTATAGGCACAGTAGGTGGCGATGAAGAAAGTATTGCTGTGTTAGAAGTTAAAACATCTTCTGGCACTATAAAGTCTGAAACAGGGTTAGTTAGGACAGGTACTTTGTCTATAGCTTCACATCAATTAGGGGTATTAGCTAATTTAGATGGCGGTATACAACATACAGTCTCAATTTATGTTGGTCTTAAAAATTTTGATGCTAATAGTGGACAACTTGGTTTCTCACAGGGATATGCACAAGCAATAGGATTAGCGGTCTAATGGAATATACACCTGACAATTTACCAACGACTTTAGCTTATCTAAGAGATATAAGAGATAATTTATTAAGGCATTCTGATTGGACACAGATGCCTGATTCACCTTTATCAGATTCTAAAAAAGCAGAATGGGCAACTTACAGACAACAGCTTAGAGATTTACCTAGTAGTTATACAGATGATGATGACTTAAATTCAATAGTATTTCCGACTAAACCAGATTAAAAATATAATATAATATGCTATGGCTACCCACGATTACGTTCTTGACAATCAATCAGGTGCAAATTTTAGAGCAGATTTAAACAATGCCTTACAAGCAATTGTATCAAATAATTCTTCTGCTTCTGAACCTGCAACTATGTATGCCTATCAGATTTGGGTAGATACTTCTAATAATTTATTAAAAATAAGAAACTCATCTAATAATGGTTGGGTTACATTGCCAATATCTATAACAGCAGATAATACTGTTGATATAAATGGTGGCACTGTAAATGGTGTAACAAGTTTTAGTTTTAGTAGTGGTCAAACAGTAACCACTATATTAGATGAAGATAATTTAGGTTCAGATTCAAATACAGCATTGGCCACTCAACAATCCATTAAGGCATACGTTGATTCGCAAGTAACTGCACAAGACCTTGATTTAACAGATGGCAGCAGTTCAATAAGTATAGACCTAGATAGCGAATCTTTGGGATTATTGGGTGGCACTGGGATTACATCAACTGCATCAGGCAATAATGTGACTTTGGCTATTGATGGTACAGTTGCAACTCTTACAGGAACACAAACACTAACAAACAAAACTATAGATGCAGATAACAACACTCTATCTAATTTAGAAGTAGATAATTTAAAATCAGGTGTATTAGATACTGATCTTAGTTCTGTATCTGGAAGTGATGATACTTTAGCTTCTGCCAAAGCTATAAAAACTTATGTAGATACACAGATAACAGCAGAAGATTTAGATGTATCAGATGGTTCAACCGCTATAGCAATTGACCTTGATTCAGAAACCTTATCTTTATTAGGTGGCACAGGTGTTACTTCTACAGCATCAGGCAATGGTGTTACCTTTGCTATTGGGCAAAGTGTAGGTACTTCTGATGATGTAGTTTTTAATCAAGTAACTGCTGCACTTGTTGGTAATTCATCTACTGCTACAGCTTTACAAACAGCAAGAACAATAAATGGCACTTCTTTTGATGGCACAAGCAATATAAGTTTTAATACTGATTCTGTAAGCGAAGGCAGTTCAAATTTATACTATACAGATGCAAGAGCAAATTCTGCTATTGATGCCAGAGTTACACAATCTTTTGTAAATGCTTTAAATGTCAATGCAGCTTCTGTAGACGATAACTCAGTAGCATTAGGTACAAAAACTACAGGTAATTATGTAGCAACTATTGCAGGAACTAGTAATGAAATAGAGGTATCTGGTTCAGGTTCTGAAACTGCTGCTGTTACTATTGGTCTACCTGATAATGTAACTATTGCAGGTGATCTTACTGTCAATGGCTCTACCACAACTGTCAACACTGCAACTTTATCTGTTGAAGACCCACTTATAAAATTAGCTAATAATAATTCTGGTGCTGATTCTGTAGATATAGGATTTTATGGTTTATACGACACATCAGGTTCACAAGATTTATATGCAGGTTTGTTTAGAGATGCAAACGACAGTGGCAAATTTAAACTATTTAAAGATTTACAAGCTGAACCTACTACAACTGTTAACGTCAGTGGCACAGGTTATTCTGTTGGTACTTTAGTAGCTAATTTAGAAGGCAATGTTACAGGTAATGTAACAGGGAATTTGACAGGTGATGTTACAGGTAATGTCACAGGAAATGTAACAGGTTCTGCTGATACTTTAACAACTGCAAGAGCAATAGCATTGTCAGGTGATGTGGTTGGTACTGCAAACTTTGATGGTTCTGCTGGTATTACTATATCAACTACAATACAAGCAAATTCAATTGCATTAGGCACTGATACAACAGGCAACTATATAGCCACTATAGCTGGTACGAGCAATGAAATAGAAGTATCAGGTAGTGGTTCAGAAACCGCAGCAGTGACAATAGGCTTACCTAGTGACACAGAAATAACTACATCATTAGGTGTAGGCGGTGGTTCTACTAATGGCGTTGTAATATCACAAGGTGCTATTGCAATTAAAAATGGTGGCTCACAATCCAATATAGATTTTTATTGTGAAGTATCAAATGCACATTATGCAAGATTACAAGCACCAGCACATTCAGCATTTAGTGGTAATGTAACTTTAACTTTACCTACAAGTACAGGTAATTTAATTGGTACAGGTGATTCAGGAACAGTAACAAATACAATGTTAGCTGGTTCTATTGCTAATTCTAAACTAGCAAACAGCACTGTATCTTTTGGTGGAGTTTCATTAGCATTGGGTGCTTCAGATGCAACACCTGCATTTGATTTAAGCGATGCCACAAATTATCCAACATCAAGTCTTTCTGGAACAATAACAAATGCACAATTAGCAGGTAGTATTGCAAATGCAAAACTAGCTAATTCAACTGTATCTTATGGTGGCGTTAGTTTAGCTTTAGGTGCTAGTGATGCTACACCAGCTTTTGACTTATCAGATGCAACCAATTATCCAACTAGCAGTCTATCAGGCACAATTACTAATGCACAACTAGCAGGTTCTATTGCAAACTCTAAATTAGCAAATAGTACGATAACAGTATCGGATGGTTCTAACTCAACTGCTACATCTTTAGGTGGCACAATAACATTTGCAGGTACTTCCAATGAAGTAGAAGTCGCAGAAAGTAGTGGCACTGTAACTGTAGGTTTACCAAATGATGTTACAGTTTCTAATAATTTAACTGTATCTGGTAATCTAACTGTTACAGGTACAACAACTCAAACAGGTTCTGTAGTTACAGATAACAACTTTACAGGCCTGACAAATGCTAACACAGCAAACTCAACTGACTTTGGATTCTATGGCAAGTATGTAGAATCAGCGACTACTAAGTATGCTGGTTTATTTTATGATGCTTCAACAGATAACACTTTTAGATTGTTTGTTGATACACAAAGCGTTCCTACTACTACAGTAAATACAGGTGCTACAGGTTATGCAGCAGCTAATCTTATTGTAAATACACTTACAGGTAATGTAACAGGTAATTTAACAGGTAACGTAACAGGTAATGCTTCTGGTAATGCAGGTACTGCAACCGCATTAGAAACCGCTAGAACCATTAATGGTGTTAGTTTTGATGGTACAGGTAACATTACTACTTTAACTGCTGGTACAGGCGTTTCTGTATCTGGTACAGCAGTTTCTATTGGACAAGCAGTGGCAACATCTGACAGTCCAACATTTACCAATATGACTTTATCTGGTACTGATTCAATTAAAGTACCTGTCGGTAATACATCACAAAGGAATGGTAGTCCTGTTGCTGGTATGTTCAGATACAATTCTGAAACAGGACAATTTGAAGGTTATTCTACAGAATGGGGTGCAATTGCAGGTGGCGGTTCTGGAACTAACATGGACACCAACATTTTTACAGGTGATGGTTCTGATACTACCTTTACTTTAAGCACTGCACCTAGTACAGAAAACAATTTAATGGTGTTTATTGATGGTGTCTTTCAAGCACAAAATGTTTACTCAGTATCTGGCACTACTTTAACTTTTGCTACTGCACCTGCTAATGGTAGGGTGATCACAGTCTATCATTCTACTACTACAGTTGGTGGTTCTAATAATACTCTTAATACTATGACAGGTGATGGTAGTGATACTACTTTGACGTTATCAACTGCACCTGTACATGAAAATAATGTATCGGTTTATTTTGATGGTGTTTATCAAAGTAAGTCTAATTATTCTGTAAGTGGCACAACATTAACATTTTCTACTGCACCACCAACAGGTGTTTTAGTAGAAGCTGTAACTGCTACTAATACTGATATTAGTACAGCTACACAATTATCAGATGCTGATGGTGACACTAAGGTGCAAGTAGAAGAAAGTTCTGATGAAGACAAAATTAGATTTGATACTGCTGGTTCTGAACGTATGGTTATTGATTCAAGCGGTATAGAACTAGCAGCAGGAAGTGATATATCAAACGCTTCTGGTAACTTTACTCTTGATATTGCAGGAGTTTTAAATTTTGATGCTGACAATGGTGGTAATGTCAATCTAAAAGATGGTGGTACTCACTTTGCTACCTTTCAAAAAGAAAATGATGATTTAAGAATTATCTCTATTGTGCAAGATGGAGATATGATTTTAAGAGGTAATGATGGTGGGTCTTATGTAGATGCTCTTACTTTAGATATGTCTAGCAAAGGTAGGGCAACTTTCAATGAATATGCAATTTTAGGCGAAACTGATGATGCAAGACTTTATTTCAATGCAAGTAGTGGCTATTCTCCAAGATTACAGTCATATACTAACGACTTAACAATTTTTACAAATGGCTCAGAAAGATTAAGGGTAGATTCTACAGGTAATTTGTTGATTGGCACAACAAGTTCATCTATTGGTTCAGGAGTTGGTGTAAAAATTAGAACAGACAGTTCTACTGCACCTTATATGGGTATTGTTTTAAATACTGCTAGTGCAGCACATGGTAACTATATGCACTACAATCTTAACTCAACTTATAATGGTTATAGATTTTATGTTTTTAACAATGGCGGTATTGCTAATTATTCAGCAAACAATTCTAATCTATCAGATGAAAGAGTAAAAAGTAACATAGAACTTTCAGGTAACTATCTGCAAAAAATTTGTGATATACCTGTTAAATTATTCAACTATAAAGATGAACCAGAAGATAAAGAAAGAAGTTTAGGTGTCATTGCACAAGACGTAGAAGCTGTCGCACCTGAATTAGTTAATAATGAAGGATTTGGTGATACACCTGAAGATGGCGTACCTCTAAAAACAGTTTATACGACAGACATGATGTATGCACTAATGAAAGCAATCCAAGAATTATCAGCAAAAGTAGAAGAATTAGAGGGTAAAATAAACGAATGAGTATAACAAAAGTATCAAGAAATTTATTAAACACAGGTGTATCAGATAGTTCTGATGCTACTGCCATTACTATTGATAGTAGTGAGAATGTTCTGGTCGGTGCTTCGTCGTATAATAATGATAATTCTGGTGTTGGTTTAGGTTCTTCAGGTTTTTTGTATGCAACAAGAGATGGAAGTCTAGCAGCTAGTTTCAAAAGACTTACTTCTACAGGCTCTATAGCAGATTTTAGAAAAGACTCTTCTACTATTGCAAGTGTAACTAGCGATGGTATTTGCTTTGGCTCAGATAGTGCAGCAGCAAACGCCTTAGATGATTACGAGGAAGGTACTTTTGATCCTCATATAAGAAATGCAGCAAATGATGCTATTTTAGTGTCTGCAACAGGTAATGGAAAATACATCAAAATAGGTCGTTTTGTTTTTATAACACTACAAATTTACCAAAACAGTGTGTCGTCTACAACTTTAAGCAGTGATTACAATTACATACAAATGCCATTTACCTCTGCAGTCGCTAATGCTAGTGGATTTTATCCTATGTATTACGCAGGTGTAGGCAACATTAAGTCAGCTTATCTTTCAAGTAACACTAATAAAATGTATTTGTGTACAAACAGAGATATCGCATTAGGAAATCTTGCTGGAACTGAAACTGTAGGTGGNANTGTNAGATTTTATGGCGATTTAGTTTACATAGCAGAAACATAAATTTTATGAGGTAACAATTATGGCAATAACAAAAGAAACAGTGGTAGATAAAATTGAAGTACTTGAAATGGGTCAAGTACAAGTTAGAGCTGCTACAGTAATAAAAGAAGATGGTAATGAACTTACTCGTTCTTTTCATAGGCACGTCGTAGTACCAAGTGTTAAAAATGGTGACACTTGGGAAGATACAGACATATCTAGTGAAGATGCAAAGGTTCAAGCTATCTGTAATGCTGTATGGACTGATGAAGTCAAAACAGCTTATCAAGAAATGATAGATGCTCAAAATACTTTAGGAGAGTAATATGGCACTAACAAAAATTTCAAGAAGTTTATTAGATACAGGAGTTTCTGATAGCTCTGATGCAACGGCTATTACCATCGATAGTTCTGAAAATGTTGGTATAGGGGTTACAACTCCTTTTAGTCAAACACAAATTACAGAAACAGGATGGTCAAGCGGTGCACCATATGGAACAGTTTTAACAGTAACAGGTAATAATACTAATGA
>FUFK010049762.1_pt1 | contig 21633 bp, 15 predicted proteins | sample 1021851 | NCBI WGS metagenome assembly FUFK01 (sample SAMEA51879418, study PRJEB19060) | metagenome
ATCAAAATCATCAGCATCTTGTCCAAATAATGTAACTGTTTGAGGAGAATCCCAATTACTTGAGTTGAAGGTGAGGGTTTTTGTTTTTGATCCTGATATGGAGTCGATTTTAGCTTCAGAGGTATTGTCTAGGCTAACATTTAGTTTCACAGTCGCACCAATACCGTTGATGCTTTCTGTCGTGTCAGATCCNGAAATAAATGGACGAGTTTTTAATTTAAGGGTTACCGTTCCTGTCCCTCCCGATTCAGATGATGTGTTATCTGTAACATCAAGCGTATAGCCCGACGTATCATTATCTAAATTGATAAAAGCTAATTGTCGATTAGCTACTTCATCCGAACTAGTAAAATCCCAAACAGGATCAAGTCCTAATGAGATTTTCCAGCTCAAGTAATAAGATATGTTGTCATCGTCGATATCATCATCGAACCCATAAATATGAAGAGTTTGAAATGTATTCCAGGTGTTGTTGTCAAAATTTAATGATTTTGAGGTAGTAGAGGAATCTCTCGAGAAACTGGCCTCGGTCTCATCTGATAATTTGAAATTAATTTGAACGGAACCATCTGAAGGAGGCTGAATGTGTGAAATTCTNACCCTNAGAGTCACATTATCACCATCTTCTCCAGTCTGGTTGTCAGTAACTACAAAGGATTGATTGCTTCCGGAGAAATTGTCCGAGGTGGTGATGGCAATTGGGCTGAAATCCACAGCAAAAGATTTTCCTCCAATCAGTGCAATGTTACCCGCATGGTCCCGCGCATAGATGCTGACAGAATTCGTGAAATTATCAGTGGGTAAGGTGTGCTGAATTCCTGAGATTGTGAAAGTTTTGAGTCCAGTGTGTTGGGAACTGTTATCGGTCCAAACAGGATTCAGGATGGAATCGTTGTCCGTCAACATTTGCCAACAGTCTGAGTCGTCATCCGTTAGATTAAGATCATCACAGGATGAAGCATTTTCGTTGGGTATCGTCGAAGAATTACTTTTCCAATAGGCATAGAGGGCATGATCATCTTGAAGATTCAGAGACAAAAGAACGGTTGTGTTGTCCAACCCTGTTAAATTATCGAATTGGATCGATCCTGATGGTGGAATGTTATCCACAAAAAGTCTGTCGAAGGCCGGGCTGACAGAAACATTATCGTTCATTCCACCAGTCGAGTTATCATGATTTTTTGCTGAAGCGACTGCTTCTAGAGATGAGGAAATGTTTCCTGCCCGGTCCAGGAACCAGCCGTAAAAGGTCAGATTATCGGTTTGGTTGTCNCCAATAAGTTGAGAAAGGGAAAGGCTATGGTTTTCGGAAACACTGTTTCCTGGAGAGAGAAAAGCCGTGAAGTTGTCAGCAGAAGTTGGCTGAACGGGTACTGCATCACCAACCAGAGCTTGAACGGACCATCCCGCAACTCCACTGAGTTCATCGGTTCCACTGATAACCAATGTGACGTTATCTGTAGCTTTTACAGCTCCAGAATCCTGAGCAACCCTGACAGAACCAATAGGTCTTTGACGATCTAAAGTGATATTGTCTGTTGCACTAGCAGTCCCACCAACTCCGTCCTGAAATGTCACCTGGATGGTTTTTATGCCGTCTGAAGAGGATGCATCCAGGGTATAGGCTATAGATTGGTTGTCATAAATTTTGGTAAAATCCGCAATGTCTGTGACGTTATCCGAATCTGATTCATTGTCAGAGGCTGGAGACAAATTCCAGCCTTTGATACTGATGTTATCTTGGGCTGAAAGATGAAGTTTTAAATGGATGTTATTGGTATAGAGGGGATTTGTTCCAGAATTATTANCCGTTNTGAATCTTNGAGATGAATNATCATTGTTGATGATAATGGATGCATTGAATGGCGGGTAAAGATCCAGAGTAATATTATCTGAAATGACAGAAGATTTGAGGCCATTGATGTCTTCTAATTGAGCAAAAATAGTACGAGTCCCTTCCGTTGAATTATCACTCAATGTCTGACGGGTCACATTGTCCATCAAGGTGGCATTGTCTAATTCAAAAACCATCGAAAGGTTGTCAGCTTGGTCGCTGAACCTAACTCGGGTTACTCCACTATCATCATGAGCCTTGAATCGGAAATTGAGATCCACGGTACTAAAATAACCAGCAAAGGGTTCATTTTTGGTGCTGCTGATTTCAAGACTTCCCGATGGAGGTTGAGTGTCGATGATCCCCATCAAAGAAATCACCTCACTCTCTTTTAAAACACGGTCGTAGATTTTTATTTCTGCCAGAGAAACATTATCTCCACCAAAAGTGAGGTTATCATTTAAGGAAGGAATATTGGCTGAATACTGTTTTCCGTTGTGATAAAGGATACCGGTCGTTGAATTTCGGGTCAGAACGAAGTGACTGGCAAATCTTTCCGGAAGGTAAATTCCAGAAATAATGTTTCCTGAAGTGCTTAATGAGCCATTATCAGTTGCCAGCAATACGTTGTTGGAAGTCTGGATCAAGGAGGTGTTGTCCGCGGAATCCAGATGGATCCACATGGATATGCTGTAATTATCGAGATTGAAAACAGGGGTGGATACTGAACCCTTGATTGCCTTGGAGGAGCCTGAGAATCCGTCTACTAGAGAAGNACTACCCNTGAGATCGTTGTCTTGACCAGATAAGTCAAGTAATGGGTGAGCTGTTCCATTATCGGCATTGAAGGGATAGTAGGCAATCAAACCACGGCGAGGGTTGATAAATAACTCCTCAATCTGACTGCTTTCCAGCAATGTGTTGAAAATTTTCAATTCATCAATTTCGCCTTTAAAACCACTTAGATTCGTTGAAGTTGTTAAAGAAACGGATTGTGTATCCACAAATGCATTTCCATCACTCATTACAACAACATGCTTCCATTCACTTGAAGGACTGTAACCGAACGCATCACCCGAACCCTTCACCCAAAAAGAGATGGAATAATCACCAGCAAGGCTGAAGTTATTACTGGCNTTGGTGAATTGGACAGCTCCATGGGAATCATTAAAAAGTCCTGTTGTGTATTGAAGGTTCGCAGATGAAAGACTGAGATTATCCGTTCCAAGGGTTGGAGAACTATATCCGTCAAAAGCATAGTAGCCGGCAAGTTTGGTCTGTAAATCGACTGTAGCAAAAGAAAAGCTCAGGTTATCCAAGGCGTTNATGCCATCCGAATCGGTTAGATTGTCAAGGACGGTCACGCTGAAGGATGAACCGTTATCGGGAAGAGCTTTATTGAAGCGGATGATGAGTGATGAATTGTCTGAATAACTTAGTCCAGGGACATAGAGGCGTTTATTTAGGTACTCTGGAACTAAAGAAACTGCTGAGGAAACCGTATTGTTGTCCAGTTTCTTGTTAAAATTCAGTGTTAATGCCGTCTGCGAAGGCGTCGTTGAAGCATTATCCGGATGTGAAGAAATCAGCCTTGGGGCTATTGAAATCTCGTCATAGGTTGATGCTATATTTGGAGGATTTGCATTGTCTTTGAAAGCAACGAAAACTGTTTTGTTATCATCCCCAAGTCCCAGATCAAAAGAAACCTGATGATTGGATAAAGAACCATTATCCGAAGAGCTCAAGTTATACCAACCGCTCTCACTTCCATTCAGGGTTCCAAAGCTTGTGTTGTCCAAAGCAATGTAAAACCCGCTGACTCCACTTCCATTATCCTGATCCATTGCACTGAGGGTGAGGGTAACATTATCATTCGATGTCACTCCTCCATAAAACAATCCCTGACCTTTGTATGCTGCAACTCCATCTTCAATNGAGACAGANATTTCCTGAGGTTTAACACCATCCAGGTTTGGAGAAGCAGAAAAAGACATATTGCTGAGGTTATCGGCATTTAATGGATTAGAGGCTGTATCCAGAATGGAACCNGAAAATGTAATGATTTCAGGAACNGTGATATTGTCTCCGGGTTTGACGGTATTTTTNAATACCATCACCGTGTTGGCCCTTGATACCCCATTGACGAGACTGGATTCCAGAGATGATTCCAAGGTAAGGTTATCACTGCTGGATGGGCCTGTTTTGAGAATCAAAGAGACTGAATTTGGATCTTGAATCTCAAGAGGTTCGGAGGCAAAAAGACGGATTTCATATTCTTCTCCAATTCCGAGCCATTCTTCCGAACGTGTAATGGAAACATTGTCAATCAATGGGATCTGAGTATCCGTAATCGNGATTATTCGATTATCGGTGATAAAAACGGGGTTACTGACAAGTTCATCGTAACCTGAACCTGAGGAATTTTCGTTGATTGTCACTCCTAGAGTGAAAGAATGATCGCCATAGATTATATTATTTGTTCCCAACGTTGATGGTGTAATGGTCACAGTCTGCTCAACGTTCCAGTTATCTGGAGTGAAGGTGAGCGTGACCAAACTTAAGGAACCAGACCCTTCAAGCGAAAGATTTAAAGTAACCGGCCCAATAGGTCTACTGTTCAGAGAAATTTTGTAACTGAAGGAACCAACATTTGTTTTATCTGAAGCGACAACTCTGATACCCCGCTGATCGTTATCTCCCGCAAAAATTTTAACAGCCCGTCTCAACCCTTGGTAACTTGGGTCATTGGTGATGGTGTTACTGAGAATAAACTCTTCATATTGATAGGTTTCTGGAAATTCAGAATTATTCTCACCTCCCTCCGTGATGTCATCATCCAGAGCAGTGATGGTGATGTTTCTAGGAATATTCCAATTAGAGGGTGTAAAGATTAGATCTAGGCTTATATTGTCAGATGAATTTGAATCCTGAATCCAGGCCTGTTGATTGGGCANCAGGGATTGTCCAGAAAACTTAAAATTGTTCAAAAGAGTTGAGTTTACAACTCTTTGAAGTCTAACCGTCACATTGTCCGTTGGTTCGGTTTGTAACTGAACTGAAAAAGTTTCTTTATCTACTCCCTCATTAACAAGTATTGACGTTAGCGGATCCAGTTTAGGAAGACTTGAATCATCGGCAGTGTCATTGTCTTTTCTATCCGTAAGGACTGTCACCAAAAGCTTGGCAGTATCATCATCAAGATTGACCGCTTTGATGGAGTCTATTTGAAGGTCNTTAAATCTTTCATCCTCTGATTGGACCTTCCCAAAAAGAAGTTCATATTCTTTATTCGGCCCACCCTCCACCAGATTTTCATCAACATCATCATCAACTCCTTCAAGATAGACGGTTTTTATTTCAGTCCAATTGGAGGGGGAAAAAGTTAAAAGCTGTTGATTCGATGAAGAGCCTACAACCAGACCTTCTGTGGTATCAGAACTTGAAAGTGGAAGAATCACATTGGAGGTAGGTTGAACAAGTAATTTGATGGTNAAGTTGTCTCTTTTATTATCACCACTTGCTTCCGAAGTAATTAGATAGTTTGATGTATCTGAAATTTCAAAAGTTCCGTTTGTTGAATCCACATTGATCATTGATAAAGACTGTTCCATTTCTGAATAGTCTAAATCCTCCGATATAGCAGGCCCCAAANTTACGCTATAGTTTTGATCTGTACTATCCAGTTTGGAGTCATTTTCGTGAGAAACCCCACTGACCGTAACTGTTTGGGGAGCATCCCAATTGGTCCTTGAAAAAGTAAGACTTGTTGGAGAAACAACTACCTTCACTTGTATCAGAACTTTGTATGGGAAGAACTACATCTGATTTTGGTTTTTTATCTAAGTGAACGGCAAATTTGAAGGAATTTGCAATGGTTGATTCGGAGGTTTTTCCCTCTTGAATTGCTGAACCAGAAGTATCGACAATGTTTATGCCGGGAGTCCCGTTGGTGGANAGAAAAATGGTGACAGAGGTTTGACTCGTTTTTGAACCTACCGAAAAGGTGTTTGTTTCTCCAAAGGAGTCGTAATAAATATCACCACTTTGAGCGATAGAAAGACTCAAAATTTCTACATACCGGTAAGCATACAATTTAATTGGAGTATCCAGCGGTATGGTAAGATCCACACTACTTGTACTTAAATCTACAAGGCTGCTATCAATGATTTCTTCAAGATTATTAGGGTCAGCATCAAAAGGAACATCTTCAGGAACTGCAATGATGAGTTCAGTATTAATTCCTTTTTTCCAGTCAGTGTCTTCTCGAAACAAACGCCTTAATGCAAGAAAACTNCGACTGGANCGATCCCAGTAATCTATTCCGAGTCTTACAGAAGAAACCTTACCCGCTTCATCTTCAAGCTCACGAGCACAGGATGCAAAAAGTAAAATGAAACTAATCGCCGCAACAGAGATCTTATAAATAGAACGTGTGCTTGGGCTTATCATCCTTATTTTATCAATAAAGTTTTCAGAGCTTGTCAGCACGTTTGATGTTGATTTGGATCATTCGTTCCGTTTCTTCAATGGAATCAATAGCATCTGATGCATCGTCCAAAATATCGTTGATGAAATCTAACTCTTCCAGTTCTGGTTCTTCAATTGTCTCAATTTCTGGCTGTTCTAGTTCCGATTCTGTTTCTGGAGTGACCGTTGTCTCTTCACTGTTTGTCTCAGAAGAAGTTACCTCGTCAGATTCTTCCGGACTTTCTTCCTCAGCAGAACTTTCCTCAGTTTGTTCCTCTTGCTGCTCTTCTTCTTGCTGCTCTTCTTCCTGCTCCTCTTCTTCTTGCTGCTCTTCTTTTTGAGCTTCTTCTTTTTCTTTCTGTTCCGCAACCGCCTCCTCTAGATCCTGAGCAGGAGGAAATGAGACTTCTCCAAACGTATCTGCGCTATCACTTTCAACAATAGAATTCTGTAAAGCAGGGGGAACGGTGATAGGAGGTGTGGGGGCTTTTCCAACATCAAGCTTACTCGCTTCACCGATTGACACTTCCACCTTAATTTCTGGTGCAGCTACAGCAGCCATTTCTACTGAACCCGCCAGGGTCAGGAGACGCGTCGATGCCCCACTTGTACCCATTACAAACTCGGTGCCTCTAACACCAACCAATGCGGTTACGGTTCGAACATTGAATTTTCTTCTTTGTTTTTTCTTCCGGTTTAATTTTCTTTTAATTTTGAATCTCGCCTTACCGGTGGGCATTTCAACTTCNGTTTGATCTGAATCTAAAGAGTTCACTTTGAAGAGTGTGTCAACTCNNAACCGAATNTCTTCTTCCTTTCTCGCGCATTTNGATTCTTGCACGCGTGTTTTTACCAGTGAGGACTTGTTCGCCGAGTTCCAATTCAACAATTAATGGATTCAAGGGGTCAGAGTGGCTGAGAAATCNGACCTTCCCTTGATTTTTAACTTTGACACGTCCTGTTTCTAAATATANTTGCACCTCACTNGCTGCTCCAACACTTGAAACCATTAAAAANGCAAAAAGTAGTAAATATCGAATCAGCATCCTAATAAATCACTGTNAAATTAAGCGTGTCNGTATTTTTACTGTAATCCGAGTTAATAATATTCGANTCATTAACTTCATAACGGTGTGAATATGATAATGAAAGCCATGAGTTAATTTGATAATTCGCACCGATTACAGCANAACTTGAATTATTCTGNGTTCTTACNCCGGTGGATGGCTCTGCTGCTTTGTACTGTTGATCAGTGATTCCATACTGNAAATTTAANGGCACCGGATTTAAAGGCCACGTCATTTTTAAGCTTACACCAGAGCTTGAAAAATCCTTCGTATCTGATTCTGCATCTGTCGTTGAATAATCTAGAGCNAATAACCAGTTCAAATCCAACCAGTTTGTTTCAAAACCCTGACTTAATTTGCTAACATAAACTTTCGGGGGTGTTTCTTCGGTTTTCATCAAGGTACTGTAATCGTCTTTCATGCTATGCTTCAAAGACGTTTCCCATTTNATANAATCATTAAANTTNACTTTAAGCTTTAACTGATAAAAGTTTTCTTGCGNAATCTTCTTGTATTTTTTATTGAGAGGNTCTCTTATTTNNGATTGCTNTTCTTNATCCCAAAGACCAACCATGTTNATTCCNGTTCCAAAGGTAAAATCACCCAAAGAAGTTTTTTGATCATTCCAGTCGATACCAAGTTGACGGAATATAATCTGTTTAGAATCATATTTTGAGTCAAATTGATCGTCAAAATTTAAAATGGTTGTAATCACGAATGCTGAAGAATATCCNGTCACCATTTGACCNATGGCTACAATTGTNACACTTCCTTTTGTTGCTTCTACTTTTTCAGAAGGAGAACTATTCGCGTTGTTATCCTTGCTCAAGCCAAACACATTAACCAAAGTAAAACTTGATTTTCTCATTTCAGAAAATTTGTAGAATGAATCCTCTAAAAAAATTTTAAATTCTTTTTCTATTTTTCCGGTATCCGTNGTCACTTCCACAATAAGATTGTTTTCACCAGGATTTAATTTTTTGTTCGCATAATCATGAGAATATTCATAACTTAAGTTATCAATCTTATAATTTTCTTCATTGATCCTAATTTCCCGAATTGGGTTGAAAGAACTAATATGAATCTGAAAAAACCCTTCATTAGACTGAATACTCCTTGGTGAAGTAATATAGATNACAAGATCGTCAATCGGTTTATCTTCTTTCTTCTCTTCTTTATCTGCTGTAAAAAACCCTTTTGAACTTACAAAGTCAAAAGTTTTATCAGATATTTCTGATATTTTTTCTAATCTTTTATCAAGTTCATTAAGTTTTATTTCTTCAGCATTAACTTTTTGATTGATCCAAAAAATGAAAATAAATGTTGAAAATAAAATTAAATTTTTTTTAGCATTTAGAGAATTAAATTTCATTTAACTTAAATGAATATTTTTATATAATGACTATGCATCTTAAAATCTTTATCCATAATTATGATGCAATGAATAGCAAATCATCTCTTCTAACTTGTACCTTTTTGGTAAAAATCACTTTCACTAGAAAATCAAAACTCCAGAAAAAGATTTCAAAAGCAATGGGTCGTGGACTGTCAATTCAGCTAATCCGTCATTTGAAACAGTGGTCAAAGCAAAAAATCATCCAAACTTTTTCAACCGATTATGGTTCACTATCCCAACTGGATGAACAAGAAAACATATCAAGGGCTTTCAAGATTCCAGGATGAATAGGCATTATTGATGGTATTGAACATCTCATTTTTGTAACGTTCTCGACTGAACTGCGACGTATTCTTTTTGAAGTCTTCAGGTTTGAAGTCTTGATGGCGTTGTTCCATTTCTTCAACCGCATGACTCAATGCCTCTTCGGTTTGCTCCTCGAAGAAAATCCCGGTTGTTTCGGTCACTGTTTCCAATGCACCTCCCGCAGCATAGGCAATCACCGGGGTGCCGCAGGCCTGCGCCTCAAGAGGAGTGATACCGAAATCATCCTCTCCTGGAAAGACAAATGCCCTTGCCTGCTGATAAAGTTCAAGCAACTGCTCATCATCGCATTCTCCCAGGAAGGAAATACTCTCTCCTGCAATTGAACGGCAGAAGGCTTCATCCTGACCTTTACCAACAATGTTTAACGGAAGTTTAAGACGGTTGAATACCCGAATCGCAAGATCGACCCGTTTGTTCGGAGCAAAAGCCCCGATCATCAAGTAGAAGTCTTTTTTCATTTCGCCAGGAGTAAATCGTTCAAGGTCCACTGGCGGATGAATCACCTTCGATTCCCGGCCGTAATATTGTTTTATTTTTTTTTGGATATTGACGCTGTTGCAGAGAAACTGATGAACCCTGCTAGAACTCATGCGATCCCATCGTTGCAAATAGGGTCTCGTCATCAAAGCTGCCCAACGAATCCAAAACCGTGTCTGGGCTCTACGAAAGTAGGTGTCAAATGCATCCCAAACATAACGCATGGGAGCATGAACGTAAGAAATGTGAAAGGCATCCGGTCCGGGTATAACACCTTTTGCAACACAGTGGCTGGTGCTGACGATGAGATCAAAATCGCTCAAATCAAATGACTCAATAGCTTTAGGCATGATCGGTAGGTAGTGTCGATAATGACTCACACCCAAGGGAAGTTTTTGGATGAAGGAGGTAGAGATCTTCATCTTTTCAATCTTTTCCGACAGCCTTCCCTGCTCGTGAATCAAGGTGAAAAGAGTTGCATCCGGAAAAATTTCACAAAGGACTTCCAAGCATTTTTCACCGCCCCGCATTCCATTCAGCCAGTCATGCACCAGAGCAATACGCTTACCCTGGAAAGGATTATTTTGATTTTCCGGCATCCTATAATGCTATCGGATTATTAAAGATTAACAATCTACCATTGATGATCCTTTTTCAAGTTTCGAGACATAAGACCAAGCCTCAGGAAAAAGTTTAATTCTCACCTGAAAATATTGATTTGGCGTTCCAAACTCATATTGGATTACCAGATAGAAATTAGAAACAATATATGCTTAATGCAATTGGCGTTTTGATGTCCCGGTTTGTAGGATATTGGAAAACAATCTCAACCCAAGATTTGTCATGATAAAACACGAAACAATCACAAAAATTCTCGAACATGGACTTTCCAAAGGTGCTGATTTCACGGAAGTTTTTGTTGAGGATTCAAAAAGTTCTTCCTTCAATCTGCTTGACCGGAAAATCGACCAGATTCAGTCCTCCAACTCATTTGGTATAGGAATCCGGCTTCTTTTTGGAGATGAGGCCTATTATGGCTACAGCAGTGACCCCGATGAGGCAAATCTGATCAAGCTCACCGGCAACCTGGCAGAATCCGGAAATTCCGGACCATCCACTGACCCCGAAACTTTAGAAAAACAATCCGTTCAAGACATTCACCATGTTGCNGTCAATCCTGAAACCGTGTCGGATCAGGAAAGGGTTGAATTGTTGCGAAAATTTGATGAATCCACACGNAGCCACGGTGGCGACATTCAACAGGTGAATGCCAATATGCTGGAAAAGCAGAGGAGTGTCCTGATTGCAAACAGCGAGGGATTACTGGTGGAAGATTCCAGGGATTACGCAAGGATGAGGCTGTCCGCGATAGCAGAAAAGGGAGATGGACCACAAACCGCTGCAGAAAGCCCAGGAGTTCTGGGAGGTTACGAATTCTTCCGAGAGATTGATGTTGAAAAAATATCTAAGGATGCTGCCCAATCCGCACTGCGCATGGCAGATGCTGGTTACATCGAGGGAGGGGTAATGCCTGTGGTTCTCGGCAACGGTTTTGGCGGGGTCATTTTTCATGAAGCCTGCGGTCATCCTTTGGAAACAGAAGCAATCCGAAAAAATGCCTCTCCCTTCTGCGGAAAGCTGGGAGAGAAAGTCGCACAACCGGTATTAACCGCCATTGACGACGGGACCATTGCCCAACGTTGGGGGTCACTCAACATCGATGATGAAGGAATGCCCTCCAAGAGAACAGTGCTCATCGAAAACGGCGTACTCAAGAGTTACCTCAGCGACCGGATCGGAGCCAGACAGGTGGAAATGGAAAGAACCGGTTCCGCTCGAAGGGAGTCCTATAAATTCGCTCCGGTTTCAAGGATGCGAAACACGTTTATTGATAATGGTAATGATACTTTCGATGACATGATTACTTCGATTGACTTTGGGCTTTATGCCAAAAAAATGGGCGGAGGATCCGTGAATCCTGCCACCGGAGAATTCAATTTTGCTGTCCAGGAAGGCTATGCCATCCGTAACGGAAAAATCGCTGAACCGGTTCGAGGTGCGACTTTGATCGGTAAGGGATTTGAGGTGCTTCCCCGAATTTCAATGATCGGCAATGACCTGGAACTGGCCGCAGGCATGTGCGGCGCATCAAGTGGTTGGGTACCAACCACAGTAGGACAACCCTCCCTGAAGATCGACTCCATCCTGGTCGGAGGTCGCTGATGGATTTCAAGCAAGCAGGCCTCGAAGTGATTCATGCTGCCAAAAAAGAAGGCCTTGATCATGTTGATGCACTGATTGAACGGACCGAAGAACTTGAAGTGCAGATCCGTGACAACAAAGTAGAAAAAGTCGAACAATCCACCAGCCTGGGGCTGGGAATCAGGGTCCTGAATCAAGGTCGGAGCGGGTTTGCTTCCACAGAAAAACTCGACCCACAGACCATTCAAAAAACCCTCCTTAAGGCACGAAGTAACTCTGAGTTTCAAGACCCCACCGACGTGTTTATGCCTGACAAGACATCGGCCGGTTTGGATGAAAATCAACTTCAACTTTATCAGGAAGAACTCAACCAACTGAATGTCGAGGATTTGAGCAGGCTCGGTTTGGAAGCAGAAGCAGCAGCCCGTGAAACCGACCCGAGATTGACTTCCATTCCCTACCTGGGTGTTTCAAGAAGTCAGACGGAAAGGGTACTGGTTTCAACACACGGAGTGGAACATTCTGAGCGTTCGAACCAAGTCGGTGCCTATTGTGGAACTCTGCTTGAAGATGGAGATCTCAGAAAATCAGGATTTGAATTCTGGTCACAACGGAAATGGGATCCTGAAGCAGGAAGAAAACTTGGTGTCCGGGCGGTGGAAAAAGCNGCGGAACTTCTCGGTGCAAGCAGTATTGAAAGCAAAAAATTGCCTGTTATTCTGGATGAATATTGTGCTCCCAGGCTATTAGGCATGTACTTCCGTGCCTTTTATGGCGAAGCAGCACAGAAAGGGAGCTCAAGGCTTAAAGGAAAACTCAATGAAACCATCGCCGTGGACTCCCTTACTCTCCTGGACNATCCCCATCTGCCGGGAGGCGGGGCAAGCCGAACCGTGGATGATGAGGGTGTTCCGACTGAACCTCTCAAATTGATCGACAGCGGTCGATTTTCCCAATTTCTCTATCATGTTGAACCGGCATCCAAGGATGGAGTGTCGTCAACCGGGCATGCTGCAAGGAATTATGATTCCGGGATTTCAACCACCACCCACAATCTGGTCGTCAAAACAGGCGAGAAAAACCTTCAGGATTTNTGTTCCATTCCGGAGGAATGCCTATTGGTAACCCAATTGGAAGGGGCGGCAGGATGTAACCCGATCAGNGGGGACATTTCAATAGGAGTCCAAGGTTTTCACTATAAAAACGGGCGACGCGTCCAACCCGTAGACAGTATCACCATTGCCGGTAATTTTTTTGATCTGCTGCTCAATATCAGGGAATACGGGAATCAATACCAACCGAATCTGAGCAGCCGTTTCATTCCTGCTTTACTGGTAGAAGGGTTCTCCATCTCAGGATGACATTGTGCAAATCCGCTCTTTTATCGCTCTTCCTCTTCCCGAGGAAACTGCGGTCAAATTCTTTGAAGTGGCGGAAACGTTTTGCAATATCGAGCATTTTCAGCAAATCCGATGGCTGCCTCCGGAAAATTGTCACCTGACCCTTGCTTTTTTGGGAGATGTCGAGGAAATGCGGCTGGAACGCCTAGCACGAAACCTGGGTCAAAGCCTTGCCGATAAACCCTTGGGAGCCCTTCGTTTCAGCGAAATTTCCCCCTTTCCATTCAATGCACGTCCAAAAGTCATCGCTGCTTTGGCGGAANNTACGGAGTGGTTGAAAAACCTACAAAGCAGTTGTGTTAAGGCAGCTAGAAAATCCGGTATCGAACTGGACCGAAGACGTTTTGTTCCCCACGTGACCCTGGCCCGAATGAATGGTCGGAAGCGTAACACCTCAGGACTTCCACCGCTTTTTTTTGAAACTCAAATCACTGTCAAAGAGGTGGTTCTCTACGAAAGCATNCTTCACCCTGAAGGTGCCGAATATCACATNCTGGAAGTTTTCGNCCTGANGAAAGNCTGAACTTTNAACCCTTATGTTGAAAATTCTGGAAGATCTGAAAGCAGGATGAGATAATCCGCAAAAATTCAATTCAAACTCCACACGAAAAAAACAATGAAAAATAAAATCCAAAAACGATTGATGATGCTTGTATTGATTCTTGCTGTTTTACCAACAAGTGCATCAGCGATCAAAGTTAAACTCCGGTTGGATCTTCCTTTTGGAGGAAGCTATTCGATCCAAGGCCTGGACAGTTTCGAGACACAGGGAGGATTCGGGATAGGACTGGGGGTTCTGATTCCCTATGACCAGGACATGGACATTGAAACAGGCTACGAATACAGCAATGTCCGTTTCAGTGACACGGAAGAAAATTACAAAGGCAGTTACACTTCACATTTCCTGAAAGCAGGAATTTCATATTTCGGAATTCAAGTCACCGACAGCTATCGTTTACTGACCGGGGCAACGTTTGATCTTCCTTTGGCCGGACAGGCTGAAGTTACCCGGAAAAGTGACAGCCAAAGCAAATCCTCAGGAGATTTCGGAGGATGGGGGATTTACGCCAACGCTGGGATCACCAATGGTAATATGGACTATTACCTATTTTATGATTACCGCAATCGAAGTTACGGTCTCACCCCCCCAGGAAAAAGCGACAAACTGAGCTGGACCACTTCTCAGTATGGCCTGGGAATCGGACTTACATTCTAACCCTCTGAGATGAAATCGCTTTTTCTGTAAACCCAGTTATGATGCGTTCAAAACCCTGAGNGGTTTTCCTTCCTTCCAGGCGATGATGTTTTCCAAGGCTTCCTGATAGGCCTTAGTGAAATTTTCCCGAGTCACGTAACCAATGTGCCCTGTCAGAAGCAAATTCTTCTGATTTCGAAATGGATGATCCGCAGGCAGTGGTTCGATTTCAAAAACATCGACCGCCGCTCCAGCAATACGATCTGAACGGAGGGCTTCCAGCAAGTCAGACTCATTCACAATCGGCCCCCGCGAAGTATTGATCAGAAAAGCATCACGCTTCATCCAGTTCAATTCTTTCTCAGACACTGAACCCCGGGTTCTGTCACTGAGAACCATGTGAATGGAAAGAAAATCCGACTGACGGAAAAGTTCTTCCTTCGAAACATATTCGACATCCAACTCATTACAACGATCTTGGGTGAGGTTTGTGCTCCAGGCAATCACATGCATCCCAAATGCTTGACCGACCTTCGCCACCTGACTTCCCAGTTTACCAAGTCCATAGAGTCCAAGGGTTTTTCCCTTCAAACCCAAACCAAGGCTTCTATGCCAACCACCCTCCTGCATGGATTGACTTTCGTGGGTCAGGTTTCTGGCCAGAGCCAGAATCAAAGCCCAGGTCAGTTCTGCCGTAGGATATCCCAGCATTCCAGTCCCGCATACAGTAATGCCCTGAGCTTTAGCAGCGTCCATATCAATACTGAGGTTCCTCATACCGGTGGTAACAAGNAGTTGGAGTTCAGGCAGCTGCTCCAGAATTTCCGCTGGAAACCCTGTGCGTTCCCGCATCGCCACAATCACTCCAAATTCCCGGAGTGCAGAAACCGTTTCCTGNGCATCAGAAAAAGGCTTTTGGAAAACTTGAATATCCGCATCACTTCCCAATTGTTGCCAATCNGTCAACCCAAGCGCTACGTCGAGGTAATCGTCAAGAATCGCAATTTTCATAATCCAGAATCTGATTTATTGGTTTTGATCAACATTGATTTTCGCAAAATGGGGGATGTGTTCAGGAAGAAAACTCTTTCCTCCGCAAATCAGTGCTGTTTCTGGAGGAACGATTTGATGGATCGAATCGGAGATCCTTGAAAAGGNTTCCTTTTCCAAATCAANATCCAGGATGAGACTCAAAATTCCCAACTCATCGATCAGATCCTGAAGCTGATCCCTATTCATCGATTTCTCGGAATCGATCATCAAACCCACAAACGTTGCACCTAATGACATCAATTCTTTCAACTGATCTAAAATTTCCAGGGACTGCCTATCTTTTTTGAGTGAGAGATGCGCCACCGTTTGAATCACACTGACCTGCCTCACCGCCCTCAAAGCAAGCTTCAGTTCTTCATACTCTGAAAATTGTTCCAGCCAGATCAGATCGACCCAGGTATCACTCAGATAAACGGCCTGTTCACCATAAAACTGGAACCTGGCGTCCGTTCCCCAATCTGCAGGAGCACATGTGATCCTTCCTGCGATCACTGCACGTTTGTTGGAGACTTCTCTTGCAAGAGCNGANGCAGAATTGATGCATGCTTCCAAACGGTTCACAAGAACTTCATCTGCTTGGGAGAAACTGCTGTTGGTTCTGATCAATCGTGAACCCCGGCGAATAAAGGCATGATGCATCCGTTTTACCAGATCTGGCTGTTCCAGGTTCGCCAGAATGGGAGGGCAATTTTCTTCCAAACCAAAATTTCTCAACAAAGTTTCCGCTCCTCCATCACCCACCAATGGAATCCTTTCTTCCAGAAGCGGGATAAGGTTAAAATTCGGTTCTTCAGACATGGTTCATCAAGCTTTCAAGTAGGATTGAAAAAATGATGGGAACCAAACGGAATGTCAAATCGAGCACCTATCCAAAATACTGAGCTCCTTGCTTCTGAACTGNCAGGAATGTTATCTTTTTCTAACTTCGAGTCATCATCTCCAAAAAATGGTGTTTTTTCAGGATGATGAATCTTTGCCCGCAACAACAATGAAAATCACCAATCATCACTCTCACACATTCCGCTGCAAACATGCNCAGGGAGATGCAGTGGACTATGTCCGTCATGCATTTCAGGGTGGAGCCTCGGTTTACGGAATTTCTGACCATTCTCCCATTCCTGATGGGAGGTATCCCGAGGTGAGAATGGCAATGGAAGAGCTCGATTCTTATGAAAATGCTGTTCGTAAAGCCCAATCCGAGTTTCCCGAAGTGAAAGTGTTACTGGGAATGGAATGCGAGTATTTCCCGGAATTTCATCACTTCTATGAGGACGAACTGCTTGGACGGAGAGGTTACGATTATCTGATCGGTGCAGGTCATTACACACCTCTGGAGGGCTCCTGGCAAAATTCATTTGCCAACATGGACCAGCCGAAAATGCTCAATGCCTACAGCCGCCATCTTGCTGAAATCATGGAATCCGGACTCTTTGCTTTCATCGCCCATCCTGACCTATTCGGCTGTTCAAACGAATTCTGGAATGATGACCTGACTTCCTGTTCCCATGANATTCTGAGCTCCGCCCAGGCTACCAANACCCCGCTGGAGATCAACGGTTATGGGATGCGTAAAGAGCCTGTTCAAACTTCCAAAGGCCCGAGGGCACAATATCCATGGCCTCCNTTTTGGGAACTGGCCTCGGAGTACAAAATTGAGGTGGTTTGTAATTCAGATGCCCATCGNCCCCANGACGCATTGGCCTGCCTGGATGAAACCCGGCTTCTGGCGGACAGGTTTGATTTAAAAATCGCCGATCTCTCGCACCTCGGTTCTTCTCCAAAACAGGCCATACCCCTTGTGGCCTGATCTCATAAAACATTCCTGATGGGCGACAGTTTCGGACACCTTTTCCGCATCACAACTTGGGGAGAATCCCATGGCGGCGGAGTTGGAGTAGTGATTGATGGCTGCCCTGCCGGATTGGAAATCAGTGAATCGGAAATTCAGTATGAACTGGACCGTCGTCGTCCAGGCCAGAGTAAAATCACCACACAGCGCAAGGAAAGCGATTCTGCACGGATTCTTTCCGGGATCTTCGAGGGAAAAACNACCGGNACCGCGATTTCGATCATGGTCGAAAATCAGGACGCCCGCCCACAAGCCTATGAACATCTGAAAGACCTCTATCGGCCCAGCCACGCGGATTATACCTACGAAGCCAAATATGGATTCCGTAATTGGATGGGTGGAGGAAGAGCCAGTGCCCGTGAAACCATCGGCCGGGTTGCTGCCGGAGCCCTCGCCAAGAAACTGCTGAAACAATGGAATGGAACCCAAACCCTCGCATGGGTTGAACAGATCCATGACCTCAAAGCAAATGTCGATCACTCACAGATCACGGAACAACAGATCGAGCAAAGCATCGTGCGCTGTCCTGATACTGAAGCCTCAAATGNNATGGAACAACGGATTCTTGAAGTTCGCAAAAAAGGGGACAGTGTGGGCGGGATCATTCGTGCGGTCAGCAAAAATGTTCCCGTCGGGCTGGGTGAGCCCGTTTTTGACAAACTGACTGCTGACTTAGCAAAAGCGCTGATGTCCCTGCCTGCTACAAGAGGCGTTGAGTTCGGTCTAGGCTTTCAATCGATTGCCCTGATGGGTTCAGAGCACAATGACGAATATGTGATCGAAGATGGAAATGTAAAGACCCGTTCCAACCGATCGGCTGGAATCCAGGGAGGGATCTCCAATGGAGAAGAGATCGACCTTCGGATTGCCTTCAAACCCACCGCGACCATCAACCATGAACAGAAAACGGTCACCCGAGACGGAGAATCGACCACCCTCAGCGCCAAAGGCNGGCATGACCCCTGCGTGCTTCCAAGGGCTGTTCCCATGGTCGAAGCCATGATCAACCTTGTATTGGCTGACCATTACCTTCGCCAACAATCCAGCCAGCTCCACTGAATTCCTGGACCCCCTTTCTGTATCTTGGGAATATTTTTTGCAGAAGTAACATTTGTATCTGTTTCGTATGGAAACGAAAAAGAACATGATGTTTCTTATGATCATGGAGGATCTATGCTGTCCCAAACCAGAATTCTACCCAAGACTTCCAAAAAAATATTGAGCGGAAGCAGTCGCCCGGGTTTATTTTCCCACGACTCCAAGCCTCATCCGTTGCTTGCTCCATTTTATTCCGCGGTGGCGGGTTTGACTTTTTTCTTTCTGCTGATGTTTTTTCAGGTGACTCTTTTAGCGCACATTTTCTGAATTAAAAAAAATCCAGGNTCNATCTGAAATTTCGATCGAGTCTGGTTTTTTGTCCCTCCTGCCTGATTGAAAACAGTTCTGTTCTTCAGAAACGTTTTCACTCCTCACAGGCGTCCCAANTGAATATTCCGGTTTTCAGAGAGNNTGTTTCCATACCTCTGAGCANTGTTAGAAAGCCTTGATTCTGACTTGANTCAGAAGATGACGTTCTTGATTCTGCCTCGTCTTAGAGGCACTCTTTCAGGGTCAACTTTCCTTCTTTTTTTCCCAAATGGATCCATCCAGTTCGGAATCCCGTGAATTTGTGGTCGGTACCAGCGGTCATATTGACCACGGGAAAACTGCATTGGTCAAAGCCTTGACCGGAGTTGATGCAGACCGTTTCGANGAAGAAAAGCAGCGCGGAATCACCATCGACCTGGGCTTTGCTCCCTATGAAGATGAATCGGGAACACGACTTGGATTTGTAGACGTTCCGGGACATGAAAAATTCGTCCACAATATGCTCGCGGGAGTCGCAGGATTTGATGCAGTTTTACTGGTGATTGCCGCTGACGAGGGAGTCATGCCCCAAACTCGCGAACATCTGAACATCTGCAACCTTCTTCAAATCCCGAACGGTCTTGTAGCACTGACTCGNATTGACCTGGTGGAAGATNCGGAAATGATCGAGCTTTGCCGGGACGAGATCGAGGAACTGGTTGAAGGAACTTTTCTTGAAGGCAAGCCGATCATTCCCGTCTCCTCTCTGACAGGGAAAGGCATTCCGGAACTTAAAAACGCGCTCCAGAATCTGCGTACTCAACTGGCGCCTCCGCAGCTGGACCAACCCTTCCGGATGTTTGTTGACCGTTCTTTTTCCGTCAAGGGATTCGGAACCGTCGTCACAGGCACCGTCCTTTCCGGAAGTGTGAAGGCTGAGGAGGAACTGCAGCATTATCCTGGAAGTGAGAAGATCCGGATTCGGGGTATTCAGGTCCACGGAAAAAATCGCAACGAAGTGCATGCAGGAAACCGGGCAGCCTTGAACCTTGCNGGGATTTCCCAACTATCGGTCCAGCGTGGAGAACAGTTGGCAGGTCGGGATTCCCTGATCAACAGCTTCATGCTCAACGTGGAACTTAGCTTGCTGGAAGATGCTCCAGCAGACATAAGACAGCGGAGCAGGGTTCGGTTTCACCTTGGAAGCCAGGAAGTGATGGGNCGTGTGATCCTGCTGGAAAACGATCATCTTCCCCGCGGCACCACGGCCCTGGCCCAGCTTAGGCTTGAAGAGGAAGTCAGCAGCCGTTACGGAGACCGTTTCATCCTTCGCAGTTACTCCCCACTGATGACCCTGGGAGGAGGAAGGATCATCGATCCTGCACCCGGAAAATCCCGGAGAATCAAACGTGAACTTGCCCAGCGCTTGAAACGCCTGGCATCGGATGACCAGGAAGGAAGAGTCGAGGAAGTGATTTTTCTTCAATCTGTCCGAGGTGTCCTGGAACGAGAAGTAAGTCTGCTTGCCGGACTCTCCGGACGCCAGTCGGCTAAAATTCTCCAGGCTCTTCAAAGTCGACAACAGATCCTCTGCGTGGATCCAACGGAGAAAAGATATCTCCATGCAGCACATCTCGAGCGAATCGGAAACTTTCTCCAGAAAGTGCTTAGACACCATCACCAGAGGTTTCCGGAACGTGAGGGGATGAACCGGGTTGAACTTGGCGGTAAGCTCTCCCTGCTGTTCCAGGACCGGGAGATGGAACTGCTGCTCAAATACCTTGTCAAAAACGGGATGTTCGTCTCCCGGGGAGCATTTTATGCCCTNGAAGAACATGAAGGAGGGATCTCCGAACAGACTGAATCCCTGATGAAACGTTGCACCNAANTGATTCTGGAAGGAGGTTTTCAGCCGCTGCGCAGGACCCTGTTGCTTGAGCAACTCGAATTGAATGAAAAGGANGGAATTGCACTNTTGAAAGCATGCGCCCATCAGAACCGACTGGTCCAGGTTTCAGAAGATTTGTATTATACTCCGGAGCAGATTGATCAAGCCGTTGCTTTGCTCAGGAAGCATTTCAAGAATCAACCTGTTGTCACGGTNATCGATTTCAAGGAACTGCTCGACATTTCCCGTAAACATGCGGTGGAATTGTTGGAATATTTTGATTCTCAACACCTGACCATTCGCCAGGAAAACCAGCGTGTTCCGGCGCGCATCATGGAAGCCTGAAAGGTATTGTTTACTGCTTTTCTTTTTAATTTAAGAGAATTATGAACTGGCTCGCACCCCAATCCCGTTTTGTACTGAAAACCTTTTTCAAACGGAATTATGATTACCTCAATTCCGGNGCACAGAAACTGATCAACTGGATCATGCTCGCCACCGACGTTGTCCTGCTCTACACCCTGCTCGGCATATTTTTTTGAAACTTTCCGGATCCATTCGAACCAACTTGAACCCTTCCACCAGAAGTAGACGGGCCAGAGCTTTTACGCTTTTGCCAAAACGTTTCCTGGTTTTGATCACTTCTTTGGCGTGGATGGTCATCATTCCGTTTGAACTGACGTCCCAAAGCCTGTTGAGTGACCCGGAATGGCTGGCACGTCATGATACACCCCCTCCAGAAACCGATGAAATCGATACTGATAATATCAGCGGATACGACCGGCAGGTGATCGAAGAACTGATGGGCTTGAAACCAGTTAAAGAGGAAATGGTGACCGAAATCAAAACGAAGCCGGGGATTCGGGCACCAAAACTCTCTGCTGACGAGGCGAAACCTAGAATGCTGCTGGAACCCTTCCTGCCGGAAAATCCATCTGCCGAAACCATTCCCAAGGTAGAACTGAGTTTTCCAATTGGAAATGACTATTTTGAAGATGCACAGGGGNTTTTAAAACCTGAGNTCAGTTCGGNCTGGNATGACAATTCCTCCACATTTCCAAATTCAGAGACAGACAGAGAAAATCAAACCACTGCCAGCATTGAATCGGTTCAAAGCAATCTGCTCGAGGA
>FUFK010064308.1_pt1 | contig 21616 bp, 14 predicted proteins | sample 1021851 | NCBI WGS metagenome assembly FUFK01 (sample SAMEA51879418, study PRJEB19060) | metagenome
ATCCTTTAGCTACCCATATTTGTTGCCAGAAGTCTCTCCAAGCTAATTCTTGTATAAACTTTTCACACTTTTTTACATTAAAACCTTTTTCAACTAAATTTTCATATATAAATCTAGTTGAAATTACCCCTCTTGAAATATATGGGGATAATTTTGTTACATGGCCATTTTTAAAATTTCTTGTAACNGCATATTTAACTGGATTTATTGAATCAACTTTTTTTAAAATTTCATCGTATTTTGTTGTGAATAATTGCATGANTTCAGAATAAACAACAATTATACCGAATCATNCTTCAATCATTATGAATTANTCAATTATCTCAACTTTTTTTATGTAAATATTTTGTAGTGGCCAATCTAAATTGTCTGTTGGTGTACTCGCAATCTTATCAACAGTATCCATCCCTCTAATTACTTTTCCAAAAACCGTATAATTTCCATCCAAGTGATGTGCGCCTTTACTACTTTGAACTATGAAAAATTCGAATGGAGATGCCATTTTGTATGGATTGTCAACAAGGCTACTTGGCATACTTATCATTCCTCTTTTGTGCGTATATCCTTTGTTTAAATCATTTGGCAACAGGTATCTTCCGATTTCTTTTCTCTTTTGAGATATTTTTCTGTTATCGCTATTTCCTGCTTGTATTACAAAATTATTTATAACTCGGTAGAACTGAGTGTCATCAAAATAATTTTTCTTGGTAAGATAAATAAAGTTGGATCTGTGAAATTTAGTATTCTGAAATAACTCAATCTCAATATTCCCAAAGTCGGTATATATTCTAACTTTATTTTCTTTATTATGCTTATCATATTCTAAGAAAAATTCCATAACATTCTTGTCTGATAACTTAAAATCAATCTCTTTTTTTACTCTTTTTTCAGGGATTGTCTTCTGAGTTTTATTTACAATTTGATCCTTGGTATTTTCTGATTTGGGCTCACATCCTGTAAAAGGAAGTATCAGACAAAAATAAAACAGGGAAATTCTAAAAAAATAATACATAATAAAATTGAAAATGGTGGAGTCGCCGAGAATCGAACTCGGGTCCAAACAAGAAAACNAATAAATTTCTACATGTTTAGTTTTTAATTAATTTTCGATGATATACTGACTAAAAACAATCTATATATCACTTAGTTTCTTTATTTCAAAAATATGTCGAAACCCATATTTTCTATGTTAACATTTACGATGTTTCTAACAGAACGCCGTTAACAAAGGCTTTCAAGAAACATTTAGCTTTTCCACCTTGTGGAACTAGGCTAACCCTACTATAATTCAGATTATGCAGCTAAAGCGTATTTATTTTCGCCGTTTAAAGTTTAAAATAGATTATAACGCGTACTATTTTANTGCGCGACATGCTTANTACTAACTTTGACTTGCTGTCAAAACCAGTCGACCCCATATTTTCAATGAACAAAAATGAAATGCAAATATATAAAAAACTTGTACAAGGAATTTTAAGGGTTTATTTTTGAANTATGAAAATTGGTATTATTAAAGAGTACAAAAACCCTCCTGATAAAAGAGTAGTCTTTTCACCAAGTATGTGTTTAGAAACTAAAAAAAAGTTCCCTGAAATAGAATTTTTTGTTGAAAGAAGTGATATAAGATGTTTTACTGACTCTGAATATGAATCAATTGGAGTAAAAGTTGTTTCAGATCTCTCGGATTGTGAAGTACTTATCGGTGTGAAAGAAGTACCAATAGAAAAACTTATTCGGGATAAAAAGTATTTTTTCTTTTCCCACACAATTAAAAAACAACTTTACAATAAAAAACTACTACAACATATTTTGAAGTTAAAGATTGATTTGTTTGATCATGAAACTATCGTTGATAAGTCAAATAATAGATTAATCGGCTTTGGTTATTATGCAGGGGTCATTGGAGCTTACAATGGATTTAGAACATTTGGATTAAAAAAGAATCTATTTGAGATTCCGAGGGCTATTGATTTAAAAGACAGAGTTGAATTTGATAAAATTTTAAAAACTTTAAAATTTCCTGATATTAAAATTTTGCTTTCTGGNNGAGGGAGAGTCGGTAGAGGTNCTAAAGAAGTCTTAGATTTTNTAGAAATCAAAGAAGTTNCACCTGATGATTTTATTAATNTNAAGTTCAACGAGCCAGTTTATACAAATATNGATGTNNTNGATTATAATNANTCAAATTTAATNGANAANNCTGTNTCAAACTTTTANAATTTTCCTGANAAATTTGNATCAACNTTNTCNAAATTNTCATCNGTNNCNGATATNTATTTTGCNGGNCATTATCATAANCCNAAAGCNCCNANACTNATTACCAATCANNANATNAANGANANTNNTTTTAANATTGATGTNATTGCAGATATTAGTTGTGATATAAATGGGCCAATAGCAAGTACAATCAGACCTTCTACTATCGATCACCCAATTTATGGCTTCCATAAGTTAAATTCTNTTGAATGTGATTTTCATGACTCTAATGCGATTGCTGTTATGGCTGTTGATAATCTACCTTGTGAACTTCCAAGAGACTCAAGTGAGATGTTTGGTGAGATGTTTTTGAAACATGTTATTCCATCTTTTTTCAATAATGATAAAGATGATATTNTAAAAAACTCTCAAATGACCTCGGAAGGTGAATTAACTCCTCGATTTAAATATTTATCTGATTATATTCTTTAGCTTGGTTTTTATCTTTTCAGGCTAAAGTGTGCTCTAAANGTTTTGATAATTTCCGTACCTGGTTCTTCATATTTCACGCTGAACCAATAGTCAGTTGCTGGTAATGGTTTTCCGTTAAATGTACCATCCCAACCTTCGCTTAGTGGGCTTAGTTGTTTTAGTAATTTACCGTATCTATCAAAGATGTATATAGTTGATAGAGGTCTGGTATCAATACCTATGATTTGCCAAGTGTCATTATATCCGTCTCCGTTAGGGGTAAAGAATCTTGGGTAATCAATAACTAATACAGACTTAGTTCCGATTCCACAGCCATTTAAGTCTCTAACAGTAACTATGTGTTCACCTGGACTAACATCGGTAAATGTTCCATCTAATTGCCATGGTCCATCATCTAATCTATATTCATAATCACCACTTCCAACCGCATTTGCTTCTATTACATGCTCTTCTGCAAAGGCAAGCGTAGTAACTACTGCTTCTACAATAGCGGGTGAGCTAGGGATTACTTCTGTTGTAACTTCTTTTCTACAGCCAGTCAATATATCAGTGGCTACAGCTGTGTATATTCCTCCCATTAGCGGAGTATGTGCTGCTGTGGTAGCTTCTAAGTCTCCCATTGGATTGATCCATTCAAAAGTATACTCATTAACAGGGAGATCGATTAACATTACTGTTGGTCCTATTAATTCCGTTCCGTTTACATCAACACAAGCCATATAGCTATCTTCTAGGGTAAATTCTGGAAGTAAATTAACCAGTAAGGTTGCATCTGTAATATCATAACATTGATCATCTACATTAGTATCATTATCTACTCTAACAAAAATAGTTTGAGGGTTAGAAGTGTTTTCAAAGCTTGTTGGTAATGGGTTCGTAGAAGCTTCTGCATCTTCTATAGTGGCATAGTAAGTTACTGTAAAGTTTACAGGGTCTTGTCCATCTAAAATCTGCGCATCTAAGTCTGTTAGATTAAACTGAGCAAAACCATCATTAGCTGTATTTGGATCATCACATATTATAAGTTCTGCAGGTACTCCATCACCATTTGCAATAGCTGCTTCCTGTACTTCTATGTTAAAGCCAGCTCCTGTAATATTACATCCTGTTAGATTATTGGTGATATTTACAAAGAGTTGCTGTGGGTTTGTAAGATTTGTATAAGGACTAACCAGTGCATTTTCTCCATTATCTGCATCTTCTTGTGTTTCGTGATAAGTTACCGTAAAGTTTGCAGGATCTTGAGCACCTAACAANTCACTTGTAACAGTTTCCAGATCAAAGTCAAAGAACCCATCTGTATTTATCTCACAGGCAATTACATCAGGAACATCTCCAATATCTGGTAAAGGATTTACTATAATATCAAAGGTAACAATGGTAAAGCACCCTGTAGTATCATTAGTTACCCTTACATAGATTGTTTGTTGTCCTAGTTCTATATTGCTATAAGTAGTAGGATTTACAATAGGATCTATTTCATCGGTAGCATTTTCTAAAGACTCGTAATAAGCTGCACTTACCCCAAGTTCTCCGTTAATGATATATGCCTCGTTAATAGTAATATCAAAGACTTCTATCTGGTCGCCTGGATTATCATAATCGCATAATTCAATATCTTCAGCATCTGTACTTGGTGTTGGATTTGGTAATACTCTTATTGTTAAAGTCGTATAAGCAATACACCCTTCTATATTTACAACTGCTACGTGTAATGTTTGTGGATTAGCAGCATTACCAGCAATAGCAGTATTTGTATATGCTTCAGGATTTTCAATAGCATTTGTTCCAGCTAAGGCATCTTCTTGAGTTTCATAATAAATAACCTCCCAATCTATATTACCCGCTGTTATTTCATCATTCTTAACGGTTAGATCAAACTCTGTGGTTTCATCAGCAACTTCGTCATCACACTCTTCTAATGCTGTAGGCTGTACAATCACAGGAGGAAGAGCAACAATAAGATTAAATTCACCGATACTTACACAGTCATTATTAAGATCTTCAAGTCTTACAAAAATAGTCTGTGGATTGGTTAAGTTTTGATAACTAGTAGTATTTACAATAGGATTTTCTCCTGTTTCTGCATCTATTAGTGTCTCGTGATAAGTTAAACCAAAGTCCGTAGTACTTTGTTCTCCAAAGATATCTTCATCTCTTTGACTTAAATCAAATACAGTAATGCCATCATAATCATCGTCACAAACAACAATATCTTCTATAATCAACGGTAGCTCTGGTGAAGGAATCGTAACTAGTTCTTGCTCAACTATAGTAAAGCAACCCGTGACAATATTTTCAGCTCTAACAAATATGATTTGACTATCTGGAACAATATTGTAATAAGGACTAATAATAGGATCTACAGCATTCTCTGCATTGGTTGTTGTCTCATAATAGGATAGTACAATGTCTAATTCTCCATTAATAATATCTGCTTCGTTATCTTCTACATTGAAGAACGTAAACCCATCATTATCTTCATCGCATTCCTCTATAGGATCAGGAACTACAGGACTTGGAATAGGATTTACTCGAAGGTCTAATGTAATAGTAGAATAACAACCTGTAATTTCGTTTTCCCCTCTTAAATATATTGTTTGCGCATTACTTGTATTAGTATAAGGACTAGCAATTGGATTAGTAGCATTATCTGCATCTTCTTGTGTCTCGTAGAAGGTTATTCCAATACCTGTTTGTCCTTGTAGAACCTGTCCAATACTATCCTCTAAAGTAAATTCTTCTACTTCATCACCAGGATTATTATAATCACAAAGATTAAGAGGATCTGGCTGTGTAAGTACAGGTAACTCATTTACGGTTAATTCTATACTACTTGTATTGTAACATTCGGTTGTGTTATTTTCAACACGAACCCAAACAGTCTGATTAAATGCAGTTATGTTAGTATATGCAAACGGAGTAATGATAGGATTCTCAGCATTCTCAGCATTCTCAGGAGTCTCATAATAAGTAATGGTAAACTCCGAAGGATCTAACCCATTTAGTACTTCCTCATTACTAAGACTTAAATCAAATAATCCAAAACCGTCGGTGTCATCATCACATACCTCTAGAGAAGAAGACTCCGTATTTATCTGTGGAACATCATTAACAACCAATAAAACATCAAGATAAGTTGCACAATCAGTTACTACAGTTGAACTTTCAATTCTGATAAATACAATTTGAGTGTAGGGGTTTATATTATTGTATTCCCCAATTATAGCATTAACATTATTTTCCGCGTCAGCCTGGGTCTCGTGATAAGTGATGGTTAAACCTGTTTGACCATCAGAAATAACCTCGTTTAGCTGTGATAAATTAAANACGCCAAAACCATCTGCGTCTTCATCGCAATACTCCAAAGCTGGAGGATTACTTACAGGGGGTGGTATTTGAACAATCAACTCTAAAGTAGTATCTGAGTAACATCCGGTTACTTCAGTCATATCATCTTCAATTCTCACATATAAGGTCTGTGGATTAACAGTATTTGTGTAAGCTGTCACATTTTCGATAGCATTTATACCTGCATTCATGTCTTCTTCAGTTTCATGATAGGTGACAACATTCTCTGCAATACCAGCCATAATGCCTTCTGTCTTAACAGAGATATCTATGGTAGTTATTCCGTCGATATCATCATCATCACAAACAATCAATGGAGTAGGTGCTGCAAAAACAGGTTTTGGTTCAACAGTAAGAGTAAAGTTTATATTGGAGATAAAACAACCTGTTGTAAAAGGATCGCTATTATCAACTTCAACACGTGCATAAATTGTTTCTTGTTCATTAACCGTATAAGGACTTTCCAGTGCGTTAAACCCTGTGTCCGCATCTAATTGAGAGCTATGATAGGTTACTATATATAGATTAGGATCTTGTGATCCCAGTACTTGCGCATCATATTCTGTAAGATCTATATCTATAACACCAGGGGTGTCTGTACATAAAATTTCATCAGGAACTTCATTATACTGTGGAACAGGTAATACCTCTAGTAGCATAGAATTAATTCCAAAACAGTCGTTATCTCTTTCGACCCTAAGATATACCGTTTGTGCATCAGGTACTTCACTTACATATTCATTAGGTAATTGATTTAATTCTAATAATGCATCTTCTTCACTTACATAATATGCAATGGATAATTGACTTGCATCTGTTATATCGTTATTCGGATTTGCTACGATAAGCGATAATACGTATTCATCAGCATCACTTAATGTAAATAATCCTAATCCGTCATAATCATTACCATTCCCTTCACTATTATCACAAACAATTAATCCTGCGTCTTCAGGAATAGGATTGAATATGGTTTCTAAATAGAAGTAAGAAGTAGTATAACAGGTTGTATTGATATTNTCAACTCTACAATAGATATTTTGTAAAGGTGTTAAGTTTACATAAGCNGTAGGATCTTCAATTGCATTTATTCCTGCATCTAAATCTGCTTGAGATAAATGGAAGGTAAGNACATAGTTGTTAGGATCATCTCCTATAACAAGNTTTTCAGCAGCTTCTTCCAGATTATAAATAGAGATACCGTCTTGTACATCATCAATATCACACTGAACTAGATCAGTATTTTCAATAACATTTGGTAANGGNTTTACAGTGACATTAAATGATCCAAAACTAAGGCAGCCTGTTTCATTTTGTTCTAATCTTATAAATATTGTTTCACTTGCAGAATTAGTATTTGAGTAATCTGTCAATGCTGCTGTAGAAAGAGCATTGATATTATCTTGAGAGTCACTGAACGATGTAAAGTAAGACAAACTAACATTTTGTCCATTGATAATTTCGTCGTCTTTTGTGGTTATATCAAACACCTCGGTTAGGTCTCCTGGATTTGTATAATCACATAATTCATAGTCGGTAACCTCTATTACTCCAGGAACATTTACTATAATTCCTTGAGTGGTGGTTGAGTAACATCCAGTCACATCGTCTTCTAAACGTACAATAAGTTCCTGTGTATTAGGATTACTGTTCTGATACTCTGTTGGAAGAACATTAGTGGCGTTATCTGCATCTTCCTGAGTTTCATAATAAGTTACGGTGATACCTGTTTGGCCATTTAATATAGTGTCATCCAATGAGCTAAGATCAATAGTTGTAATCCCATCATAATTTGCATCACAGACCTCAAGAATAGGAGGGGTAGTGATTTCAGGGATAGAGTTGACTATAAGCTCTAAAGTTGTTGTTGCAGCACAACCAGTTTCATTATCNTCTAATCTNACATGTATTGTCTGATTATCTGCTGTTNTATTTGTGTAAAGATCAGTGATTGAATTTGCATTATTTTCAGCATCTTCAATAGTCTCGTGATAAGAAACAATAATACCAGTCTGACCATTTAAAACCTCATCAGTCTTCTCAGATAAATCAAAAAACGAAACAATACCATCATAATCATCATCACACTCCTCTAAAGCNGTNGGAACTATAANATCGGGTAAAGGATTTATNAAAATAGTTGACTCTTCAGANTATACAATGCATCCATAGCCAATTCTGTCAACTAAAGCTCTGTATTTGAAATTATTAAGACTTAACGGAATATTGCTTATTGTAAGTATTTCAGAATCTACCCCGTTATAATATTCATTATCAACTAAAATATTCCAGTCGACACCATCACTTGATGATTCCCATAAATAACTGTCAATTGTTTCAGATTCAATAATAATCTGGACTGAACCGTCTTCACAAACAATCATTTCTGCTTCAGGCTGAGTGTCAATTGTGATAGGAGCATTAATAGTAAAGTCATCATTAATAGGTAATGTGTATCCATCAATACNACNAGTTACAATACCTGTTGTATTATCTATTGTAATAGTTTCATCGCCTAAAACACCATCATTATTTTGATCAGTATAACCAGCTTCAGTAACATCTAAACATCCGTCAGAGTCGGAATCAAGACTAATATAGTTGAAGAAATCATCTTCATTAGAATTTCCTATTGAGAATGTTAAAATTCCAGAGTCGGTATTATTTTCAACTGAATCACTTAAACCATTATTTCCTACAACTATATCATCAATAGTACCGTTTGAATCGTTGTCATTTACGAATTCTAAGNCACCAGATTCNTGTAAATCATATATTCCATCATTGTCAGAATCTAAGTCTAGATAATCTAAAACACCATCATTATCAAAGTCAAGAGGTGTAAAATTATCTCCAAATACATCGTCATAACCATCTCCATTTGTATCAATGTTTAGAATAGGGTTGTAATTATTACCAGATGCCTCAATTAAATCTAATATACCATCGTTATCACTGTCGTAATCTCGGGCGTCAACAATTCCGTCTCCATCAGAGTCAATTGGGACACAGGTTGCTGTTACATTGAAAATTGCTGAATTTGAACTTTCATTGTTAGAGTTGTAATGAGTTAACTCAAAAAAGTTTGTTAAATGTGTGTAAAATTTAAATGTTGAATTAGTACTCTCTAGGTTTTCCCCGTTAACTCTGAATCTTATTTCAAAATTTGAAAAATTTGTAATTCCACTTTCAAAAATACCATCAAAATTAGTATCAATGAGAATCTGATCATCTGGGTCAAGTAATGTTATAGTTTTATCAAAAGGAACTTTCAAACTGAACCATTCTTGATTACCCATAGTATTTGTAGTAATTGGATTTCCTGTNACAGGNTCAAAAAANGAACTGTAAGTAATTGCTAAGCTTATTTCATTATCNAATGTTGCNGACGAAGANATAAAACCATCCNGNGNATTATTTTCGTTNTCAACAGTAGCAGGTGGAGATAAAGTTTGCCAATTACCAATTTCATCTCCAATCCAATCTGAATTTAAAACATCTGATGATTCTAAGTCAAATGTGTAATTATAAATACCATCAATAGTACCTCCNGTNTCACCTGTCAAATCAATTGTTTTATCTCCTAGGGATTCAAAACAATCTAATAAGCCATCATTGTCATTGTCAACATCTATATTATCGTTAACTCCGTCATTATCATAGTCCTCAGGACAAGCACTTACGGGAATATTATTTGATAAAAGACTTCCTTCACATCCTTCTATAAGTCCAGAAATTTGATAATACCCAGGTTCAGTGGGAGTGTAACTGTTTGAATTTGCACCTGTAATTTCTTCATCATTATAATACCATTGATATTGATCATANGTTGAAATACTACTTAAACTTAATGTTAAATTTGGTATGCACAAATTGTCTTCATTGTTTAAAGTTTCAAGTATAATTTCAGGTCTAAATTCAAAACCAGAGTAATAACCTCCAAAAGTAGCATATTCATATGCTCCAAAGGTAGCAACATACACTTGAGCAGTAGATTCAATGCTTACGTCTCCAATAAGTCCTTCGATTGTGTAAGTTTCATACAAAGGGTTGGCATTAACAATTTCAGCAATCGCACCATAATTTGAAATTGGATTTCCATTAATATTTACTTCAGCACCAGCTTCGGTAGCAATAGTGATTACACCTCCAAAAATTTCATCTCCAATTTGACTTACTCCGGGGATATTGTCAACACTTTTAGGAGTTTTACAATTTATAGGGGGTACGTAAAAAAGACCAACATTTGCAACTCCATTAGTTATTCCAAAAGCACCTTGAGATCCTGGTCTTGTACCTCCGATGACTTGATAGGCAAATACTGGATTATTAGTATTTACATACATGTTATGAGATTGATTTGTAGGTGGCTGATCATCAGCATTTAGTGCTGGGTTGACAGAAACACCATTAACGGTTTCAGGATAACCGTCATCGTTAACATTTCCATTTCCGTTGTATATAGTATTTGAATAACTAGCACCATAAAATGTAGAAGGAATAGAATAATATTCACCCGCATTTATAGTAGATTGTAAGTTTCCATTTACGTAGATCTNAGTNTTATCCTCATGAGCTACAATTAAAGGTCTTTCAACTTCATCAGGCCCTAACCCTCTGACAAAAATATATTCATTACCGATAATATTTGCAGGAGCTACCTGATCAATTCCTAAATCTTGACCTCCACCTTCATTATAGTTAGAATTACTTCCATTAAATGAGCCAGAGTTAACAGCTATTGGTTTATCAGACTCAATTAAGGTTCCAATTAAGCCATTAGCGTTAGCAGCATTTGTTGTGGTTGGATATGGAGTAATGGCTACCGAGTAACTTTCACCAGCATTTAATACAATATTTTCGGTCGGAATGTCATTAATCAAAGTTACACCATTACCGAACTCTTTAAAGTCAACGGTGGTGTTATCTTGAGTTGCAAGAACAGAAACAAAATTCAAATAATTTGAAGGCGTTCCCCCGGTCAGATTACCCTCATTTTCAAAACTTCCAGCTCTAAACTCAGTACCTAGTGCAGCTGTACCTTTACTAACTAGTCCGCCTGCTTGGTAATAACTACCTGCAAATAATCTTGCTGATACATATGTTAAATCCTCTGATTCAATAATGAATCCTTTATTATTATAAGCTATTCCGTCTAAACTACCTGCTGTTACTATTAAATTGGTATTTGTTCCGTTTCCAATGTAATACTCCCAAGGATTTGAATTTGAAACAGTACCTGTGATATCAGAACCACCCATAGGTTTGATAACTACATTAACTGGTGTCTCGCTTGGTGTAGAAATATATAAATATTGATCTAAAGGATTTGCTGCTCCATTTCCGGTTGTAGTTATTGGAGGAATATAATGACTTTTACTATACTGAGACATAATATTCTGAGAAATGAATATCATCATTATCAGAAAAGAAAGCCTCAATATCTTAGTAAAATCCATATAAATTTATTCACTTTTGATTAAAAGGAAATATTAATGTTTATACAACAAAAACAAAGCCAATTATGAGCGCCTAAAGATAATAAAAAAAATCACCCCCATTATTTAGGGGGTGATTGTGTTAATGCTATTTAATTATATCAAAACTTCTATTAATAAAGTTTGTTAATTCTTCACCTTTTAAAAGTCCGTGAGAAAGTTTAGCTAAATCTAAACTTTGATTAATCAATCTTTCTTGTTTTTTCTTTGTTTTTGTATTGACTATTTGAGAAATTAAATCAGAGTTTGTATTAATAACCAAATTGAACATTTCCGGCATATTTCCAGCCCCGAACATTCCCCCTCCACCACTTTGTTGCATTTCTTTCATTCTTCTCATAAATTCAGGGTTGGTTATGATGAATGGATTTTCTTTGGAGTCCATAGATTCAAGTTTTATAACAAACTTTTCATCATTTATAATGTTCTTTACAATTTCCTCTAATTCCTTTTTTTGATCTTCATTAAGTTTTGAAATCTTATTTTTATCCTTATTGATTAGATTGTCTATGTGATCTGAATCAACTCTTGCAAATTGAATATTTTCTTTAGATGTCTCCAATTTTTGTATGAGATGACTTACAATTGGTGAATCAAGTAATAGAACTTCATATCCCTTATTTTTAGCATTTTGAATATAACTATGTTGAGCCTGTTTGTCTGAAGCATAAAGAATAATCAATTTGTCATCTTTGTCAGTTTGTTTTGCTTTTATTTTGTTATAAAGCTCTTCGTATGTATAAAATTTATCATCAACCGTGGGGTATAAAGCAAATTTTTCTGATTTTTCATAAAATTTTTCTTCGCTTAGCATACCATATTCAATTACGATTTTGATATCATTCCATTTTTTTTCAAATTCCTTTCTATCTTTTTTGAATAATGAAGATAATTTGTCAGCAACCTTTCTTGTGATGTATGCTGAAATCTTTTTCACAGCTCCGTCAGCTTGCAAATAAGATCTAGATACATTCAAGGGAATATCTGGAGAATCAATTACCCCTCTTAACAGAGTTAAAAATTCTGGAACAATTCCTTCAACATTATCCGTGACAAAAACTTGATTTTGATACAATTGAATTTTATCCTTTTGAATATTTACGTCATTTGTCAATTTTGGAAAATAAAGAATACCGGTTAAATTAAATGGATAGTCAACATTTAGATGAATATTAAAAAGTGGTTCTTCAAATTGCATTGGATAAAGTTCTCTGTAAAAACCTTTATAATCTTCATCTTTTAAATCTTTTGGTTGTTTAGTCCAAGCAGGATTTGTGTTGTTAATTATATTATCAACAGTAACAGTTTTTGGTTTTTCTCCTTCTTTGGCATCTTTTTCTAATGGAAGAGTCTCTTCTTTAGTTCCAAACTTTATTGGAATTGGCATAAACTTGTTGTATTTAACAAGTAATTCTGAAATTTTTGATTCCTCTAAAAATTCTTTTGAATCTTTATCAATATGTAAAATGATTTCCGTTCCTCTATCTTTTTTATCCCCTTTGTCTANAGTATAATTTGGAGAACCATCACAAGTCCAATGAGCTGCAGGTTTGTTTTTGTAAGATTTAGAAATGATTTCAACTTTTTCAGCAACCATGAATGCTGAGTAGAAACCTAAACCAAAATGTCCAATGATGCCAGAATCCTTAGCGGTATCTTTATATTTTTCTAAAAATTCTTCAGCACCAGAAAATGCAACTTCATTGATATATTTTTCGATTTCATCAGAGGTCATTCCGATACCCTGGTCAATAATATGAAGTTTTTTTNCTTTTTTATCAATCTTTACTTCAATAGTAGGCTCTCCAACTTCTATTTTTTCTTTACCAATACTGGCTATGTGCTTGAGTTTTAGTGTAGCATCAGTAGCATTACTGATTAATTCACGTAAAAATATTTCATGATCACTGTATAAAAACTTTTTTATAAGCGGGAAAATATTTTCAACCGAAACATTAATATTTCCTTTTTTCATATTATTTAAATTTTATGAATTATGTTCAATTAAAATGCCAAATAGAAACATTATGACATATTGACATCTTACAAAATTAATCTTGATTTAATCCTAAACTCTGGCTAACCGCACCATCTCTTGGATAATGGTATGATCTCCATATGAAATTAGCAGTTTCATCTTTTAAATATTTCCACGCAATTTCACCATTCTCGGTTACTTCCCATAGACCGTAGTCAGATTCAGTGATTACGGTATTTCCGTTTGGTAATCTTATTGCACCACAAAGTTTATCAGAATGTATTTCATCGTTGAGATAACTCCAAACAATATTAGGTTCATTATTAAAGTTTGATTCAAGTCCAAAATTAGATGGCATTGCCAATTCATATATAACAGATTGTTCTGTTGAATTTCCGTTCACATAAACTAACACATTACCTTCTCCTGGAACACCGTCCTCAAGTAGGTTAGGAAAGTGATTTTTATCAAAAATTTTATTACCCAAACTATTGTATGTGTTTGGATTACCAAATCTATAGATCAAATCGCCTCCGTGATTATAATTACCACCAGTGTCTGATTGAGCTTCAGCGGTTGTTGTACTATGATCTATCACCCAAATTTCATCATAATAGTTAACACTTAGATATATTACATCATTAATGGGATCATAGTCTAAACCATTAGCATGCATAATATCTCCGTTTATAAAAAAACTTCCTCCAGGTGGATTATCGATTGAATAGTTAATGTTTATTTTATTTGGATTCATATTAACATCTCCAAAGTTTGGCAAATCCTCAAACTTATCTTGGATAATATGATCCCAGCTCCTCCATTCCCAAACTATTTGATTGTTGGATGGATTAACTTCAATAATTTTTTCCGCGAATATGTCGGTATTAAAATCAACTCCATTTTGAACTGCTGTTTGGTTAGTTATTCTTTCCCAAACCATCATCAAAACATTACCATTTGGTAGCATTTCAACATCATGATGAGCAATAAAATTTTCATCACTGACAGTGAATTCCCAAATTGTATTTCCGTTTGAGTCAATAAGCTTGGCAGTTCCTCCAAAACCACCAAAATCAATGCTTGGGTTTGGAGCTTTAAATAGACCNATTATATTACCGTTNTCTAGAATTTCTAAATCATTACCGGANGTTGTATCAAAATTCCACTCCCATAATTTATAACCTTCCTTATTAATTAGGTATGAGTAGGTTGAAGAATTTTCAACAACGAAAATATAATCATCACTAATTAAGTCTTCATTATACAATTCAATGTTTTCAGATAAAACAATTGGTTCAGTATCGTCATTATTATTATCACATGAAGTGACAATAAATAAAATTATCAGAAAGCTAAAAAGATATTTATTCATTTGATTTTTTTGAGCAAATATACAGACCTAAAATTGTAATTAAACCATTTATCGGAAGTAATTCATATCCAAATATGTAAAGATTTTCCATAGCATATTCATTTGCACAACCCCAAGTTTTAAATTTACACATCAAAACAATGGAATCATTAAAGTAAGCATATAAAGTTGGACTTATATTAATTAAATAGGTTAAGATTGGTGCAAGAATTACAACTAAATAAATCAAATTTCCCCTAAGTTTTCGGCTACTGTAAAGACCAAAAACAAATAAACCAAGAAGTGGTCCATAGGTATATGATGCTACGGTTAGCAAACTATCAATTACATTACTACTCAAAATATATTTAAAAATAATTATGGTAATCATCAACAATAAACTCATTCCGATATGAACTACCTTTCTTATTCTTTTATTTTCTTTTTCATCTTTATTATCCATTCTAAGAAAATCAACGCAAAATGATGTAGTTAGAGAAGTTAGTGCACTATCTGCGCTACTATAAGCTGCTGCAATTAAACCTAGTAAAAAACTTATGCCAAGTATAATTCCTAGCTGACTGTTTAGTGCTATTTCAGGAAAAAGTAAATCAGTCCTAATTTGGCCACCCATTTCTGGAATTAAAATACCATTAAGGTCTTTATATGTGAATAAAAGAGCTCCAAGGAACATAAATAATGCAGTTACAAAAACTAATACAAAACTGAAACTAATCATATTTTTTTGTGCATCTTTAATTGATTTACATGTAAGATTTTTTTGCATCATATCCTGATCTAAACCTGTCATGCAGATTGTTACAAATATTCCTCCGATAAACGATTTTAAAAAATGATTTCTGTCATAAATATCATCTAGAAAAAATACTTTACTATATATGTTAAATTCGTCAGAGTAAATGTATTCACTAAGACTCAGGTCAATACTATTTAAAATCGATACTATGGATATAAGTACGGCCAAAATCATAAATAAAGTCTGTAGAGTATCTGTCCAAACAATAGTTTTTATACCACCTTTAAAAGTGTATATCCATATTAATCCGATTGAAATTCCAACAGTGACAGGAAAAGGAATATTCCAATTATCAAATACAAATTGTTGTAAAACTATTGCAACCAAAAATAATCTAAACGAAGCACCTAATATTCTTGAAAGAAAAAAGTAAAATGCTCCGGTTAAATGAGCAGCTTTACCAAACCTCATGTCTAAAAACTCGTATATTGAAGTTAAATTTAGTTTGTAATAAACAGGAAGTAACACATAACATACTACAATATAGCCCACAAAATAACCAAAAACTACCTGTAAATAACTAAATTGTGAACTTTCAATCCATCCAGGTACTGAGATAAATGTAACGCCTGATAGAGACGCTCCAACCATTCCAAATGCAACAACATACCACTTGGAATTTCTTCCTGCTTTAAAGAAAATATTATTGCTATCATCTTTACCAGTTACATATGAAATAACATAAAGAAGCAGAAAATATAATACAATAATGAAAATAATAGTAGCAGAATTCATTTTGATTTATTTGCTTTGGTAAGTTAATTATAATTTTTTTACATTTTTTAAAAAAAGAGGTTAGTCTAATGATTGTAACCTCTTAAAATTTGTAAGTTTGTTTAATGGAATTTTCTTCAAAATTTATTGAAAATGCTGTTAATGAAATCTCTAATTTACCAGGGATAGGAAAAAAATCTGCATTACGTTTGGTTCTTTTTTTATTAAAACAACCTGAATCTCAATCTCAAAATCTTGCTAATGCAATATCTCAGATGAGATTGAATGTAAATTTCTGTAAAAAATGCCATAATATTTCTGACTCTGATATTTGTGAAATATGTGCAAATCCCAGAAGAGACGAATCTATTATTTGTGTTGTTGAAGACATTAGGGATGTAATGGCTATTGAAAAAACCAGTTCCTTTAATGGTTTATATCATGTATTAGGTGGAAAAATCTCCCCTGTTGATGGTATTGGTCCTGATGATTTNAACATAAGTTCACTGGTAGAAAAAGTTAAAAATAACAAAATAAGTGAGGTGATTTTTGCGTTAGGTACTACGATGGAGGGAGATACTACAAATTTTTACATTTACAGGCAGATTTCTGATTATAATATAACAACTTCTACAATTGCAAGAGGAATTTCTGTTGGAGATGATTTAGAATATGCAGATGAGATTACTTTGGGAAGAAGCATTACCGATAGAATACCATTTGAAAAATCACTAAAAGGATAAAATTGAAAATATCTGTAATAATTGTAAGCTATAATTGTAAAGCATTCCTTGATTATTGCCTGCAGAGTGTAAGCAAAGCTTTAAAACAAATTGATAGTGAGATATTAGTTATCGATAATTGCTCAACGGACGGATCAGTTGAATATTTAAAGTCAAAAAAATATGATCTTAGGATTATTGAAAATAAAGAGAATTTAGGATTCTCAAAAGCCAATAATAAGGCAGCAAAATTAGCAAAAGGTGAATATTTGTTTTTTTTGAATCCTGACACAATTATCCCTGAAGATTTGATAGATTCATTTTTTAAAAATAAAAAACCTAATACAGGAATTTTTAGTTTTAGAATGATTGACGGAGAAGGAATTTTTTTAAAGGAGAGTAAAAGAAACTTTCCTAATATTAGTATTATTTCAAAAAAACTTATCGGAATAAATAGTGGATACTACTCTGATTTAGGTGAATTTGACTCAGGAAATGTCGATGTGTTATGTGGTGCAAATATGCTTGTTGAAAAATCACTTTTCAGNGATATAAATGGTTTCAATGAGGAATATTTTATGTTTGGAGAGGATATTGANATTTGTNACCAAACATTTAANAAAGGATATAACAACTTTTATTGTGGAAGTTCTTCACTAATTCACTTTAAAGGGGAAAGTACTGTAAATGACATTAACTATTTAAGAAACTTTTATGGTGCAATGCATATATATTTTAAAAATGTTTTTACAACAAATCTATTTTTGTTGGGCACCATAAAAATTATTACAAGACTTGTCATAATTTTAAGTGGAATATTTCCAGGGAAAACAAAAAATAAAAGTAAGCCTAATCAAAATATTTTATACGGAAATAAGCTNAATAATCAATTAGAGGAAATATTTGGAGATATTTTAGTGATAANGAAAATGGATGAAACATTAAAGGATTGCAATCTCATTTTTGATTCAAATTACTTGACCAACAAGGAAATTATTAATTGTATTGACAAGTTAAAAAACAGAAATAAGATAAATTTTTGGTTTTTATCTTCTGATTATTCTTACATCATAAGGGCAAGTGGAATGAACCAAAAAGGGAATGCTATTTTTTTATGATTAAATAAATATTAAAATAATGAATTGGACTATTTTCACTAATTTTGAATACATAAATCAAATCTATTTTAATGTCAAAATTTGAATTAAAATTACCAAAAATGGGTGAGAGTGTTGCTGAGGCAACTTTGACCGCATGGTTAAAGGAAATTGGTGATACAATCGAATTTGATGAACCAGTAGTTGAAATTGCAACTGATAAAGTTGATTCAGAGGTGCCATCTGAAAAAAAAGGTATTTTAATTGAAAAATGTTTTAAAGTTGACGATGTGATTTTAGTTGGTCAAACAATAGCCATTATTGAAACTGATGAAGTTGATGTTGAAAAAGAAACCACAATTGAGAATCCAGCTTCAGAAGAGAAACCTGAAGAAATAGTAAAAGAAATTAATTCTGAAAAAGAATTAGCGGAGGAGATGACTGATTCTTTAGAAAAATCTGCAAAAGTAATTTTAGAATCTGAGGAGGCCATAAGTTCAAATAAAGGATTTTTATCCCCGTTGGTTAAAAACATGATTAAAAAAGAGGGTATTTCTTCTGAGGAGTTGTCCCTTATAAACGGTACTGGCAAGGATAATAGAATTACCAAAAATGATATATTATCTTTTTTATCAAACAGGAGCTTGATTGTTGATGATTCAATTAAACTTAAGACAAAAATTATTCACTCCGAAAAAATAGATACCTCTGATTTCAGCGATGAAGTTATCGAAATGACAAAAATGGGAAAGTTGATTTCTCAGCACATGACAGATTCGGTAAAAACTTCTGCACATGTCCAGTCTTTTATTGAAGTAGATGTAACAAATATATTTAACTGGAGAAATAGAGTTAAATCAGGATTTGAAAGCAGGGAGGGACAGAAATTTACATTTACCCCTATATTCATTGAGGCGGTAGCAGTGGCACTAAGACAATATCCAATGATGAATATCTCTGTTGCTGATGATAAAATTATCCTCAAAAAGAAAATAAATATTGGAATGGCAACTGCACTTACAGATGGTAATTTGATTGTGCCTGTAATAAAAAATGCTGATCAATTAAACTTAGTTGGTATGGCAAAGTCGGTCAATGACCTAGCACATAGAGCTAGAAATAATAATTTAAATCCGGATGATGTTGCGGGTGGTACTTACACGGTCACTAATGTAGGGGTTTTTGGAAGTATCATGGGTACGCCTATTATTAATCAACCACAGGTTGGTATATTGGCTTTTGGAGCTATCAGAAAAATGCCAAGTGTCATCGAAACTGAAGAAGGTGACTATATTGGAATTAGAAAGAAAATGATTATTTCACACTCGTACGATCATCGAGTCGTAAATGGCGCACTTGGAAGTAAGTTTATTAAAGCTGTAAAAGATCACCTTGAGAATTGGAATTTAAATCGTGAAATTTAGTTGTAATGAAAATAATTTGTGTAGGAAGAAACTATACTGATCACATTAAAGAATTAGAAAATCAAAGACCAGATAGCCCTGTATTATTTCATAAACCTGATTCCTCAATAATTTTAAAAAATAAGCCGTTTTTTATCCCTGATTTTTCAAATGAAATCCATTANGAATTAGAGTTAATTATTAAAATATCAAGAATTGGTAAGCATATTCAAACTAAATTTAGTCACAAGTATTATGATTTTATAGGATTAGGTATTGATTTNACCGCAAGAGATATCCAGAATGATCTTAAAAAAAATGGTCTTCCGTGGGAAAAGGCTAAGTCATTTGATGGATCTTGTTTTGTNAGTGAATGGATTGAAAAATCAAAATTTGATGATATCAATAATATTAATTTCAAACTTGAATTGAATCAAAAAACGGTTCAAAACTCAAATACCAGATTGATGCTTTGGAAGGTAGACGAGTTAATTTCATATATTTCAAAATATTTTACATTGAAAATTGGAGATATCATTTTCACAGGTACNCCTTCTGGNGTAGGTAAGGTTNGCATTGGTGATGAATTACAAGGTTACCTTGAAAATCAAAAATTATTTAACTTAAAAATAAAATAGANCATTGATTAAACTTATCTCAGTTATAAATAAAATAAAAGATCAAAAACTGACATTATCAGTTGCTGAGAGTTGTACTGGTGGTAAAATTGCTTCCAGTATTGTTTCATATGAAGGTGCTTCTGACTTTTTCTTAGGTGGAATTGTTTCATATTCTGTTGATTCAAAAATTAGAATTTTGAATATAGATAATCAACGGATTGAAAAATATGGAGTTGTAAGCGCTGAGATAGCGAAAGAAATGTCTATAGGAGTAAAAAATAAATTTGAATCTGATATTTCTGTTGCAGTCACAGGTAATGTTGGCTCAAAATCAGGAGATGGTAAATCTGCAGTTGGAAAAGTTTTTATTGCTATTAACTTTAAGAGCAAAATAGATACATGGGAGTTTAATTTTAATAGTGACAGAAAAACAAATATTGAAAGTGCAGTTTCTAATGTATTTAGCCTTCTGAACAATATTTTATAAAAATTCAAAAAATTGCCTTGCTAATAACAAAAAAGTTGTAAATTCGCGGCTGAAATTATATATTTTACTGAGAAAAATCTTTATATGGCACGAGTATGTGATCTTACTGGAAAAAAGAGAATGGTTGGAAACAATGTTTCACACTCTCTCAATAGAACAAAGCGAACTTTTGATACAAATCTTATCAAAAAACGTTTTTATATCCCTGAAGATGATAAATGGATAACACTAAAGATTACTGCTTCTGCTTTAAAAACAATTAATAAAATTGGTATTAAAGCAGCATTGAAAGATGCAAAACTTAAAGGATTTTTAAAATAATTTTAAATGGCAAAAAAAGGTAACAGAGTTCAAGTAATTTTAGAATGCACGGAGCATAAAGACAGTGGTATGCCAGGTACTTCTAGATACATTACAACAAAAAACAAGAAAAATACGCCTGATAGAATCGAACTCAAGAAGTTTAATCCGATTCTTAAAAAAATGACTGTTCACAAAGAGATAAAATAATTATACCATGGCAAAAAAAGCTGTTGCATCATTACAATCAAAATCAAAAAGACTTACAAAGGCTATAAAAATGGTTAAGTCACCGAAGTCTGGTGCATACTCATTTGTTGAATCAATTCTTCCACCTGAAAAAGTAAACGAGTTTTTAAGTAAATAAATCTCCTTACTTATTTTATCCTTTTATTACTTACTAAGTTTCTTTTATCATATATTTATATCATAATTATATAATTNTATAATATGGGTTTATTTGATAAGTTTTTTTCTCTTTTCAAGAAAAAGAAAGATAAAGAACCTCCTACTGATGAAAAGGAAAAAAATAAACCTGAAGAAACAGAAGAAATTTTAGAAACTATTCCTGAGCCAGAACCTGAGCCAGA
>FUFK010050173.1_pt1 | contig 21615 bp, 36 predicted proteins | sample 1021851 | NCBI WGS metagenome assembly FUFK01 (sample SAMEA51879418, study PRJEB19060) | metagenome
GCCGTACCGCCAAACGATTCTGAGACGTCGAGGACTGCAGCCGTGCCCAGCGCTCCTCGACGCCCCATCTCTTCTGCAAACCCTTTTCCAGCGTCTTTTAACCCTGCCTTAATGACATTGCCTGTGCCTCCGCTGGCAAGTAAAACGGGTATCTCTTGCAGAACTTCTTTTGCTATGTATTCAGACGCAAACACACCTTTGTCTGTCCAAGCAGCAACACCAATGGCTTTGATCGTGTTCCACGCTTTATGCGCGGTAGATAATGGAGTGCCGTCTGGGTTGGTTAGTAGATTACCATCCTCGTCAAAATTGGCGTTGCTAATAGTATCTTGGATGCGTGCCGCAGCTTCTTGATATTCGGCAGTCTTAAAGTCTCCTGCCAAGGCTATCATATCTTGAGCTACGCGACCTGCTGGTGTAGTCCCCGGATCAATACCTGCAATCAGGACAAGATTGTTAAAGCTATCTAACAGTTCACCGCCAGCATCAAGCACCACACCTGCTGTATTCTGCCCAAAATCACTGTTTGCGATGTTTTGTGCAGTTTCGGTGTTGGCTATGTATGCGGCCACATTTTTGGCAAACTCATACTGCTGCTGCAACCCTGTCACGCCAGCATTTACAGCAGCTTTGACCTCGTCAGGCGTGGCCTCTGCAAGAATGTCTAAGTAAGACCCGGCGTTTTCGGTTTTTAGATCGCCGAAAGATAGGCCCGTTATTGTAATTTTAGGGACAGGAGTGCTTACGACTTGCCCGTCGGTGCCTATATACCTGCCCCGCGTATCCACCATCGTGGTAGCGCCTGAAAAAGAGGGGTGTGGCACCTCTCTTACAATCATACCGAGTCTGCTGTCCCACTTAGGCACGTCGTATCTAAGTGTAGCGTCTTCCCAGTTCAGCAGCCCTTGCGCGTTAGACACAGCTACCGCTTTGCCAGTGAGGATGTCCTCGGTGGTTACGCCTTCGTTTTTTGTAATTGTCTGTGTTTCGTTATTTACAACGCTATCCGCAGCTAGTTGTATTTTTGCGCCATCTGGCAGATCGTCAAAGTCTACTTTTGATAGGTCTACCCCCGCAAGCACGGGGTAATCCGCCACTATTTCAGCCATGGCTTCATCGCTAACGCTGCTGACTACGTCTTGCGCTAACTTGTCTCGCAAAGTGGTGGCTAGTGCTGCAGATCCGTTCTCAATATCACGCACCGACTGCAAGTTGCCGTTGCCATAGGACAAGGTCTGTTCTCTAAGGAACTTCAACTGGTCAGGAGACAGGTCGGTTATGCCCAACCCCAGTGCTTCTAGCGTGCCCGACATAGACGAGACTAGCGCATTATCTAGCTCTTTATTGTATTGTGCCTGACTTACAGGCAGGTTTTCGTCTTTGCCTGTGGTTAGCCAGTGATAGCGTGCATCGTCGTCGCTTATATCTCCAAGATCATTGACTGCCTTATATTCTGCAGCGTTGAACTCGTCACCAGTCATCGCTCGCACAAGGGTGTTTTGCACGGCATTAGCGACAGGAATTAACTCGTCATCTAGCTGGTCGCCTGTAGATACAAGATCGTTCTTCTGAGTGTCGTACTGTGTTGTAAGGTTTGTGATGAGTGTGGCTTTTGCATCAAGTTCAGCTTTTAATGTGTCTGTGCTGGGCTTGAATGTCTGCTGATAATACGCATCAGTCTGTTTTGAATACGCGTTAAAGTCATTGACCGCGTTGTTGTAGTTGTCCAACGCGGCTTGGTATGCTGGCCTATCAGCAGCAGTGTCTAATCTAGTGTTTTTTAATATTTCTCTTAGTCGATTTACTTCTGCAAGTTTGCCGTCACGAATACCAATTCTACGATCAAGCTCTGCCACATAACCATTATATCTTTGAGCTATTTTTGCATAATTTGCGTTCTCTTGATCTAGTTGAGTGGCGGTGGCTTCTACTTTTTGATAATCACCCGTGACTTTATCTATCGTGTTTTTTACTTCTTTATCAACAATCCTAATAAGCTCTTGTTTGCCATATGCGTTTGCAGAAGCATAAAATGTGTCTGACACGTCCGCACCGCTAAACGTGGCATTGACTACGTTTTGAGTCGTAGTTGTCAGGGCGGCTAGATATCGTTGATCGGCGGGATTATTAGGATCAAAGTCCCCTGTGGTTAGGTATTCTTGAACCAGCTCTTTGGTAATTTTTCCTTTGGTTACCGCGCCCATAATCAGGTCGCCAGTAATCTCTTTGCCGGTCAGTGCCGCTTCTAGTGAATCTGCTAATACATTTTTTACGGTTGGGTATTCTTCAAGAAAACTCTTTGCATCATCTATTACACCGATACCCGTATCGCCTGTACCCGTGCCTGTGCCAGTGTCACCCGTACCCGTACCCGTACCCGTACCCGTACCATCGTCTATGGCAGCAGTTACCTTTTCATCAATGTAACCAAGGCCAGCCTCTATACTGGCTTTCAGTCCGCCTGTGAGAAAGGCTTTGACCGGATCTTGCCCAAGCACAGCCGCAGATGCAGCCTGACCTGAAGCCGTGCCAAGGATCGTAGCCGCAGTTTCTCCCGTGCCTGCAGCCACAGCAGCCTCACCTGCATATTTACCTGCATACGTGCCTGCTTGCTGTGCTACGTATGCTTTAGCAGAGGCTTCAAGAATATCACCAATATCGCCACCATTTTGNGCGACATCNACACCTTCNATTACAGGTATGGCCCACGCATTACCTGTGGCGTACGCCGCTACTGTGGCTATGGCTTTTANCGGNTCATCTTCAACGGCATCTATAACGTCATCAACGGCATCAACTACAGGCTCGACCAGCTCATCTACAACCCANTCGCCAACATCANNTATGGTGTCACCAACCCAGTCGATCGCGTCCTCTACGACATCTACTACATCATCTATTACGTCGCCCATTACGCCATACCCTGCAGAGGATCTTCACCCAGCTTTATAAACAATGCGTATTTACCGTTTTTTAACTTGCCAACGTACAATTCAGTGTCTGTGCGGGTTAGTTTTCTTTGGAGCATCTTTACTGCGGATAAAAGATTCTCGTCAGAAAATGTCGCAGAAAAATGTGTAATTCCTTTGTCTTGTAGATACGCGCCATACTTGATTATGTTCTTTATGTAGTTTCTAGCCGTATCTACATTCAAAGGACGGCCAGTCATCTTGTTCTTGTTTTTGCCCTTGCCTGTGTGAGATACAAACACCGTATTTCCAAACTGTGCTATATCCACAGTCGGCATGCCACCCTCGCGAACCAATGCAAGCATAGCAGTTTTAGCGGGCACAGTGTTTCCCACACCGCTCCGCTCCATGTTGTCCAACGCCATAATCATGACGGTGTGCATGTCCAACTCTTGTTTTGTGCTGTCTACAGTTGTCACTAACTGATCTCCAACACACTAGCAGTGACGTGTAATCTGTTTGCTGTTGCAGCAGTTACCTTCAGTGCTTCGCCAGTTTGCACAACAAGCGGAGCTGTCAATAGTTCTACTGTAGCATTTGCACTAACAGCTTTAGTTTTGAACAGACTAAACACGTTGCTGGAAGCATCTGTNATTGTAAGAGTTATAGTGTCAGCGTTGCCAGAATCTTCNGACACTAGNATAGACTTTACAATGCCNGTGGTCAGCGCAGGTGCGGTATACAGCGTGGTTNCGCTTGTGTCCGTTAAATCTTTTTTTGCATTCACATATACNTTTGGCATTAGCTTAAAAACCACCCAACAGCTTCGGCTCTATCAGATANAGTCGCATTCCGTATGGCTGTATCTACTTGCGTAAAGTACAGCCGCANCACGTTGTTGAACTGCTCAAAATCCTGTTGGTTATATTCTTCAGGGGGGTANGGGAGTGCNGGAACACGAAATATNACCCCATATCTAGTAGTCTCTATGGCCATTATCGTCTCCCATCTGGACGCATGTCTATTCTAGGAGAGCCGAACTGCCAAGTAACATCCAGAGCTGTAGACTCCACACGCATGGACATTTGTCTGCCGCGCACACGTATGTCTATCTGATCCGTATAGACTTCAACAGGAGAAGACGCACTGCGTGTGACAGTGGCGTTGTTAACACCTCCTGTGGAAGCAGGAGAGGTAATCCCAGCCCCAGAGTTTGCTAGNGGCTTCAAGGTCATTGTAGCCACNGGGTTAGTTGCCGTAGATCCATCAAACGATATGTCAGGTATAACACGGTTTACTAACGAAAATTTGTGTCCATCATCTAAGTCAAATTCTGCAGATTCCACAAATGCGGTAATTGCAGTTTCTGTAGCGGTTTCATTATCGTTTATACCGTCCTCATGGTTAACTAGATTGTTACTGTATGTTGCTGCTAACGGGTTATCACGTAACCCAGAATCAAGCCACGCGGTGCGAGCTAGAGTGCCGTAATACCAGATATTCTCCATGTAATTGTATATGACGTAGCGGTCTATGTTGTTTGAGTTTGTGGAGCAATAGAACCACCATATTTCATGAAACGATTCATTAGTGCCAGAGAACACTTGTTCGTACTGCTGTGTATTNAAGTCATTAAAGACGTATTTACGCACATCGCACTTCAACGGTTGTGAACGACCGTCATACTTGTAGAACTTGTCAGTGCCCATCCAGTAAGCNATACCATTAGCGTANGCCACAGATTTTTGCCCAGCGATTGATATGTTTTCACCAACAAGTGATGCTGCCCAGACTGCNGGCGCACCCACATACTGCAANGAGTACAANGANGAATCCGTGAAGACCAAGACTTCTTGNCTAGCCTGAGAAGCAGATACTATCTTGGTGCCACGAGACAGACGCAAGCTGCCTGCTTGATTGGTAGCTGAAGGCGTCCAGTTAACTGCATCTTCTTGGTCGGACCAACGGACCAGTGTAGGGTCTACCGTTGTAGTGCCGATGGCGTTGGTGCCGAAACAAAACAGGAATCTACTAATATCCGACACAAGCAACAAGTTTTGCACTACAGGGACATCTGATGCACCACTTAATGACGACAGCTCTACGGCCCTAGTAGATAGTGAGGTGCTGGTTCCAGAATCCCATATGTACAACCTACCACCACTCGGCCCAAAGATAAGATCTTCACCAAAGTTAGATTGATTCCATATACGAACAGGATTCACTGAAGACTGTCCAACACCCCAACTAGCGCCACCCCAAGAACCTGCACCCCAACCTGTGATCGGCGTGGCAAACGCTGTTCCTACATTGACTTGGTATGCCGCAGATACGGTCCCGCCACCTGTTGCACTGGAGCTGGCTGCAGAGTCTAGAGTTATGTTGTATGAAGTGGTGCTAACGATGTCGATCTGAAACTCACCGTCGATAGTTACACCACCTACGGCACTAGCGTTACTAAATGTAACAAAGTCCTCGTCGATAAATCCTCCGTTAGCATCAGTCACTAACACAGTGGTTGACCCAGAAGTCGTAGTAAACGGGTTTGTTAGAGACACAGTGGCACGAAGAGGCGTCACGTCGTTGTACCCGCCCCCTTGTTCAATATAAAACTTGAGGTGGGAGCCTACGCCAATGTAGTTAGCGCCTGCCAGATTTACCCAGTTATGCAGAGATCTAGCCACGCCTAAATAGGTAGATGCGGATATTCTGCGCCACCCACCTATCTTTTCAGGTGTGCCTTGTCGGAATCTAATCTTATCACCGTCATACCAGCCACCTTCGTTGGTGTATCTAGTGCCTTCACGATTAACACCAGCTTTTAGAAGCACCTTTTGTAGTGGCATGACTTATTCCTCACTAGATAACGCTCTCATCCTGTCTACTAACCTTCTAGCACGATTTGGCACCTGAGTATACCATCTGGAATCAACCATCTCATCTGCGGCCTTATTCCAATCTCGTGCGTCTACGCCAGCTTTCATACCCTTAAACTTGGAAAGACGCGGTCTGCCCATATTAAACATCATGTTTGCGATTATATGCTGACAGTCCTCGGGTAGATCATCAAAGTCTGGATATAAGACTTTGCACTCGTCCAGTGTCACGGCAACATCAAGATGAAATACCTGTTTGACACGCTCTTGTTCAACGGTTGTACCGACGGGTTTTCCGTATTCTGGGTCGTCTTCGACCACGAGATGCCCAATACCGAAAGTAGGTAGGCCAAGGTGGTCCAAATATATTTCATACTTGCACCCCTCATCTTCTGCTAACTCTTCACGAAGTCTATCTTTGTTCATTTTGTAAGCCCTTTGACCTTTTCTACTGTCCTGAGACCGCCAAGGCCAAGCATGCCAAGCAAAACAGTCATCAGGCTATCCATATCAAACATGGGCAGGTCTGGCGCTTCCATGCCAGCGTATGCAAAACCAAACATGGTTACTGGCGCGAGAACAAAGTGCCATATCATGGCTGTTGCCAGTCCCCATCCAAGAAACGGACGCCAACCAGCAACAAATATAGACCTATGTTGCGCCTCTGCCTTGTTGATCTCTATCTGACCCATGTTGGCTTCGTGCATCTGCTTCTCGGCCATGGTCGCTATTTCGTGNGCCAGTTTTGCTTTCTGGTCCTTGTCCTCTATGAACTTGTCCAGAAGTCCCGTCACGGGTCCAATCAGTGCTTGCAACATTCTGCCTTCTCCTGTTCGCTGCTGCCTGCATTGCAGTAGTTCTTTGGTGCATACTCCACATCATCAATACAACTCCAAATCTTCACTGACTCTGACAGGCTTACAATAAGCTGTTACTCTGTGTTCTTCGGGCACAGAACTATAGGATCTGTAGTTCCCGTACCGTTTTGTTACTTCCGACGCAAAGAAATTACATTCTGTTACAGAACGAAAGTACATATCATTGCTTTGTACCTTACCACCTATCACCACAATTAACAAAAAGGCATGTATCATGATTACTCGCTCTTGTGTTCATGCCCCATCCATATCCCAAAAACTCCAGTCATTACTCCCATTACAACCGATACAAACGCGCTCTGACTAGCAGTTGGCGCGTCTAAAGACATAAACCACTCAGCACACCTCCAACTCATGGCGGTGCTGACCAGCATCATAAGGCGCGGTAATATCTTCCATTTTAGAAACTGCTCTACCGTTACCATTACTGGCTCTCCTTGATGGCTTCCAGCACGTCATAAACGTTGGGTGGCGGTGGCTGGTCAGGGTTCCACTGACACAGATACTCACGCGGCTTCCACTCGCCATACTCAAAAAACAGCGTCTCCTGTGTATTGTGCGCGCCTCTATACACGCACACCTCTTGTGTCTTGTCCAACTTCATACATTTCACAAGGCGGCATGTAGTCAAATCATTAGCCCAGTCGTCAGCTTGTGCGCTATGAGATTTTAACAGAAGAACAAAAGCAGTCAGAGTTGCTATGCCTGCACCTACCATTACGACCCATGCAACAATCTCTACAAACTTACGACGCCGCTCTCTTTGTGCATACAGGGTTTCCTGCCTACGTTTACGAATCTGACCTTCCATACGAACAAGCTCGTCCCACTTGGACTTACCCATCGTGAGACTAATCCACTGCTGCAGTTCGTATCGTTGTTGTTGAGCTTTCTGTTTTGCTGCAAAAGCTGCTACGGCTTCTTGTTCTACGCTTTGATTAGCAAACAGTTTTTTAAAGATTGGTGGGTTTTTTGCTTCTTTCTCTGCCTGATCCAGATCAGACAAGGCACCCATCCAGCGCGACAAGTCGGACGCCATGGACTCAATGTCCCGTCCGATTGCAAACCCTTTTTTAAGGGCAGAAAAGGCCGCAGAAGCGGTCGCCATTGCGCTGATTGGATCCATAAACCACGTCCTAATACCCGTTAATAATTATACCTATAAGCAACAAAATAGTCGTACCGGCAGTGCCGATCATAATAGTTTCAATACGCTTAATCCGCAGAATGGTTTCTTTCCAGCGTTCAGCGCAGACCGCCTCATGGGTGTCCAGTTCAGCCTTGATAGATGCAGCGGTAGGCTTGCTCATCAGTCAGCGTCCGCAATGGTCAAGTCACCGGCCTTGACCCGTTCCATAATTTCAATGTAGTGCCTGTTATCTTCTGAAAGCGGAACAAACTTAGTTACTCCGTCTTCAACGATAATAATGCAATGGTTATTGCCTTTGTCATCCGTGCCATATTTTGCTGATGATATGTTCATTTACAACTCCGCATCAAAACTTATGTCATTTTGAAAACTNTANGCAAANGANGCAGTGTTTGCTGTTGCCGAAGATGCCATNGANGCATTTAAATTNAATGTTCCGTTCGGATGCTGTGTGCTTGCACTCCAACTGCTTACGTTATAAGTGCTACTGCCCTGACGTACTGAGGCAGATGTAGGGAATGTCACTGTTGGGGCTGCTCTCATGGGCATAAACATATGTGCGTTGAAGTTAGTCGCGCCAGAAGTTGCTCCAGCAATAATGATTTCGCCACCTTCACTAGATTTTTGAAACTGGTGNAAATATCTATGACACNNNGCNNAATCNTNGTTCNANCGNCTNNATGCTCNAANGGCGTGGCCTGTTCGCCTAGTTCCATCTGAACGCCGGTAATAAACAACTCGTTATCGGTGCTAGAGAAAAGTGAACCAATTCCTACGGCTCTGTTTGCAGAGGTAGTGCTGGCCCAAGTGTTTGCAGTGTAAGTGCCGCTTGTAAAAGTAGAACCGGCATGAACCCAGAAGAAAAAAGAAAGACGATTTGCGTTGTCACTAGTAAGAGTTCCTGATGTGTCAGGAGCAAATGTAATGCTATGCCTTGTCCAAGATGTGCTTACAGTAAATTGTTGAGTATTATGCCGACTGTTTTCGTTATCAAATAACTCTAACATATACGTTTTAGCTGTGCCTTTAGCATAAAAAGATATTGTAACTGATTTTGCGCTTGAAGTTCCTTTTTGTAATACTTGCACATTTTGACCTTCGTTTTTGTAAGCAATGGCAGTAAACTCACCAGCAGCTACGGATGTATCTGCCGTGGTGCAATCTAATTTTATTGCTTTTGAAAAACCGGGCAAGTCAGTCACTGATTCTTGCGTCATTGTTAGACGACCAGCAGTGCTGCCTGTAGATATTTCAAATCTGTCTACAGTAAAATATCCTGCTGATGCACCAATGCCAGTGCTTGACGTACCTCGTTGCGCCACGTTCATTGCGCCGTTGATAATTATATTTCTGTNNGACAACGCCGACTGCGAACNAATCAGTGCGGCGAGTTCTGCTGCTTTACTCATGCTAAGTCTCCACAACATTGACTACAACCGATGTCGTAATCAGTTAAAGCTTCAGTGCCTATGTCACGACCAACAATTCTATGTTTAGAACTATCTACTGTTGCTTGTGCTGCTAATTCTGATGCAAGTATATCTCCACTAATGCCAACAGAAACAACAACACTATAATTTCCATTAGAAAAATTATTTGTGTATTGTGGTTCACCCTTACCAGTACCACCGTCAGTTAATGACGCTATGTTGTGTGAATCAACTATTGCAGGAGTGGTTAAATTAATGTTGACCCAAGCCTTTGCCGTACCCTCTGCAACATTACTCATGGCAACAGAGTTGTTGCCACTGGCATCCTTCAGGGTGTTTACTCTAAGTTCACTAGCCATTATGCGAGGTCTCCATGTACGACTTGTCCTGCGTTACCAACGTCTACAGCACCACCGCTAGTGTTGTGATAATCAACTTTTGAAGCAGTTGTAGTATTGGGGCTATCGTGGTTGTATTCGCCCATTGATGCATGACTTCCACCGTCATGTTCACCTGCTGTAGACATACAGTAATTTATATTTGCCATAGCATTGGTCAGATTATTTATGTAATTACCCGTTGCTGAATCTGTAATACTGGCAGAATTTAAAGAGTCTAAAGCTGTGGGAGTGCTAACACTTCCATCAAACTTTACCCAAGACTTTGCCAGACCCTGTTGCAAATTGGTTGTGGTCGAGTTGCCCTCGCCTGTCACCGCAATAGACCCAGCCGTGGTTACTCCTGTGATTGTATCGACTTTGAGTTGGCTTGCCATTATGCGAGGTCTCCGTGTGCTGCCATACAAAACTCTGCATCAGTTTCACTACCACTAGTATTTGATATGAGGCAAAGAATTTGACTAGTACTGTTTTGCGTATCNCCGCCAGTTCCACTAAGATTTGGAGTGCCGTTTCTAGCCGTTTCTCCTGAAATTATTTCTTTTGTAGAGGCGAGTGCATTAGTAAGATTAGGAAAAAATTTACCGGTAGCACTATCGGTAACACTTGAAATATTAAAAGAAGTGTCAATAGTGTTTCCTGACCCGTCGTACCACAGCAAGGCTTTTGCTGCATTCTGCTTCGTCAACCCTACCGGCCCCGTACCTGCCTTATCCGCAATCGTGTCTACATTCAATACGCTGGTCATACGATGCTCCAATATCCGTTAACAGTGACGGTGGCACTCTGCGTAATCGGCCCTGCCGACACACCGTTCTCGTCGCTGTCAATCGTAATGTCTGCGCTGATGGTCTGACCGTTTAAGCGGATGATGCTGTTGTTACCCTTGAATGGGTAGCGTGTGTCGCTTTCCGTCTTGGTGTACGAGTTCGCCACAGAGAAGGTATCGTAGATAACCATCTCAACTGTGTCATTCAGGCTGGCCCCAGTGACCAACACAACCGTTGTGCCTGTCGTAGCGGTGTAGTCCGTGCCGGGTACGAGAAGCACACCGTTCTGGTACACATCCATGTACAGGCTGTCGTTGTATGAAAGCACACCACTGACTTGCAGTCACTGCCACTGAACGATCGTCTGACCTGCAGTGGCCTGATACTGAAAGCGGCTGCGTACACCGTTCTGTGGGGATTTACCTATGTAGGGCATTCGTTTCTCCTAGCAAGCCATCAAGACGCATGGTACGAGGTACGTGCCATCATCGTAAGTATGTGCCTTTGTGGTTGATGTGACCTTTGCAATAGTTTTGTCTGTGCACATAACCGTCGCCTTGTGGTTTTGCTGTGCCATCACCAGCGGACATCAACAAATCGCCCCGTGCTACTGTCGTACCCTGTGCAATACGAATGACCATATCGCCGGTCATTGCGACGTTCATGTCGGCTGTGTAGTCCTCATCATCGTCGTCCCAGTTAACAAACACACCAGACACGTTCACGTCACCCTCAACAGACGACACGGCCATACAGTTTAGTTGCTCGTTGTCCTCTGTTACGCCGTCTTTTGTCCACTCAGCCATCTGGTCGAGGTTGGTCATCACTGTGCCTTTGACGAGGCCGTCAATGCGGTTACCGTCTGTGGCTTGTGACCAGCGGGATAGGTGTCCTCCAGTATACGATACCGTTGAGCCACTTACAGATATGCCGCCTTCAAGCGAACCAGCTTGGAGAAAATTGATTAGACCGCCATCGTCTCCATTGCGGTTGATTTGCAGGGGAGTGCCAGCATTGATGCTAAAATTACTAGCGTTGCCCGGAGTAGCAGTGAGCCTTATGCCATCAGTTGAAGCAGCAGTGCTGGTTTTGCCAATCAGTATGTCGCCGCTGTCGATACGCATACGCTCACTGGCGTTTACTCTTACAGCTAAAAAGTTACTACTGTGGTCATACTGAAGTTGTCCGATGTTTGCAGAGTCAGTGTCGCCAAACTGAATTGTGGATTGACCAGACGTTCCACCAGTTAGTCGTAATCGTGTGTTGTCTGATGAACCACCACCATCACCAATGTGCAATTCAGCGTCGGGCGTTCCCTGTCCAATGCCTACCTTTTCTGACGAATCAATCGTAATGGCAGNGGCATCACTAGAATTGGAAATGCCAGTGATACCTTCTTTGCCAACCTTAGTTAATGCCATTGCCTATGTTCCTTATGCGTATGGACTGTCGCCAAGTACAGACGTATCCCAAGCTGCCTTGAGTGCTGCAATGTCAGCAGCGTTGGTGATGGCCGAAGCTGCCGGTGCATCACGCAGGGCCGTCTTAGCGTTGACAGCCGCAGTCTTTGCGTCCGCATCATCAGCCTCAAGTGCCTTCATGTAAGCCACGTCTTGTGCTTCAAGAAGCGGACCACGTACTTCACGGATTTTGTCCTTGAAGATTACTTTGGCTGCATCCATGTCTTCAGAGATGACTTTGCCACTTAATGACCATGCACCACGGAAGTGACGGTCAGAAGGAACGGTAGCCGTNGAGGCATCAATCTGATTCCCGTCCTTATCTACGATGTATGTTGTTGCCATTAGGTTTCTCCTTCTGAGGCTACAGCTAAATCTGTGACGCTAAGTTCTTCAGTAATCTTCCAAGCATTGCGCCACTCTCGTGTGCCGGGAAGCTGTTCTTTGCGGCAGATGACCATCTTTGGTTTGTTGCCCTCGTTCCACACCCGCCATACGGACTGCGGTACGTCTTTCATAATCAGGTACTCAATCGCCTGTTCTTCTGTCATCGCATCGACAGGCTTGGTGTTGTGCAACAGATAGCCGCGAGTGTGCTTCGTAAAGCCCTCTTCAGCCTCGTCTTTTGCCAACTCCCAGTACACTTCTACCGGCGGCAGGATGCCACCTTGGAGCGCACACGCCATCCAGTTGGGATCAGGCACCAATATCTTGGCGCACTCGTCTAGGCTGTCTTCGTACACGACACGGTAATCTGACTGCACACCCTCAAGGTTTTCTTTAGCCCAGCAGAGCCTGTCCCATAGGTGTGTGCCTTGAAACTCTGGGGTCACTGTCATGTCATATCTCCAAATACAACGGAGCCGCCAATTGGCACATCAGCATCTCCAGTGGTTCCCACATTGATGTAAGCTATTATGTGACTAGTTGTTAAAACTGTTGAGTCACCGTCAGATGAGTCAATACCGTTTGCAGCACCACTATTGCTTGTGCCTCTTTGCATCCGTCCCATAACCACACAAGTATAGTCGTTGTTAGAAAAGGCATTTGTGTGATTGATTGTATATGTTCCAGTGTTGGTGTCGCCAATGCTAGACACGTTAAAACTATCTCGTGCAGTAATACCGCTAGTAGTGCCGTCAAAGTTTGACCGTACTTTGCCGACCCCTTCAACAACATTATCGGTAGTCACCGAACCCGCAGTCGAGTGCGTCAGGGTATCTGCTTTGAGTGTTCCGAAGCTAGGCATGTTATGCGTCCTCCAGTGCCGTGACACGAGCCTCTAGGTCAGCCAGACGCTGCTCTGTAGCTGCGCCGATGAACGCCAACAATTCATGGTAGCGAATACCGTGTCTGGTGCGCTGCGTTGCGCCTTCTGTGTCACCATCCACAATGTTGCCATTGGCATCTTCGTACCAAGTATTTGACATATAAAAAGCGTAGTCGGCGGCGTCTAGCCCTGCATCCGAAATCGCTGTTGCCACTTGCTGTGCCATAACACCAGTATGAATACGAGCCGCATCGCCCTTTGCTGCAACAGCGTCGTTCCACTTAAATGTCTTAAATAGCTTACTAATAGCTTTTGCCGCTGTCATTTCGGCGGTCGTCAGGCTGGTAATTTGTTGTTTTTCGTTTTGGTCTGAGCCTGTGGTTACAGCGTCTCTGGAGTAAACATCTTCATAACGATATGATGGGTCTCCTAAGTCAGAGTGACCAACATTTCCTGCGTCAACATCTGGAACAATGTCACCTTTGACTTGAAGTAATATACCAGATGATACCGCCGTATTTTGTGACCTTGCAGAAGTGCAATTTATTAGTGTGTTGCCGCTGCTATCAAAGCGCATCCGGTCATTACCGTTTTGACGAAATCGGAAAGCGGCACTGTTGTTCATGTCAATGGTGGCGTTCTCTGTTCCGTCTGCGCTTTCAAAACGAATGCCGCCGTTTACACTATCTTCAAATGCTTGCACAGTCAGGGTAGATGTGGGTGAGGTTGTTCTAATGCCAATCTTACCCGACGCAATAATGGTATCGCCAGTGCCATCCGGGTCGAGGGTGATGTCGTTGTTACTCGCAAGGCTGGTGATTTTGTTTGTCTTTACTTCACTCATGCGAGGTCTCCAAAATGGCTACTAGAATAATTAGCAGCGTCGGTTTTCGTGCTGTTATCTCTGCTACATTCACAACGGTAAGAGCCAGCGGCACGGGTGTGTACGTTAGCACTCAATGATGTATCTCCCAGACCTCTTGACGGAACAGCACAAGAAGCATAGTTGGCACTGTCAAATGCGTTAGAAAACGATGTTGTATAATCACCTGTGCCGTTATCTGTCATGCCGCTTACATTTAACGATGCAGAGGCCGCTGCACCTGCGTTTGACAGAACAAACACTTTTGACGCACTCTGCTTCGTCAGCGTAGCCGCACCGCCGCCTGTACTCTGAATGGTATCTGCCTTCAACGTACTCATAGCGTCACCAATGTCCCGCCGCTTTCAACAGTCAGGGTCACGCCACTTGCTACAGTGAACGGGCCTGTCACGTTTGCGTTTTCGGTTGCAAGAATAGTTGTGTCTGCCGTCAACGACTGTGCATTGGTGCGGAACAAACCACCGCCCTTGAAGTTGCCCTTGTTCTGATCTGCGGGTGTGATCGTTGCGCCCTGCGGTGCAAGGTAGTTCACAAAGATATTGCCAGTGCCACTAGATGGAGCGGCGGTAAATGTCAGTGTCGTGCCGTCAGGGATTGTGTACGCGGCGGTGTCTTGCACCACACCGTCAACAGACACAAGAACATCCTGCACGGAGGACACGGCAGTGGTCAGCGTGAACGTCGTGTCACTGCCATCGCCGTTGAATCGTTGAACCGCTACCGTGCTTTGAAAGTTGTCGGCTATCGGCTGACCAATATAGGGCATCAGGTGATCTCCATGTAGCTCATGGTGACAGAAACCTTGTCCGCAACAGAGGCGTCTATCTTTATGATGTCTCCAACATTCAGTATCAGCTTGTTACCACCCATGATCTCCACCGTCGAACCCACAGGTATCGGTATGTCTTTCACGATGTGTGCCGTTGTATTCTGCGTTTGACTTGTCTGTGTCGTGGTGCTGACAAGCTGCACCGTGCCGGTCACTTGCGAGGTATGTACGTTGGCAAGAGTCAAGCCAAGCACAACTACAGTGCTACCGCTTTGTACCGTGTACAGCGTCTCTGGTGATCCAGATGTGGCGGGAGCAACATCCCGTGTAATTACTTTGAATGTATTAGCCATCTAAATCTCCATCACCCCAGCGCAATCGCAAGAGCCGTTGCCTCGTCTGCTGCCTCTGCGGCGGTTGTTGCACCAATATCGGATAGAACCTCTGACGCCGAGCGACCTTCGACAGATGTGCCGTCAATCCGTAAGAAGTCGTTGTCGGCGACGCCAGATGTGAATGTAGCTACATTTCCACTAGAAATGCCAGAAGATGGTATGTCTGATGTTAAAGCAACCGTGCCGGTGGCGTCAGGCAACGTAATAGTGCGGTCAGCGGTTGGTGTGCCGCCGGCTAAATGACAGGCAAAACTGCCGTTTTGATCATGCCAACGAATTTGTTGCTCATTTCTAAATTCAAGGAACCCCTCAATAAAATCAGTGTGAGCTTGTGAGCTACCAGCTACAATCGTTGAAAACCTGATTCTTCCATCTTCTGTGCCATCAGAAACATCAGCCGCCATGCCCGAAATAGAGGCGTAGGTAACCTCTTGGCTAGCGTCATTCTTTCCAACAAAGTCAATGTTTCCTAAATTGTCAAAGTCAGCGGGGCTTGATGAATCTCTTTTCAAGATTATTGACGGATCATCTCCAGAACCAGCATCCGTTGACGTGAGCGTGACATCACCTGTAAACGTACCACCAGCTAGTGGCATGGCCGCTATGTCGGACAGCACTTCAGAGGCAGAACGACCTTCAACCCGAGTGCCGTCAATTCGCAAGAAGTCATCGTCTGAAACACCGGCTGATGAAAACTTTGGTATGTCGTTGCCCGATACACCTGTATCTTCTATCGCCACAGTGCCGAGTCCAAGAGATGTCCGTGCTGTGGCTCCAGTTTCCAACACGAAGTTCGAGCCATCACCAACGATGAAGCCGCCATTCGTGACAGCAAGACCAGCAACATCCTGTAACTGCTGATCAAGTCTTGCGTTAGCTACTGTGCCACTAGCAAGGTTGCTTGCGTTGAGTGCGGTAAGTGCGCTGCCGTTAGCCGCTATGATATTGCCAGCAGCATCAAGGAACACCGCCTTCTCTGCGGGTTGAGAGCAGAAAATTGTTTTTGTGCCGGAACTCCAGCTTACTGCGCTGTCACTATTGCTGGACTGCAAGATCGTTGTACGAGCCAACGTCGTGCCAGACGCCGTGTATGTGCCAATACCAACCTCGAAGTCAGTGCCGTCTGTACAGGCATAGTATGTCGTGTTGCCATCGCCAACGGACGAGAATGCTTCAAAACCAGTAACGGCACCGGCCAATGTATAAGTGCCAGTGCCGGTGGTAGTGGTCGTCTCTTTGACGCGATCCTTGAGTACCAGTGCCATGTTACTTCAACTCAATTGTGAGGTTCCCTGCGTTGATGCGGAATATGTCGCCGTCGTCAATCGTTCTGCTGGCATCAAGTGCGCCAACAAACAAAATGTTGCCACTGGACGAGGCGTCCGCGATAAACACATGAGTGATCGTGTCGGCAGTAGTGGTTCCTGCCGCCGGAAAGTCGATGTTGGCCGCATTCGTTGCCGTCTGCGTGTCTGTAGAGTCAGAGCCAATCGTGGTCCAATTAGACGCCGTCACTTGCACCCTAGCATAGTTGGTGAAGTCGGCCTCTGTCACAGAACCTGTCTCTGCCGCAGATACCGCAGTTGCCAAGCCGACATAGATGCTGTCACCCGGCGAGGAGAAACTCAGCGAGTTGTTCTTGAATATGAAATGCAACAACCTCCGCTCTAGGTAGTTTGTTGCTGCGTTGGATGTCGCCATCTTCTACTCCTTATGTCCGAGGCCGATCCGGCAGACCCCTGCGATACGCATCTGCGTTTTCTCTTGATTCTCCTAAATCTTTCAGTCTGGAAAGCGCCTCTGCAAACTGCTTCTCATACAATTGCAACATGTCCTGCTCGCCTTTCATATAAATATACGCCTCGTACAAAGAGCCGTAAAGCAAGGCATTCGGAGCGTTCGTGCTCAACCAAGTTGTGCCACCATCCGCCCCAGCAGTTAAAGACGCGGGTCTGTAGTAGTAATGAAACTCACAAACATAATTACTGTCCGGAGTTGGACCCAAAATTAAATTATCAACATCGAACATTGCGTAATATTTTGGAGTTCCAGTAGTAGACGAATTAGGATGAAGTTCTTGAATAAAATTCACGTCTTTTTGTAACAAAAACTCTTTAGAACTGCTGTTCGTGATCGACAGCGAAAACGACGCCAAGAAATCTGTCGGCAAGGATAGGAAGGGATCGTTCTGCGTAACGGCGCTTGTGGCGTTCTTGCGAAAATATTCAAGATCAACAAGCTTAAAGATGCGATCTTCCGCTGCTGTGATGAATGTGGGCAGATTAGTTACGAAAGAAGTCTCTGTATTTTCACAGTAATCTTGAATGGCAGTTTTCAATGTAGCTAAAGTAAACGCCATCTATGCCTCCAAAGTCACCGGCCCGGCGGTCGCATTTTCACCACCCCCGCGCAGACCACCCGTGGTCGCGGTGCCCGACGATGCGGTGAAGGTGTAGTTGTCGGAATCAGAGACCGTAATCGAATACCCTGAACTATTTTCAAGAACTGTGCTGGTAAATCCATCAAACCCATTTACTTTTCTAAACCTTACAGTGTCCCCCGTGGTTCTGCCGTGGTTCACCTCAGTCACTGTTATAGAGGCGCTACCAGAAGACCCTGATGTAAAAGGATTTGTTTTCAGTAGTTGTTGAACTGAGGGCTCAGTCCTATCCGGTCTGGCATCCCGTAACGCTTGAACCTCAACAATATTTCTGACGGGAAATAATTGTGGATGTTTTGGTTCAAATTCATCCGGCCCCACGATAGCGCCCGTCCATTCACGGCGAGCATCTTTATACCGATACCTTTGTCCGGATCTATCAGAAATGAAATAAGAATGTTTACCCGAAGCAAATTTCGCCATCAGTTCACCCTTAAATACTGGTAGTTTGGAGTTACGTTAAATGAAGACCGGTCTCTATCTTCAGTCCTTGCACGTTCAAACTCTTCTTCATATACAGCCTTCAAAAGCTGTATTCTTTCGGGCGCTTTTTTCATAGCAATGTAATACGCGAGTCCTGCCGCCAAACACGGGTAAAATCTAAACGGTAAATCTACGGTGTTTGTGAAAGCATCTGCATCATCAATCCGAACTAAAGCCTCGTAGATGATCGTATCTGTGGCGTTTTCCGGCGTAGGATACAATTTCAAAGCTGGGGTCACTTGCCTATCAAGAAAAAACTGACTAGGGCGTCCCTCTGTCGTTTTTGATGGGATTATAAAATAATCATTACGACTAAGTCTCTCGACACTTAAATCAGAATTACTGCGCCGGCAAACTACAGAAAGAATATCAATGACATCTGCGGACAAATTGTAAGAATTAGTTGATGCGGTAAGAGCTTGAGTTCGTTGTTTTATGGTCCATTGATTGAGGCCACGATTTGCCCAATCAGCAAAAAGCAAATTCAAAGATCTCTTTGCGGTCCTTGCGTCATAACCTGTTCGGATTTCAAGACCGCATCTTTCATACGCCTCTTCAATGTAATCATCTACTTGAAGCTCAAAATCTTTTGACCCTGACGTAGTCATGTATCATCACTCGCATACAAGTTATCAAAAATCTGGTTCACATCTAATGTATAGTCTAAATCAGATTTTGAATAGTGAATGTGTTGTGACGGCAAAAAGTCGGGTGCTCCTTGGCCTGTCTCAAACCACGCCGGGTGCGTTACTCGCACACGATTGTTTGGCAAAGCGACTATGTTTCCTGTCCAATCTCCAGCATCCAACAGTTCTAAAACATGACTTTGTTTATGCTGCGCCGGATCATCCGCTATTTCACTTTCCGTGTAATCAACAGTAAACATGTATTTTGCAGGATACATCTCCCCGCCGATTTTTGCCAACCATGGGCAAGGTTGGGCACGAGCCAAAGAGTACACAGCGTGAGTGTGGGACATACAGTCCCATGGCTGTGCCGCATGAACAGGCATAGGGTCAGGCCACTTATCTAGTGGCGTGTCTCCCACAAGCGCCGTAATAGGCATCCTTGCCCACATTGCGCCGCCGTGCACATTGTCTTCTTCAGTGTCATCTGTTTCACACCCGGTGAATATAAGTTGGAAACTTAGACATCGATTAGGCAGTGTGGTGACAGCGATTGCCATGGCATGAAGAAACTCACCATGATACCTGTCATGGTTGCACGTGTACTCTCTTCGCACCCAACACTTGAAGTGCGGAATGTTGCTCTGAAGAAACGGCATCTTACTTCTTTACTTTACCGCCCCGCTTCATTTTTTTAGCGACGCCGCCACGAGCCATGCCTTTTTTCTTCATCGCCATGCCGCCGTTTTTCATACGCATCGCTTTTTTGGCAACGCCGCCACGAGCCATGCCTTTTTTCTTCATCGCCATGCCGCCGTTCTTCATACGTGCAGCTTTTTTAGCCACACCACCACGAGCCATGCCTTTTTTCTTCATCGCCATGCCGCCGTTCTTCATACGCATGGGCTTTTTTGCTGCCCCACCGCGCCGCATCTTTTTTGCTGCGCCACCTTTTGCGTAACCTTTTTTCTTCATCGCCATTTGTTCACCTCACGCTTGAGTTACAGACCCTTTAGTCCTTTTTCTACGGTTTGGCATAACCACGCCGCAGCCCCTCGCAACTGCCGTCCCCTTCACCTTTTTGCCTCTAAAAGGTCGTTTTACGGGACCACCGTTTGCCAGATTACTTACTTTCGCGCTTTTCGTGTTAGGGACGACAGTTTTGCCTTTAGATCCCGCTTTTTTCTTTTTACGCGCTGTAGTAGCTCGTTCAGATTTCGATAAACTATTTGCTTTAGCTCGTGGAAGACAACGATCAGGGTTTTTCTTGTCTTTTGAAGTACCACAAGGACCTTTGATAGAGCCATCACTGCCAATCCTTACCCAATCTTGCTTGAGCCACTGTTTTAACTGTCCCATCAGACTTTCTTTCTTTTGGTCAGTTTGGAAAGAGTTTTAGCTTGCCGAGCGTGAGCTTTAGAAGCTTTTCTCAACTTGCCCGCTACTTTCTTAATTTTCGCCCTGTCGCGCGGTTTCATGGGCTTCACTTACCCTTTCTTTTGCCGCCTTTTGACTTTTTGGCGTAGTTAGGGTCTTTGCAATATTTGGATGCGGCCAAGTTTGCATACGCCGACGGGTATGTATCAAACGTCCGTTTAGCCCATGCCTTTCCTTCCGGACAAATCTTGCCACCACTCTTCACCTTCCCGCCCTTTTTCATGCGGGCAACTGGTTGAGATTTTTTCTTAACAGGACACGTGCCGGCTCCAAGTTTGACTCTACTCATGGATGTCATTTTGGCCCCTTTCCTTGTTTTTGAGGGCGGGTTTGAAACCTGTTTGCCCATCGCAGAACGAGTGATAGTCATCAGACAAGTTGCTCCAACCCGGCGGCAACAACTATTAGGATCATTATACCCCACATGCGATTGTCCAAAGATTTTAATTTATCTTGAATGTCGCTGTACCGTTGACTGCATTCAGCTTCATGCTTTTCCAAAAGTTTCAAAACCTCTTCCGCTTTCATCAGCACTTCCACCTTCTACGAGCTTGACGCAGTCTTGAGTTTGGATTTTTTGCCGCTTTTGGAAACTTTTTCATCTGCCCAGCAGAACGAGCGCAAAAAGATTTACGACGCTTGGCGTCTTTAGATCCTTTTTTGACTTTGCCCGTCACGGCGGTCTTTAGTTTTGAACCGGGATTGGCTCTACGATAAGCAGCCACACCAGCTTTAGTCATTCCCGCCCCAGCTTTCGTGGGACGGAAATTCTTTTTGTTGCGCGGCGGCATTTTTGCCTTACGCGAAGCCACGGGTCACCTAGTTAAAAAAGAACGTCACTGCGGTGATATTAGTCAGTGTGCCGACAAAAATGTCAGTCACTCTAATACCTTCAGCAGGAATGTTCACAGAGTGAGTGTCTGAGGCGTTGAAGTCCAAATCAAGGACTGTAGCGCCGCCAGAGCCGTCTGTAACAGTGAGCCGTGGGGTTCCAGATGCAGTCTTCAACTGGATCTGTCTGATACGAGCGGGACCAACACCGAGTGAACCCGTGCCGGTAACCCGCTTCGTCTTTACGTCAGAACCCGCCATAGATTACCCCTCTTTCTTTTTTGAAGCCTTCTTTACGGTCTTTTTGACAGGCTTCTTGCCGCCGTTGAGCTTACCCATGATAAGCCTCTTACGATACAGCAGCAGAGAAAGGAGTAGCTTCAGAGCCGGTTGCTGCACCGCGAAGGACAACGGAGAACACGTTTGACGCTACGTCTTGAATCTCCGCCGTGGCACCAAGAAGACCACCCGTAGTCGTACCATTCATAGTAATGGTGTCGCTAGTTGCGGCGGTTTCAAAAATCGATGCAGAGTTGTCTGAGTCGTTGGCAACAATCGCCACACCAGCCATCGTGTCGTCGCCATTAGCAACCTGAATGATGTAATTGTT
>FUFK010049910.1_pt1 | contig 21613 bp, 23 predicted proteins | sample 1021851 | NCBI WGS metagenome assembly FUFK01 (sample SAMEA51879418, study PRJEB19060) | metagenome
AGTCTGCACCTTTCACGGTATCATACATATGCCATTTCCAATCATCCTCACCCATATTTCCTAGTGCAGCAGCTACCCCACCTTGTGCAGCTACAGTATGACTTCTTGTTGGAAATAGTTTTGTAACACATGCTGTTTTTAGACCTGCCTCAGAGCATCCAAGTGTGGCTCTCAAACCTGCCCCTCCAGCGCCAACAACGACCACATCATAAGTATGGTCAACAAAAGTGTACTCTCTTCCGTTTATATTATGCGTGTTTGACATTATGTAAATTTATCCCTTCAAATTGTGTAAATTATAAAGTTAATAGTGAATATGTACACCCAATAATAACGATTGAAACGAAGATATTGTTTAATAAAAGTGCCAATTTTAAATTTTTATTTTCGTGAATATAGTCCTCAATTATCATTTGCATACCTAATTTCATATGGAAAGCAAAATTAAACGTTAGGAGTAACGAGAGAAAAAGAATTAATGGTTTTTGGAAGAGGCTTGTAACTCCATCATAACTCATTCCAGGTATTGTAAATATTAAATACAAAAGAAAAATCAAGATTGGAATGTTTAAGACTGCTGTAATTCTTTGCAAAATAAAATGTCTCGTTGGTGAATGTGTCATAGATTTTATCCCACTATATAATGAAGAAAACGAGCCAGTAAATTAAAGTTAAAAGTACCCCNCCAAGCAGTGTAATCGCTGCCAGCTGATCAACTGTTTTTACCTCAAAGCCTTTACCAATGTCCCAAATAAAATGTCGAAGCCCCCCAAGCATGTGATGGAATATGGCCCACGTTATTCCTAAAATAATTAACTTCCCAATCCATGACCCAATTACAGTTGAAAAGATTACATAATATTGTTCCCCAAGTGCTAGTGAAGCTAAGAAAAACATAAAAATTATCATAGAGAAATAGAGCGCCCCACCGGTTATCCGATGCGCAATCGACATAAGTAAACTTAATTTAAATTTGTAAATTGATAAATGTGGGGATAATGGTTTGTTCATTTGATCTTTATTAAATTAATCACAGTATATTTATAATTGTTCTAATTCAAAATTCCATAAAAATTTTTCTAGCCAACGTATTTTTTGTTAAGTAGTAACTCTGCAATTTGAACAGCATTAAGCGCAGCACCTTTTCGGAGATTATCTGAAACAACCCACATAGCAAGACCATTCTCTACCGTTATGTCTTCACGGACCCTGCTTACAAAAGTTGCATAATCGCCAACACACTCGATTGGTGTTACATATTTTTCATCTTCGGGATCATCCACTAGCATAACACCTGGTGAGTCTCTTAGAATTGCTCGTGCTTTTTCAGGGCTGATTGATTTCTCAAATTCAATATTGACTGCCTCGGAATGGCCAACAAAAACGGGGACTCTTACACAAGTGGCAGTCAGCTTAATACTTTTATCTATGATTTTCTTTGTCTCAGATAACATCTTCCATTCCTCTTTTGTAAAACCGTCATCATGAAAAATATCTATGTGGGGTATGACATTGAAAGCGATTTGTCTTGTAAAGTTTTCGGGCTCTGCTACCTGATTTACAAAAATACCTTTTGTTTGATTAAATAGTTCTTCCATTGCTGCATTGCCAGCCCCTGACACTGATTGATATGTCGAAACGACAACCCTTTTAATCTTCGCAAAATCATGAAGAGGTTTTAGCACTACAACTAATTGAGAGGTCGAACAATTTGGGTTTGCAATAATTCCCCTTTTTTTATAATACTTTATATCATCTGGATTGACTTCTGGAACTATCAGTGGGACATCATCGTGATACCTCCAAAATGACGAATTATCAATTACGATAGCCCCTGCAGAAGCTGCGATAGGTCCCCACTTTTCTGATATTTTTGAGCCTGCAGAAAAAAGAGCGATGTCAATGTCCGAAAAATCGTAAGTTTCAAGATTTTTCACTTTTAGGGTTTTATCACCATAAGATAGCTCTCTACCCATTGACTTTCTGGATGCGAGTGCCACAACTTCGTCACAAGGAAACATCCTCTCGTCAAGAATATTTAATATCTCTCTCCCAACATTTCCTGTTGCACCAACAACCGCGATCTTTATTGACATGGTTTCTTACTCAAGTTCTTGAATTCATTTCTGCAATTATTGCGTCGGTTATCGCTTTTGTACCAACCTTTTTCATTCCATCTTGCATTATGTCTGGTGTTCTAATACCTTGATCTAATGCTGCAGAAATCGAGTCCTCTATCATCTTTGCCTCTTCAGTTAGGTTAAATGAATAGCGTAAAGCCATTGCAAAAGATGCGATCTCGGCGATTGGGTTTGCTATCCCTTGTCCAGAAATGTCTGGAGCAGAGCCATGAACAGGTTCATACATCGCATTCCTTTTGTCCGTATTTGGATTAACAGCTCCAAGAGATGCTGACGGCAGCATTCCCATAGATCCTGTAAGCATAGCAGCTTCATCCGATAGTATATCACCAAACAAGTTGTCTGCGACAATAAGATCAAACTGTTTTGGTTTTCTGACAAGCTGCATAGCGCATGCATCAGCTAACATATGCTCGAGTTCCATTTCTGGATATTCGTTCTTGTGAACTTCGGAGACGACATTATTCCAAAAAACACCTGAAATCATTACATTTCTCTTTTCTGTGGAAGTTACTTTTCCTTTTCGGGTTTTAGCAAGATCGAAAGCGACGCGAGCTATCCTCTCAATCTCACTGGTAGTATATACCTGAGTATCTACAGCCCTTTTTTGACCATCGGGAAGGTCAGTAATCTCTTTTGGTTCACCAAAATACACCCCACCGGTTAACTCTCTCAATATCAATATATCAAGTCCTTCAACAAGCTCCTTTTTTAGGCTTGATGCTTCCGCGAGCGCTTTGTANCAAATTGCGGGTCTTAGGTTGGCAAATAAATCGAGCTCTTTTCGAAGTCTCAAGAGGCCAGCCTCTGGTCTCACCTCAAATGNCACATTATCCCACTTTGGCCCACCCACTGCACCGAATATTACTGCATCGGATTTATGAGCAAGATCCATAGCTTCATCCGAGATTGACTGGCCATGCTCATCATATGCGGCACCACCAACGAGATCTTTTTCAATTTCAAATTTATGGTTAGAGTTCATATTGAACCATTCAATTACCNTCTCAACTTCATTTATTACTTCCGGTCCTATTCCATCCCCGGGAAGCATTAGCAAATTGTATGAACTCATTACTTACCTCAATATTTCCACGTTTAGTATTATTAAATCCATGGTCTTTGACTTTTAATTTTATCCTCGTAACTTCCAATTTCGCTATTTTTTTCGAGGGTTAGCGCGATATCATCTAGACCATTTAGCAAGCAGTGTTTAAGAAATTTATCGATCTTAAAGTTAATTTTGTTGCCATCAGAGGTTGTAATCTCTTGACTTTCAAGGTCAACTGTAAGAGTGGCATTAGATCCCCTCTCTGTTTCCTCCATCAGGAGACTAACCTCTGTTTCATCAAGAACGATAGGTAGCATGCCATTTTTGAAACAGTTATTGTAAAATATATCAGCAAATGACGTGGAAATAACAACCTTAATACCGTAGTCAAGAAGCGCCCAAGGTGCGTGCTCCCTACTTGACCCACAGCCGAAGTTATCCCCCGCGACAAGTATTTTAGCATTTCTGTATTGAGACTTATTTAAGACAAAATCTTCATTTTCTGTTCCATCATCATTATAGCGTAACTCAGAAAATAAGCCTTTACCCAATCCTGTTCTTTCGATTGTTTTCAAATATTGCTTTGGAATTATTTTATCTGTATCAACATTCACTTCAGGTAATGGAGCAGCAACAGCAGTAATATTTTTAAACTTTTCCATAAATATCTTCCTACTTTACAAAATCTCTTACATCAACGAAACGGCCAGCGATAGCTGCAGCGGCTGCCATCGCAGGAGACACAAGGTGGGTTCTTCCTCGAAACCCCTGTCTTCCTTCGAAATTTCTATTGGAGGTAGAAGCACATCTCTGCCCTGGCAAAAGCTTATCTGGATTCATGGCAAGGCACATCGAGCATCCGGGCTCTCTCCACTCAAATCCAGCTGCCATGAAAATTTTATCAAGACCTTCATTTATTGCTTGCTCCTTTACCAAACCTGATCCAGGTACTATCATTGCATTTAAATTTTCATTNACATGGTGACCCTCTACCACCTTGGCAACCTCTCTTAAGTCCTCAATTCTTCCATTAGTACAGGACCCTATAAATATAACATCTAACTCAATATCTTTTATTTTAGTACCAGGCTTCAAATCCATATATTCAAGTGCACTTTTCTTTGTCTCTTTTCTAATTTCATCATCTATGCCTTCTGGATCTGGAACCTCACCATTAATTGATACCACATCTTCAGGGCTAGTCCCCCATGTGACAACTGGTGGTAGAGCAGCCGCATCAAGATATACATCTCTATCGAAATATGCATCCTTATCAGAATTAAGTGCATTCCAATAATCCACCGCTCTGTCAAAATCATCCCCTTTTGGCGACCTTGGTCGATCTTTAATATAAGAAAAAGTCTTTTCATCAGGGCCTATCAGCCCAGCCCTTGCGCCACCCTCAATGGACATGTTACAGACCGTCATTCTTCCTTCCATAGAAAGGTCAGAAATCGCTTTACCTGTATATTCAATTACAGATCCTGTTCCACCGCCAGCTCCGATCTCACCAATAATGGAGAGAATAATGTCTTTTGCGGTTACTCCATCTGGAGCTGTTCCGCCAACATTCACTCTAAAATTTTTTGCCTTTCTTTGAATTAGGGTTTGGGTAGCAAGAATGTGTTCAACTTCAGATGTGCCAATGCCCATCGCAAGTGCTCCGAAAGCGCCATGTGTAGACGTATGGCTGTCACCGCACATTATTGTTGTTCCTGGCAATGTAAAACCTTGTTCAGGTCCTACAACATGAACAATGCCTTGTCTTATATCTAACTCATTAAAATACTCAACACCGAATTCTTTACAGTTTTTCTCAAGGGCTTCCACTTGTATTCTTGATTCTTCATCCTCAATACCATTTTTACGATCAGTAGTAGGAACATTGTGATCTACGACAGCAAGTGTCTTTTCTGGACACCTAACCTTCCTTTTGGTCATCCTCAGACCTTCAAATGCTTGTGGTGAAGTCACCTCGTGGACCAAATGCCTGTCTATATAAATAAGTGATGTTCCATCATCATTTGTGTTTACAAGATGGTCATCCCATATTTTATCATAAATAGTTCTTGATTTGCTCATTTCACTGTATCCAAAATTTGTTGTTTATTCTAAAAAAATTATTTTAAACCCTCAATGTATTTCTTGAGAATATTTAGTGCATTTGACAAGTCTTTTTTATCTATCATTTCTGTTACTGTATGAATATATCTTGTTCCTACTACTATTGCTATAGCTTTTGCTCCGGATCCGGCCTGCTGACCTGCGGCTCCATCCTGGCCACCCCGGCTTAGTATTGTCCTCTGATAAGAAATCTTACTTTTTTCTGCTAATTTAACAAATTCTTCAACCAGATCATTATCAGATATAAAAGAAGAGTCTTTTATGTGTAAACCAAAGCCTTTCCCGTGCTGAGTGATCCAATCTTTTTCAGGAACACCTGGTGTATCACAGGCTAGAGTTGTATCAACTCCGATCGCTATATCTGGTTTGACATTAAATGAGGCCGTCTTTGCCCCTCTCAATCCCACCTCTTCTTGGGTTGTAAACACAACAACGAGATCATTACTTAGTTCAATCTTATTCTCATAAAAATACTTCGCAATTTCAATACCGATCCAACATGCAATCCTGTTATCAAGCGCCTTTGAAACAATTTTCTCAGGCANATCTAGAAAAGGCTCATCCATGACAACGAAATCACCAATTTTTATTTTATCCTTAGCTTTCTCACCCAGTCCTGTATCTATGAAGAATTCATCTGGCTCTGGAATTTTTTTTCGGTCTGCAGGACTTTGGGTGTGTACCGGCTTTCCTTGTGGATTCATTACGGCTCGGATATCCTCTTTTTCTGTACAAATTAGCACCCTTCTTGAAAATAGATTTCTTGGATCAAAGCCACCAACCGGATCAACAAATACAAATCCTTTGCTGTTAATATGACTCACAAGAAATCCAATCTCGTCCATATGGCAGAGCAGTAATATTTTCTTTTTATTTTTTTTCTTTGAGTTTATTTTGCAGATCAATGAGCCAAGCGGATCAATTTCAATCTCATCAAAATAGGCTTTTACATGTTTGTGTATGAAATTTCTTATTCGTACCTCCCTACCCGCTACAGAGGGAGTCTCGCACAATTCTTTTAGAAGTTTATAATTCAAAGTGAAATCCTCGTTTATTGGTTACAGGATTTATTTTGATTCATTCTCTTCGCCTGTGGCCTCGGGTTGAGATACTTCTTTTGCTTTTTGACGATTTACGTCAATCTTTTCAGCTATTCGAGCAGATTTGCCTCTCCTATCTCTTAGATAGTATAGTTTTGCTCTTCTTACCTTACCTTTTTTTACCACAGAGATAGACTCGATAGTTGGAGAATATACAGGAAAAACTCTTTCAACTCCTTCACCGTATGAAATCTTTCTCACTGTGAAGCTTTCATTAATACCTGAACCAGATCTTCCAATGACAACGCCTTCATAGGCTTGAACTCTTTCTCTGGTACCTTCGCTAATTTTAACATTCACTCGAACGGTATCTCCGGGAGCAAAATCTGGTATTTGTTTGCTTTCCCTTAGCTTGTCTAACTGTTCTTTTTCAAGTTCTTGTATTAAATTCATTTTAACATCCAACTAAGCATGACTTATTAATGCTATCATTATACTATTGGCTGGCAGTTGTCGATAATTTAACAGTGCCAAAATCTACTCATATTAACAAGATTATAGAATCTATGTTTATGCGTGAGATATTTTGTGTTTATATAATTAAATGACTAAAATGTATATAATTTATTTTAAAAAATAAGATTCGAATGAAATTTAATAATATAAGAGAAATTATCAACTCCATCAAAAGCAAAGAGCTGTCCCCAAGGGAAGTTACCGAATATTACTTGAATAGAATTTCAGAGCACAATCACAAATTCAATGCATTCATAACAATACTCGAAGACGAAGCCCTGAAAAGGGCAAAAGACGCAGAAAGTGAAATCTTAAATGGGGTATACAAGGGTCCCCTTCATGGCATCCCATATGCTGCAAAAGATATAATTAACACCGCAGGAACTCGTACCACAAATGGATCAGCTTTGTATAAGGANTTTATTCCAGAGCATGATGCATACTGTATATCTAAGATGAACGATGCAGGTGCTATATTACTAGGCAAAACAAATACTCATCAATACGCAGCAGCCTCTACAACTATAAATGCACATTTTGGGACAACGAGAAATCCACACAACCCACTAAAAATTGTCGGGGGCTCCAGTGGTGGTTCTGCCGCTGCAGTGGCGAGTAAATTTGCTCCCATCTCACTTGGAACTGACACAGGAGGATCTATTCGGACTCCATCATCACTATGCGGTATTGTGGGTCTGAAGCCAACCCATGGCGCAATCAGCCTCAGTGGGGTTTTTCCAAACTCACCGAGTATAGACCACGTTGGACCAATGTGCGAATCTGTTTATTCCACAGCCTTGGCCTACAGCGCCTTGGAGGGATATGACCAAAATGACATGAAATCAATTGAGCATAAAAAAATTGATTTGTCACAACTTGAAAGTGATATTAAGGGTCTCAAAATTGCGATATGTCCTGACATATATCAAAACCAAGAACTAGATGGTGAGGTAGAAGGTTCATATGAACACGCAAAATCTTTACTCGAAGATCTTGGCGCCAGCATAACAACAATCAATTTTGAGGATGTGGATATAATACAAGATTTATTCTATGGCATCGCAGGCCCGGAATTCACAAAAGTTCACATCAAACAGTATTCTGAAAATCCTGAAAGTTTTGATCCTGATGTTCGAAAGAGAATGGAATGGTCCGTAAAAGTAGATATAGATGATTATCTGACGGCACTTGATAACAAAATCAAAATGACAAGATTGATTGAAAATAAAATTAAAAAATTTGACGCATTAATAACACCGGCCACACCTTTTACAGCGCCACTGATAGAGGACCTTAACGCAAAAATAAATCAGAAAAATTATGATTATTCAGCTAATTATCATAGACAGTTCTTTAGTCCCTTTAATGTTACGGGCTTACCGGCTTTGGTCTTACCAATTGGAAGGGATAAGTCAAATATGCCAATTGCAATGCAAATTGTAGGCAAGAAATGGGACGAAAGTAAAATACTTCAAATAGCCTATAACATTGAAGCTAATATTATGTATAATAACAACATCAGTTTTTAGGAGATTAATATGGAAATAATAGACTTAAGCCGTGAGCTATATCACCGCACCCCACAATACCCAGGACAGCCTCCTATCATTCATGGTGTTTGGAAAAGTCACGAAGAAGCTTTTGCAGACTCTGGCAATATCCAAGGGAACTCCGTGCATTATTTTTCAATGCCTGACCATGGTGGGACACACATTGATGCCCCAAGACATNTTAGTATTGATGGAACGCCAATTAATGAATATCCACTTGAAAATTGTATTGTGAAAGGTATTTGTATCGATTTACGACACGTAGAACCAAAATCAGAGATAACGTCCTCAGATTTGGAAGAAGCCGTTAAAAAAACAGGCCAACCGATTCCAGAAAATGGAACTTTACTACTTTGCACAGGCCATCACGAGAGGACTTTCCCATCAGCTGCTTATTCAACCGATAACCCTGGAGTGAATATTGAGGCAACAAAATGGATCGCAGAACAGGGTTTCGTTCATTTTGGTATCGACTCGATGAGACCGGGCCCAATTGGAGATGTAAACTCGCTCGTACATAAAATATGTCATGAGGTAAATATCACACATCTGGAGAGCTTATGTAATCTCGAGAAACTAATTGGGAGGGGGGAATTCACATTCATTTGTCTACCGTTAGCTTGGAGGGGTGGAACAGGCTCGCCAGTAAGGGCGGTAGCAGTTTTTGATATGTAAGATCCAATGAGCCCACAACCAAAACCACCGAGAAGGGTAATTGTAGGAAACAGGGAGGATGGCCGATCTTATGTTGTGTCAGATACTGAAAACCCCTACCAGTATAATCGAGGTGGTGGTTCAACAATCTATTTTAATGAAATCTGGACATTTGATAACTGCCCGGTTGATATATCAAATCATTCAGACGGCGCAGATAGACCGCTCTCTCACTCACCACCATTAAATGGCGCACACTTTAGAGTTATTGAGTCAAAGAAAGAAGATAATAAAAAAATTGACCAAGAAAAAGCAGATAAATTTTTTGCGTCGATGAATAGAACAGGACTCTCTGAAAAAATGAAGAGTGAGAAGCATTGGAATATGCATCGCACCCGCACGGTTGATTATGGTGTTGTGACAAAGGGCAAAAGAACCCATGTTTTACCCGAAGACGAATTAGTCATGTATGAGGGTGACATAATTGTTCAGCTTGGTCATTTTCATTCATGGGATAATAGTCATGGGCCAAACGAAATGCTCTTTATTATGATTGGTGGTGATGATAATGACTGACATAAGGCGAATAGTAATTGGGCAACTTCCAAATGGCGAAATAAAAAGAATAAGTGATGGAATTGCTGAAGATGCCATTACCGATAATGCTAGACCAGGATATAAATCAACAAAAATATGGGCGACATTATGCACCCCTGCTAATTTTGGTAATGACGCGAAAGAGAAAAGTGACAGTTACCCACACACCCTGATACCTCCAAAATCAGGATCAATATGTAGATTTGTGACTTTCCCCCCTGAAAATGAGTACATTAATAAAGTTACAAGAGAGGATGTCAAAAATTTTTACAAATCCATTAATTCAATCGAACTCTTCAGTGCCAAAAATTTAAAGCATCCATACATGCACAAAAATAATTCTCTAGATTATATTTACGTAATGAAAGGCTCCATCTTTTTAATTTTAGACGAAGATCAAGTTCAGCTAAATCAGGGTGATACCATAGTCAATCTTGGAGGAAATCACGCCTGGAGTAATAGAACAGATAGTGTATGTGAACTTTTTATTTCCTCGCATAGCAGCTATTAAATCAGACTGATCTACTCTCTCTCCACCATATTGCAAGACCTGCTAATATGACAAGACATGCCCCAAAAATAGTTTGCGAACTCGGTAGTTGATTAAAAATATAATATCCCATAATTGTTGATCCAATGATTTGTAAATATAGAAATGGTGCAATAATTGACGATGGAGTTATCCTGAATGCCTGCGTTAGTAGTAAATTTGTTATAATTGATCCAAAAGCTATGACTGCCAGTAAAAACCATTGGAATGTGTCTGGCATCACAAGTGCAACGCGATCATATCCTGTAATACCACCAAAAATGAATATAGCTGTCATCATGATAACTGCTGTAATTGCCGTATAATATTGAAACACGGGAAGTCTTGCTGCATTTGCCCATTTTCTTGCCATCAATGCTGAGAGACCGTGAAATAATGCCGCTAAGGCTGGAAATACTGCGCCCCATCCAACATCATCAAAATTTGGTCCGATCACAAGCAGAGCTCCACCCATTCCAGCCAAAACAGCAATCCACCTATAAATGCCGACTTTTTCTCTCAATAGTATAGATGACAAAGCAGTTATAATGATGGGTTGTATGAAAAAAATAGCAACAGCATCCACAAGTGGGAGGACTGATAATCCGGCATAGACACATAATGTCCCAAGACTTGCAAGAATGCCTCTCACTAATAACGGCCAGCTAGGTTTGGCGATCCACTCCTCTTTTGGAAGATACAAATATATATAAACGCTCAATAGTACAACATGCAGCATGAATCTAGTAAAAGAAACCTGCGGAGGCGCCATGGCATCGCCGAGAAGTTTTACAGATGCCTCAATAAATGGCACTGTCAGAATGAAACCAAAGGTGAATAGTGTACCCTTAGTTGAGTCATCAATAATTTTTATTTGAGCCATTTTTTCAGATTATAAATTTACAATTTAATACTGTATTGATTTAATTTATCTTCATCAATATTTATTCCGAGGCCAGGACCGTCGTCGGGAGTGATTATGTGGCCTTCAATAACTTTGACTGGATTTTCTGCTATATCATCTGACAAATATTGACTAGATAAACTGGCATCCCAGTCAAGAGATGGTAGTGCTCTGGTGAAGTGGGCTATCGCCGCACTTCCAATTGATGTGTTTGCAGCTTTTCCAGCAAGATTTATATGCATGTCATATGAATGCATCAGATTTGCAGCTTCAAATAATTGCGCGACGCCTCCAAATTTGATCATTTTGAGACTACCGCCATTTGCCGCCTTACGATCATAATGTATCTTTATATCATCAATATTGTGGATTCCTTCATCCACACCAATAGGTGCATACGATCTTGCGTTGCATTCCACCATTGTATCAATATCTTTTCCAGTTACCGGCTGTTCAAAAAAGTCCAATCCGATATCACCCGTCTTTGAAGCAAAAATTAATGCGTCGCTTCTATTAAAACCCTGGTTGGCATCCGCTGAAAGCGTATAATTATGATCAAGAATTCTCTGGGCCTGATAGGATCTCTCTATGTCCTCTTGAACTTTATTTGTACCTACTTTAACCTTGAAAGAAACAAAACCTTGGTCGACTTTTTCTGCCAGCAACTTAAACTCATCATCACCACCAGCAACCAGCCAAATCATTGGAACCTTATCTCTCTTAGCTCCGCCGAGAGTTTCGTATAGTGGTTTATCCTCTGATTTACCAAATAGATCATATAATGCCATATCAATTGCAGATTTAGCACCTGAGTTTCCGTAGATTGTTGATGATATTACGTCTTTAATATCACTTTGTTGCAGAATTTCTTTTCCCAGTAATCTATCTTTCATAAAATCAATTGCAGCAACCATACCGCGAGATGTTTCACCGTTAAAAAAAGGAGCATAAGGGGCCTCACCCCAACCAAATTTTCCGTTATTCGCGGTTATTTTTACAACTGTATTATCACAATGCTCAATATGGACACCTGACATTTTTAGTGGCACCAAAAGCGGTACCTGAATTATGTATGTCTCAATATTTTTTATTTTAAACATATACGAGCGGTATCATAATTTGATTGTATTATTCAACTTCGCAGACTCTTCCATTGCAAGTGTAATTATTAAATTCTTTCTTGCATCTTTGGGTGTTGCAATTGGGCATGGTCGATCCATTGATAAGTGGTCTAACCAGACTCGAGTCTCATCAGCCACAGGACCCCAATAATCTCCAAGATGCCAATTTCCGGGGGTTGAGCTTGATAAAAATGCAGTATTAAACTCAAGATCGGGAATATAGGCATGAGGTATTCCGTTATTTGTAATTAACAACTCATCTGTATGATCATCATTTAGAATTAATGCCCCAGCATCCCCATATACCTCAAATCTTACACCCATACCTAACTGTGGAGAGTGCGATGGAAGTGCAAAAAATACGCCTAGGTTTACGATTGCACCATTATCAAATTTGATTAAACTCCATGTAGTATCATTTACATCAAATCCTGCTTCTCGAAAAACTGTTCCCGCACCTCGAGCAGTGACTTCAACTGGCTCAATGCCATCAAGATACCAACATGCAACATCAACCCAATACGTTAGAACATCTACCACAGGCGTCGCCGTACTTGACCTCTTCAATATTTCAATGCCTTGTGCACGTGTATTACAAGCCCGCGCCGAAATAGATAGGATATTTCCAATTCGTCCTTCAAGCAGCTGATCTTTACCTGAGAGATATCTTCTTTTGAAACGTTGAGCATAACCGACTCTGAATAATGTTCCTGTCTCTTCAGATTTTTTTATCATTTTATCAGCCTCATCAACCGAAAGTGCTATTGGTTTTTCAACTAAAACCGGCTTACCTAATTCAAGCGCATGCATTACTGAGTCAAAATGCTCATGCTCACTTGTCGACACAATCACAACATTGACATTCGGATCTGAGATTAATTCATGATTGTCATCTGTAAATTTTTGAGCATTGGATTTGGCTGCGAGTTTTTTTGCATTTTCAATATTTATATCAGCAACTCCTAAATAATTTACTGCAGGGTGACCAGATGCTAGGATCGCTCTCAGAGATCCAATTCGTCCAGAACCAATAACTGCTAAACCAAGTTCTTTCTGGGACATTTTAAATTTTACCTTTAAGTGAGCTTAAAACATCCTCTACGAGATTTTTTGATGATGTCACTTCACCTGCATAAATCCTCTTTGTCACTTCGACAATTTTATCATTAATTGGAGTTTCAATACCAAGTTTTTGGCCGCCTTCAGATACCCATCCATTGATAAGGTCAACTTCACTTAAGCGTCCTTTCCTGTGATCTTGCAGTACGGTATTTAATGCCGTAGGACCGACATGTTTTGTGATAGTATCAAGTAAGAGTTCCTGGACTCTGTTTGATGTATTAATTTCTTCTTGGGTTAATCCCATAATTGGCTCTAATTTATAACCAAGACCTTCACCAACCTTAAGCGCTTCCTCTCCGGCCTTCAGCATAAGGTCTCTCATACCATCCATTTCAAAAGCTTCAGCAGGCCGCAGATCCCCAATGGCCTTTATCCCCATTCCCATCGCATTAACAATTAATTTCATCCATTTTGCTGATAAAATTGCATCGCTTATGCCGACCTTACCAGCAAATTTCAGTACTTCTTCAACATCTGCAATTCTACTTTTCATTTCAGGGGTCAGAGCACCAAGACCAAACCACGTTCCCTCAGGGGGAGTATTTCTTTTGACTGACCCTGGGTCAAACAATTCAGACGATAGCTCAGCAACACATCCTATGGTCCTGTGCGGCCCAACTATTTCAGAAATTTGTTCTGCCATCATACAATTTTGAACCCCTACCAAGATTCCATCGTCAGCTAAGTATGGCTTTATTAGTTCGCATGTCCAAGCCGTATCATATGCTTTGACAAAAACTAGGACAATGTCAAACTTCTCGGTAAATGTTGCTACATCGCATAAATGATAGGCATCAACATTGACTTCTAATGTTCGATTCGGCATTTCAATCTTAAGTCCATCCTTTCGCATCTTTTCAACATGCTCAGGCCACTGATCGATCATTTTTACATCCAAACCATTACTAATTAGATCTGCAGAAACGCAGCTACCATTGGCGCCTGTACCGATTATTGCAATTTTCTTTTTCATCTTTATCCTCATCCCATTTTCACAAAGTAGTAGACAGCATTTACAAATAATGCCATGTAATAAAATCATGGTCTACAATAAATTAAAACTTATTTTTATTATTATATTACCATTTGGAGTGGGCTATTTATTATCTTTCTTCCTTCGAAATACGAATGCAATATTAGCCCCGGAATTAACACAAACATTTTCACTAAATGCAACTGAGATTGGTTTTTTAACAAGTATTTTTTTCTTCGCTGGGGCCGCCCAATATATTCCTCTTGCCATTCTTTTGGATAAATATGGCCCAAAAAAAATATATATTGGCGAAATTATCCTAGCAATAATTGGATGCATCATCACAACATATGCAGATAGTTATTTAATGCTTGTTATTGGTCGGGCCTTTCTCGGCTTGGGCATTGGATCTTGCCTGACCACAGCGTTAAAATCCGTAACAATATGGTTTCCCAGTCAATTTTGGGCAACTGCAAATGGTATGATATTATTTAGTGGTTCCATTGGCGCTATATTATCCACCAAGCCTCTACAAATATTCATGAGCTTCTATGAATGGAGAGATCTATTTTTCATAGGTTTTATAATCTGCCTAATACTACTTTCCGTGGTTATCCTATCAATGCCCAACAAAAAAAGTGAAAACCGATCCAATGATGAGTCCAATTTCTACGTCTATATGCAAATCATAAAAAATAAAAATTTTTATACACTCGCACCCGTCTCAGCTCTTGGTTTAGCAAGCTTTTTTACTATTCAAGGGCTATGGCGCAAATGCCGATGCGATGGCTGATGTTGCCGGTATGTCGCAAGAAGAAATTGGCTTGAGGCTCTTAATTGTTGCTATAGCAATGTCCTTTGGAACACTCGGTAATGGAGCCTTAGTAGATTATTTATCTAAAAAGGGTTTTAACAGAGCAAAATACCTGGCTACAGGATTGATGATGCTTTTTATTGTTCAAATTTTCTTTGCGCTAAATATTGATACAGATGGGTATTGGCAATGGGTCATTTTAGGGCTTACTGGAAATATTGGTGTTTTAGTGCATCCCATACTTAATAAAACATACCCCCCAGGCTATTCAGCAAGATCCATATCAACCATCGCNGTCTCAACATTCTTATTGGTTTTTATTATTCAGTTCGGCATTGGTTATATATTAGATATATGGGGACCCAATGAATTTGGTGCCTATCCGGTGGTTGCTTATAATTATGCGTTTGGTATGTTAATAATTATTGAGATTTTATTCTTTGGTTGGATGTTGTTAAACATACGCAGGCTTAAAATAAATTTTTGAACCAAAATCACATGTTAAAGATTAAAGAAATTACAATTCACAATATTGCCCTCCCTCTCCAAGAGACAATACGTATGTCGAAAGTTATAATTGAAAAAAGTAATAGCATACTTGTAAAAGTTAAAAGTACTGACGATATCTCGGGATGGGGTGAGGCAGCTTCATCTCTATCTATGACTGGGGAGAGTTCAGCTGGAATGATATTGGCCCTTGAATATATTAAAAATGAGATCATAAATAAGGAAATAGAGAGTATTGGGGAGATATATGAACTGATACAACGATCAATCTATGGAAACTACGCTGCAAAATCCGCTATAGAAGTTGCATTGGTAGATCTATTAGCCAAAACTCAGAAAAAAACTTTCTCTGAACTAATTGGAATAAAGCAGCGAGAAGAACTTCCCATTATTTGGCGTATTGCAGGGGCGAAAAATGAGACGGATGAAGCAAAAAAAATGAAAGATGATGGCTTTTCTGCATTTAAAATAAAAGTGGGAGCAAATACAATCCCTGAAGATTTATCAAGGGCTGAAAATTTAAGACGGGTGCTGGGTGAACATATCCAACTTACAGCAGACGCTAATGCAGGATATTCATCAAAAGATGCTTTAGATCTATGCTCGAAAATAGATGGTGCTGTCCTGGATTATATGGAGCAGCCAGTAAATGGCTACGATGTTGAGACCATGAAAAAATGTAATTCTCTTATGGATATTCCACTTAGCGCAGATGAAGGAATACACTCACAATCAGATCTTATTCTTCACAAAAAAATGGATGCAGCTGATGGTGCGAGTTTAAAATTAATAAAATTTGGTGGAATTAAAGCTTTACTCTTAGCTGTCGATTATATGAAAGAGCAGAATATGCATGTGAATATTAGTGGTAAAGCTGGAGACTCATCCGTTAGTGCTGCTACGATAGGTCACATATCTCATGTAGCAAGTAAGCTTGATTGGTTCAGCAATGTTAGCATCCAATACCTCGCTGACGATATCATCAAAAACCCTATGACTATTCAAGATGGGAAAATTATACTAAAATCAGGTCTAGGGCTTGGTATAGAAATCGACGAGAATAAAGTTGAAAAATATAAAATATAGGGATGTATAAATGTTGCATATAAAAGGCAGAAAAACTTCTGGTAATGTGATGAAAGTGACATGGNTATTGGANGAGTTAAAAATACCATACGAAAGAGAAGATGTTGGCGGTAAGTTTGGCAAGAATGATGAACAAGATTACTTAGATCTAAATCCAATGGGGCTCGTACCAACACTTATTGACGGTGATATTATCCTCTGGGAGTCTAATACAATTGTACGCTACATCGCAAATAAATTTAGTTCCGGTGACTTATCACCAGTCGATGATGGGGATTNNGATNNTTTTTTAGAGCTTTGGATGGACTGGCAATTATTTGCAATAAACCCAATGATGAGACCTATCTATCATGGAATGATAAGAACTAAGCCAGAAGATAGGAACTGGGACGAGATCAATAGGAATATTATGCGTGGAAATGAATTATGGGCGATATTAGACAAACATCTCGAAGATAAAGAATATATTGGTGGTAATAAGTTAACCATTGCTGATTTTCCAGTCGGACCCGTCATTCATCGCTATCACTCTATTGTCGAGGACAGACCAGCAACACCAAATATCGACAGATGGTACAACAATTTGAAAAAGTCCACGGCATACCAAAAAATTGTAATGATACCGCTTGAATAATCTATTCAAGAAGGGCATTAATCCCATATTTCTCAGCAATTTTTTCTAATTGCTCATATACAGCTGGTGTAATTGGAATGCCAAGTTTCGTGTTCTCTTCTATTGCCATAGCTTCAGGCTCACCATGAATGTAAACTTTATCTTGGCCGGGCTCTTTTTTTGCATTTCTGATAATGTCATACGTTGCATCCATCTCTTTTTGAATTTCCTTTGGGTCCCGAAACCCATCAAGCCTAATCGCTCCCATCAGGTGACCCATGGCAGGTCTTTCAGTACCGCGCGCGCCTTTAATTCGATCGGCAAACGATGTTCCAGTAATTGCGCCACATAGAAGTTCCACCATCAAGTTTAAACCGTAACCCTTATGTCCACCTCGATCCATTCCAGCACCACCAAGTGGGAGCAGAGGCGCACCATATGTAAGTACGCCGTTGTAATCTAAAACGGGTTCATCACCGGTTGGAGAAACCCAGCCTTCTGTGATGTCCCTGCCTTCGCGCAAAGCCGTCTCAATTTTTCCAACTGCAACTGTNGTTGTTGCCATATCCAANAGGAAATTTGTATANTCACCACCCGGTATCGCAACAGACATTGGATTGGTACCAAGCATAGACTCTCNCGCGTAAGTTGGCGTCATTCTGCCGCCACTATTTGACATCGATATACCAATAAAACCTCTGCGCATGGCGATATCCGACCAATAACCAGCAAAACCAAAATGGCTGGAGTTGGCGACCCCAACAAATCCTGTGCCATACTCTTCAGCAACCTCCATAGCCTTTTGTATTGCTTTGTTTGCAGCAATTATGCCAATAGCATTATCTGCATCAAGGAGCCCTGTTGTGTTTGTATTCATTTTTAAATCAAAGTTTGGCTGGAGATTTAATGTACCCTTTTCAAGCCTCACGATAAAGTAGCTCAAACGCGCAGCCCCATGACTTCTTACGCCTCTCAGATCTGCTCCCACTAAAACATCGCCAACAAGATCAGCATCATCAGGTTCAACCCCAACTCTTATGAGTGCTGTCGATAAAAAATTTTTTACGACCGATGGGTCATACCTTTTTGTTCCCTTTGGTAATGGCGATGTTTCAACCATAATCTAGCTCCTTCAAAAAATAGACAGTAAAGATACAAATCTGTTATAATATATTTTAAAAATTTATCTTTAGGAAGGGATTTGATGATGAAAAAAAGGTCAGGCGCGCATGTATTAGTTGAGTCGCTAGTCAACGAAGGGCTAACTACTATATTCGGAATACCTGGTGTTGATACCTTAAGTGTTTATGATGCCTTCCTTGATCATCCATCGGTAAGAGCTATCAATGTTAGGCATGAACAAAGTGCTGTTTTTATGGCTGATGGATATTACCGCGCAACAGGAAATGTAGGTGTTGCTCTCACAAGTGGTGGCCCAGGCGCATTAAATACACTGACTGCAATGGGNACCGCTCATAATGACTCATCAGCNATACTGCATATTCTNAATGATAATCCTGCCCACGTGCGAGCAAAGGGACGAGGCTATTTTCATGATGTGAGAGATCAATACGGAATATTTAGACCTGTTATTGATTTTGGTTATCAAGCAACAATGCCACATGAAATCCCCGACTCGATTAGAACGGCAATGACGGCCCTGAAAAGCAGAAGGCCAAAACCCTCATTNGTAGAGATTGGCGGCGATGCATTTAAGATTGCTACAGATATTGCTGTTGGTGACAAATCGTCGAGCCACAGAAGAAAAGCAAGTGANGAGGAATTGAGTCAAATGATAGACGCACTATCAAATTCGAAAAAACCAATAATTTGGTCTGGCGGTGGCGTCGTTCATGCAGATGCATCAGAAGAATGTATTAAATTTGCAGAAAGCCTTAATGCACCTGTAATTACATCTCAAACAGGAAAAGGCTCTATTCCATTCGACCATCCTTTGCACGTTGGAAATTGGAGCAATGAAAAACCAGTAAGAGAATTTATTGATGATACCGACCTTGTCATCATACTTGGTAGCCGCTTATCTTACTTCCCAACAGGCGGCTGGACATTAAAGTTTCCAGGTAAAGTCATCCAAATCGATATTGACCCAGCTGAGCTTGGGCGAAACCATCCAGTACACATGGGTGTAGTAAGCGATTTGAAAGATGCCCTAGCAAGACTCAATAACCACATTGAAAGTAAAAAAATCAAATTCAATACCAGTGAGCGCAAACCTGAAATAAAAGCGTTGATTGATAAAATCCATACAGCATTAGGCAAACCAGTCGAGGTAGACGTTCTCGATCAACTAAGATCAGCCTTGCCACATCAATCCATTGTATTTAATGATCCAACAACCATCGTTTTTTGGATGCGCTCATATTGGAAAACATACCTGCCAAGAACTTGGTTCGTACCTTCAGGTTTTGGAACACTTGGCTTTGCCCTTCCATCTGCAATCGGTGCGAAAGTAGCAAAACCAGATGTACCGGTTGTAGCTATGCACGGTGATGCAGGTGTGATGTTTACAATCCAGGATCTGATGACAGCTGTCGAGCATAACATACCCGTTATTCTTTTTGTATTTAACGATCAAGGTTATGGTGTAGAAAGACGCCACCAAGACCATCTCTATGGGAGAAGAAGTGGTGTTGATATTCAATCACCTGATTTTGTGGGACTTGCTAAGTCATTCGGGGCACATGGAGTAAGGGTAGATGATCTATCTAAAGTTGGGGAAGCTGTTAGCGAGGTCTTAAATATCAATAAGCCAACCTTGATAGAAGTACCGTGTGATTTCAAACATCCAGGATATGGCTCCTTCATTGATTGGTCAAAGCAGTAAGCGTTCGATTTAGCCCTGATATTTAATGGATCTAATACTCATATCTCAAATAATAATTGTTTGCTTGCTTGGTGCCATGTCGCCAGGACCCAGCATGGTCGTTGTTATAAATAATGCCATCACAAAGAGCCGGGTTAATGGTATCATAGCCGCAATTGCTCATGGCATTGGAATTGCTATTTATGCATTATTTGCAGTTTTGGGGATTGGGCTGATCATTCAAACAAGCTCCCTCATTTTTAATGGATTACAAGTCCTATCGATTGCTTTTTTATTTTATCTTGGGGTTCAGTCGCTGAGAAATACAGACCAAATTGATTTTGAAGATACATCAGTAAAAAGTGGGGTCACATCGTTTGCCCAAGGTTTTGCAATCTCAATACTTAATCCCAAAATCTTTATCTGGTTTGTGGCTATTTACTCTCAATTCATGTCGATAGATAACAATTTAACTCTAAATGCTACACTAGTTATTACAGCTGGAATTGTTGATACTCTCTGGTATGTACTTCTCGTTTATTTGGTGACCACCGGAATGATATTTGAACTAATAAAAAGTAATTNCCGTTTTATAAATAAGTTCATTGGAATTTTGTTTGTAATTTTATCTGTTGGTCTAGGTTTAAATGCACTAGTCAATTTCACGCTTTAAATAATGAGGTAAATTTTCGTAATGGCTTTCATTTTTATTGGTCTTGCAATTTACGTACTTCCTATTCTTGTATTTCACTATACCATTAATAAGTATGATAATGAGCTCGGTGGAATGCCATTTACAGCGCAGGAGCTTGGTCAAGATATATTGAATGATTTTGAAATAAAAAACGTCGATATTGAGCCAACAGAAATCGGTGACCATTACGACCCTGATAGAAAAAAAATCAGAATAAAAAAATATAGGTTAAACCGTAAAAGCCTTACTGCTCTATCGATTATAACGCATGAGATTGGCCATGCCATTCAAGATAAAGAAGGATATGAGCCCCTATCAAGGCGTCAAAAAATCATTAAGAGTACGACGTGGATATCAAGACTTGCAGGGGGTATAATGTATATCGGTATTGGGCCCATCATTGCAACTGGGCTGATACCACTTATTAAAATTGCTGGGGTCCTCGTTGCACTTAGTATAATTATAAATGTTGTTTTACATCTCATTACTCTGGATGTTGAATTTGATGCCAGCTATAAGAGGGCACTACCAATTCTTAGGGAGAAAATACCGAGTGAGTACCATAAGGCTTGTAATACGGTCCTGACCGCCGCTGCATTTACCTATGTTGTGGGATCACTGGCAAGTTTTTNAAGTTTAAGANATGCTTGGCCAATTATAAGAAAAATTTTAAGATAAAAAAATTATGCTTTTTTAACGTTATCGGACATAGATTTACCCTGTTGAATAGCATATTCCTGCAAGTCAGCCACT
>FUFK010751785.1_pt1 | contig 21613 bp, 28 predicted proteins | sample 1021851 | NCBI WGS metagenome assembly FUFK01 (sample SAMEA51879418, study PRJEB19060) | metagenome
CATTGCCGATCCACCACTGCCAGAATCCGAGCAAGCGCTTCGGACTCCACGCCGATCGGCACGATGAGTCGACGCCCATTCGGAAGGGCTACCTCAGCCCGACAGTCCGGAGATGGAATGGCATCGATCGGATTTACCTGCGACGCGGAAACTTCCTTCGGCACAGTCACCGGCGCGAACGATACAGAGCCAGAAGACCCAAGCTCACCGTTTCGATACTGCCGCCGCCAAGTCGTCAAAAGCGACCGGCAAATGCCGTGTCGCCGCGCCGTGGCTGTCACCTGACGGTGGCCAATAAAGCTTTCTTCCACAATGCGCAGTTTGTCATCATCCGACCAATGCCGGCGGCGTTCACCATCGGCAGCAGACAGAACTTCGATTTGAGGGCGGTTGATAAAGTCGGACATAAGGTCGGACTTACCATCGGATCGAGCCTGAGATCAGACGGCCGTCGCCGGAGGTTTACAATAGCTAAGTCGAAAGTTGTCCTTAAAACATGCTTAGCTGCGAATATTTGCGAAAGTGTTAAATATTAGAGCAAAGGTAATCCTCGTCTTTCACTGCTCAAATAGCAGCTTGCGTCTCTCATGATAAAGGTTCCAACGCCAGCTTATCTCTGAGCTACAACAACCGGGCGTCCATCTTCGCGTCATTCTAGCATGCCGCCTTCAAGCCTTCGCGCGTTAAGACCGTGCCCGCGCAGGACAGCAACGGCTTGGTGGGCATAGACGCAGTATGGCCTGCAGCAATAGGCGACGATTTTGGCATCTGGCGCCAGCGAAGGAAGAATTCCATCCAACTCCGCCAAAGTAACATTGCGCGCCCGGGAATGGATCGGCGGCGTATTCGTCCGAAGGTCTGTGCTAGACAATCCGGAATGCTCCTTTTCATGTTTGAGGCCTTTCTTTCTGCCGAACCCATTATCCGCCTTACTGCCTTTCTGGGTGTGCTTGTGGCTATGGCCCTGTGGGAAGTCGCGGCGCCGCGGCGTCGGCGGGAAATCTCAAGGGTGATCCGTTGGTCAAACAACCTCGCGCTGGTGGCCGTCGACACAATCATCTTGCGGCTCTCATTTCCGATCGTAGCGGTCGGCCTTGCCGTCATGGCTGAGGAACGGGGCTGGGGGTTCTTTAATAACTTTGCCTTGCCCGTCTGGGTGGCCATTGCCGCCTCAATGCTGCTTCTGGATCTAGCGATCTACCTTCAGCACGTGATGTTCCACGCGGTCCCCGGCCTCTGGTGGCTGCACCGCATGCATCACGCCGATCTCGACTTCGACGCGACAACGGGGTTGCGGTTCCACCCGATCGAAATTTTGATCTTAATGGGCATCAAGCTCGCGGTAGTCGCCGCCCTCGGTCCGCCCGCCGTGGCAGTGCTGCTGTTCGAGGTGGTCCTGAATGCGACTGCGATGTTCAACCACGCCAATATCAACCTGCCGCGCCCGGTGGACCAGATACTGGGCCTCTTTGTGGTAACCCCTAACATGCACCGTGTTCACCATTCCGTCGCCCCACGTGAGACCAACTCGAATTACGGCTTTAACCTGTCGTGGTGGGACCATCTTCTGGGGACATATGTCGCCCAGCACGCCAAGGTGCATGAAGGGATGGAGACAGGGATTGAGCAGTTCCGCACGCGCCGCGACCTCTGGCTTGATCGCATGCTGATCCAGCAAGTTCGCGGCCCAGCGTCGGGCGGCGCACTCGACCCGAAGGTCACGACGAAAGAGCCTGTCGACTGATCAGAGCTCATCCGTAATTGGCTGGGCGAGCAAACGCAGGCGCGCCTGCTTCCTGCCGCTGCAAACACCCCTGATGTGTGAGGGCGATGTGGCAACGCCATACGGTGCGGCCCGTCATATTCAGAATTGCGTGCGAGACACACCCGCGTTGTCCGACAGTTCAGCGGGCCAAAAGCGCAGAGCTGCTACGATCCCGCACGCGGCCAGGCCCCCCAGCAGTATCAGCGCTGGAACCGTTCCGAATGCGGTCATGGTCCAACCTGCCAAAGGATAAGTGAGCAGCCAGCAGGCATGGGACAACGCGAATTGCGCTGCAAATACAGCAGGCCGGTCTTCTGGCTGGGCCGATCGGCGCAAGAGACGGCCCGATGGGGTCAGAACCGCAGAATTGCCCAGACCGATGAGCAGCCAGATTGCCAGCAGAAGGGGCCAAGATAAGCCGAAACCTATAATGCCCGCTGCGATTCCAAACAGAGCCGCGACCATCAGCCAAGCCCCCGTCAGCATGACGGGTCTGTCGGGAAATCTGTCCAGCACTTTGGGCAGAGCCAGCGCCGCGCTCATGCTGCCAGCCCCGTAGGCAAACATCGATCAAGCCAGTGCCGCATCATCAAGGCCCAGTTGCCCCCGCACCAGCACGACCGAGTTCACCAAAACCATCGCGCCCGCAGACGACACCGCGAGGTTCAGCCCCAGCAGCCCGCGCAACCGGGGCGTTGCGAGGTAGATCCTTAGCCCTCGGGTAGTCCGATCATAAATCCCGCGGGGGATTGTCGCTTTGGGGCCGGGCAGAACGACCGTCAGCACCAGCAGCGCCGAGGCCCCGAACCCTACGACCGTCCCAAGAAACAGGGTGTTATAGCTCATCACCGTCAGCAACACAGCGGCCAGCGCGGGCGAGATAATATTCTCCAGATCATAGGCCAAACGTGACAGTGATAGTGCTCGGGTATAGCGCGCTTCGTCTGGTAGCACGTCGGGGATAGTCGCCTGAAAAGTCGGCGTGAAGGCCGCCGAGGCCGATTGCAAAAAGAAGATCAGGATATAAATCTGCCAAACCTCGGTTACGAAGGGGAGGGCAAAGGCCACCGCCGCCCGCACCAAGTCCAACGTGACCAAAAGAGCGCGGCGCGGCAGACGCTCGGCAAAGGCGCCAGCAATCGGCGCGATGCCGACATAGGCCACCATCTTGATCGTAAAGACCGTGCCCAACACCATGGCGGCCCGATCCCCGGCCAGATCATAGGCCAACAGGCCAAGCGCCATCGTTGCCAAGCCAGTGCCAAGAAGCGCGACAACTTGCGCGAGGAAGAGGTGTCTGTAGGTTCGATCCGATAGAACACCCAGCATAATGCCCTCAGAGGTAACGGGTGATGGTCTTAAGCTCGGCGCGGTCACTCTCGGAGCCGTCGACCTCAAGACAATGGTCGATGTGGTCATGGATCAAAACGCGCTTGGCGTTGGTCACGGCCTTCTCAACGGCCTGAAGCTGCTGCGCCACGTCGACGCAAGGCTTGCCTGCCTCCAACATCGCGATCACCGCACGCAGATGCCCATCGGCACGTTTCAGCCGAGCAATGAGGGCGGGATGACTTGCATGAATATGGGTGTCTGACATACTAAGACCGTATCCCCCTCGGGGGGATAGAGCAAGACGGCGAAAAGCGCCGCGTGATTGACGAGAGGGCAGACAGGACAGATGACTTTTCTACGGACAACTGGGCAAGCCGCTTTTGCGATGCTTCTCTGTGTGGCCGTGCTTGTCTGGTCCGTGGTGCCGACCTCCTCCCATGTTCCTGCGGTGTTGGTTGTTCTTCAAGATCATGAACAGATGATCGCGGATCACGGGCACTCTCACGGGTTAGAAGAAGACCTTGCTTGGGCCATGCATGGGCACAGCCACGACAGTGCGGACCATGATCATAGCCAAGCCGTCGTGTTTGGCCGCGCCTTGGCCGCGCAACCTGTTGAGGTCTACAGGGCCGCTTGGCGGCTCAGTGCCGCTTCTGCAAATACCTCAAGGGTCTACCTGATCGAACGACCGCCGCGCGTGTGACTGGCCGCGCCATTGGTGCTCCCATTCCTCACAAATCACATACGCGGAGTTCAATCCATGAACACAGTCCCACGGGGCTGGACCGATTTTGGCGTACGCCGGATCGCGATCCTGTCCCTTGTCACAATTACCTTGCTCATTCAGAGCGCAAGCTATGCCTTAGCGCATAATGTCACGCCCGGGGATGCGGGCTATATTCAGGAAATCTGGGGGGTGAACATCATTCCCTTCATGTATCTCGGCGCCAAACACATGGTGACGGGCTACGACCACATCCTGTTTTTGTTCGGCGTCGTCTTTTTTCTCTACAAGATGAAAGACGTTGGCATCTATGTCAGTATCTTTGCGTTCGGGCATTCGACCACGATGCTGGCCGGCGTCTGGTTCGGCTGGGGCATCAACGCCTATATCGTTGACGCCATCATTGGCCTGTCGGTCGTCTACAAGGCACTCGATAACCTTGGCGCCTATCAGCGCTGGTTCGGCGTGCAGCCAAATACCAAGGTTGCAACGCTGATCTTCGGCTTCTTCCACGGCACCGGTCTGGCCACCAAGCTTCTCGACTACGAGATCGCACCGGATGGGCTTTTGGCCAACCTTCTGGCGTTCAACGTGGGCGTGGAGTTGGGCCAGCTGATGGCGCTTGCCATCATCCTTATCGTCATGGGCTTCTGGCGGAGATCACCCAACTTCTTCCGCCAGGCCTACACAGCAAACGTCATCATGATGGCACTGGGGTTCATCCTCATGGGCCTTCAAATCACCGGCTATTTCGTAGCCGCTTAAACAAATAGGAGAACCACATGTTCAACGCAGAAAAACCAAGCCTCAACGAATTGCCCACCTCCGCGCAGCTCATCCGCTCAACCGCCATTGCAGCGGCCAGCGCTGTCGCGATCCTCGTGACCGTGGTGCTGCCCGCCGAATACGACATCGACCCTACGGGGATCGGCGGCGTGCTCGGTCTGGCCGAAATGGGTGAGATCAAGAGCCAGCTTGCCGCAGAGGCGGAAGCGGACCGTATCAAGGCACTGGAAGAGCAGGGCGCGCTTGTGACCCAAGAGCAGTCCAGCCTGATGAACGATATCTTCAGCGTCTTCGTCGGGGCCGCCCATGCCGAAGAGGTGCCGTCTGAACCCGTGCAAGAATGGCGCGATGAGATCACATTTACACTGGCACCGGGCGAGTCTGCCGAGTGGAAGTTGTTTTTGGGCGATGGCATCGACCTGCGCACAGGACCGGTCGGGCGTATCAGAAAGGTCCAGCAACTCTCGGATCGCCTCCAGCGAGAAGCCGAGCTGGCGGGCATGGCGGATGAAGGAGAGGCGGTCCAATTCGGCATCGCCATACCGCCGTTGGCCGCCTTCGGTCCGGCCGGGTTCAGGCATTAGACCGATCTGCTCGTAATAGCGGATCGTCTGCACTTTGGTGCCAGTGCGCTTTGCGAGTGTGCCGATTGCAAGCATGTCTGATCCTCCTGTAACCTATAGTCTCTGTAGGTTGCGCGGTGGTTTGGCGCAAGTCGACGGGGCACGATCCTTCCCATAGGCTTGGCCAACTGGCAAGGCGGACTACGTCGTTGACGGCTGCACATAGCAAATGTTGAGGAAGGATTCCCCCTTGGAGACGATGTCACCCTTGATGCTCGGATTTCTTGGCAGCCTGGCTGCGGGCGCTATGACCGCCGTGGGGGCCGTGCCGGTGCTCTTTGGGCGCACCCCGTCGCGGGCAACGCGCGACCTGTCGTTGGGGTTTGCCGCCGGGGTGATGCTGGCGGCGTCTTTCTTTTCGCTCATCATCCCCGCACTGGATGCAGCCGGACTGCGGTATGACAGCGAGGCCGCGCCCGCCGCGATCGTCTGTGTGGCGATCTTGCTCGGCATGGGGGCCGTGGCGCTGATGAACGAACTTCTACCGCATGAGCACTTCAAGACGGGCCGCGAGGGGCCAGCGGCGGCATCGCTTCGACGGGTGTGGCTTTTCATCATTGCGATCACGATCCACAATTTCCCCGAAGGTCTGGCCGTTGGTGTGGGCTTCGGCGCGGATGGGCTGTCGGGCGGGATGCCACTGGCGCTTGGTATTGGGTTGCAAAATGCACCTGAAGGGCTCGCAGTGGCGGTGGCGCTCTTAGGCGAAGGTTACTCCAAAGGCCGCGCATGGGGTATCGCAGCCCTGACCGGGATGGTTGAGCCGATCGGCGGTCTGCTCGGCGCCGGGATCATCGCACTGTCTGAGCCGTTGCTGCCTTGGGGGCTGGCCTTTGCCGCAGGGGCGATGCTTTTCGTTATCAGCCATGAGATCATTCCCGAAACTCATCGCAGCGGGCATCAGAACAAGGCCACGCTCGGTTTGGCGGTTGGGCTGGTGCTTATGCTGTTTCTCGACGTTTGGCTGGGCTAAAAAATATTTCAAAAAAGCGCTTGAAGCTACAGTTGCTGTAGGTCGTATCTCTGCGTCTGAAGGTTGAATCAGATTGGAAACAGAGATGGCGGAGGGCAGCACAGCACAACGGGAATGGCGCGTCACGGGGATGGACTGCGGCGCCTGCGCGGCCAAGGTGCGCGGCGCGGTGGAGCGCTTGCCGGGGGTCGCGGATGTTGATGTCGCGCTGATGTCCGAGCGGCTGCGTCTGACGCTGGATGAGAATGAAACCGCGCCCGAGCGGATCGAGAAAGCCGTGCGTGGTATCGGTTTTGGCATCTCTCCGAAAGGGGCGAAGGCAGAGAGGCCCGAAGGCGGTTTCATCCTGCCGGACGTTGCGGTGATCGGCGGGGCAGGGGTTGAGCCTCAAGCGTCTGCGCCCGAAGAGGCGGCAGACCTCGCTTGGTATCAAACCACGAAAGGCCGCTTGGTCCTCGGCAGCGGCACTTTGCTCGCAATGGCATGGGCCTCGCGGCTTGTCCTGCCGGCTGAGGTTTCGCATTGGGCCTTTGTCATCGCCACGTTGATCGGGCTTATCCCTGTTGCACGCCGGGCCTTTGCCATGGCGCGGGTGGGCATGCCCTTTACCATCGAAATGTTGATGACCATCGCCGCCAGCGGTGCGCTTGTGATCGGAGAGCCAGAAGAGGCCGCGCTGGTGGTCTTTCTTTTTGCCGTCGGCGAATTGCTGGAGGGTGTCTCTGCTGGGAAGGCACGCAACAGCATCCGTGCGCTGACCAAGCTGGTGCCGAAAACGGCGCGGCTTGAGGTGGGCAACAAGACGCGGGAGGTGGCGGCAGAGGCGCTCAGCGTCGGGCAGATCGTGCAGGTCCGCCCCGGGGACCGGGTGCCCTGTGACGGAGAAGTGGTCAGCGGCACTTCAGGCGTCGACGAAAGCCCTGTAACGGGCGAAAGCGTGCCGCGCCTTAAAGAGCCGGGTGCGGATGTCTTTGCCGGATCGATCAACACAGAATCCTTGCTGCGCGTGCGCGTCACCAAACCCGCCGCGGACAACACCATCGCCCGCATTGTGCGCTTGGTGGAAGAAGCCGAGAGCGCCCGTGCGCCGACCGAGCGCTTCATCGGTCGGTTCAGCCGCGTCTACATGCCCGCCGTGGTCGGCATGGCCGCCTTGGTGGCCGTGGTGCCGCCGCTTGCCTTCGGGGGCGCTTGGGGGGAATGGGTCTATCGCGCGTTGGCTCTGCTGCTGATCGGCTGCCCCTGCGCGCTGGTGATTTCGGTGCCCGCGTCGATCACCTCAGCCCTGTCCACCGGGGCGCGCAACGGGTTGCTGATGAAAGGCGGCGCGGTGATAGAAGCAGCGGCGCGGGTCACCCATGTAGCCTTTGATAAGACCGGAACGCTAACCCATGGCAAGCCGCGGGTGACTGACGTGCAGACGCTTGTGGGGAAGGAAGCCGATCTTCTTGCCCTCGCCGCCGGGGTTGAGAACGGCGCGAGCCACCCGCTCGGCCAGGCCATTTGCGGCGCGGCTGAGGCGCGTGGGATCGACTCTGCCGTCGCGACACAGTCCCGCGCCTTGCCCGGCAAAGGNGCCGAGGCGGTGATCGCNGGGGCAACCATCTGCNTCGGCTCNCCNCGTTTGGCGGCAGAACGCGGGGCGCTGTCAGCGACTTTGCGCGCTGAAGTCGAGACGCTCGAAGCGCAGGGCAAAACCGTGGTGATTGTCTTGCGCGACAACGAGGCCCAAGGCCTCATCGCCCTGCGCGATGAACCCCGCGCCGATGCGGCAGAGGCAGTGGCGCAGTTGCACGCCCTTGGCATTTCATCGGTGATGCTCACCGGGGATAATCGGCGCACCGCTGCGGCCATCGCCGAAGGGCTGGGCATCGACCACCGGGCCGAGCTGATGCCAGAAGATAAGGTCGCGGCCATTCAAAACCTCACGGTTGAGGCGAGGGTCATGATGATCGGCGACGGCATCAACGACGCCCCGGCATTGGCCGCGGCGCATGTGGGCGTCGCGATGGGCTCCGGCACAGATGTAGCGCTGGAAACTGCGGATGCGGCGATCCTGCGTGACCGGGTGACAGATGTGCCCGGCCAGATCCGTCTCGCTCGCGCCGCGATGGGCAATATCCGGCAGAACATCGCCATAGCGCTCGGGCTGAAGGCCGTGTTCCTTGTGACCACAGTGTTTGGCATCACTGGCCTCTGGATCGCGATCTTGGCGGATACTGGCGCGACCGTTCTGGTGACGCTCAATGCCCTGCGGCTGCTGTTTTTCCGGCCAACCACCGCTGAGCGGTTGGCCGCGCCCGGTTGCCGCCCTACAACACATGCAACTAACGAAACGACAGTTTGAACCTTTGGAAGGATTTCACATGACCCTCACACGACGCAGCCTGCTGGCCTGTTCCGCAAGCTTTGCCGCCGCCGCACCCTTCGCCGCATGGGCCGAAGCAAAGCCCGCCATCCATGTGATGAAAGATCCCAACTGCGGCTGCTGTTCGGCGTGGATCGAGATCTTGGAAAACGAGGGTTTTGCTGTGACGACGGAACGCAGCTTGGGAACGCTCTTGATCAAATACAAGCAAGACAACGGCATCCCGCAAAGCATGGCCTCTTGCCACACCGGAAAGATCGAGGGCTATATGATCGAAGGTCACGTCTCGCCCGCCGATATCCGCAAACTGCTGGCCGAGCGCCCGGATGCCATCGGCCTCGCCGTGCCGGGGATGCCCTATGGCTCGCCGGGGATGGGACCGGAGAGTGAGCGCGACGCCTATGAGGTCTATCTGATTGCCCATGATGGCAGCAGCGAGGTGTTTACAAGCTACGAGGCTGCATAGGGTCGTGCGCTGAGAATTGCCGNNCGACGTGCCAACAGGAACTTGCATGTCAGTCTTCGGGTTTTGACCATGTTACCCAATCAAGGNGTAAGATCATGCAAGTTCAAGAAATCATGACGAGCAACCCCACCTGCTGCGGACCCGACGCCTCGGTTCAGGAGGCAGCGAAGCTGATGAAGGACAATTCGGTCGGCTCTATTCCGGTGGTGAATGACGCCGGAGAGCCGGTTGGCATCGTTACGGACCGCGACATCTGCTGCGGTGCGGTTGCGCAGGGAAAAGGCACCGACACATGCGTGTCTGATGTTATGTCGAAAGACGTGCTAACCGCTGCGCCCGACGAAGATGTCGAAAGTTGCTGCAACAAGATGGAAGAGAAGCAGGTGCGGCGCACGGTGGTGACTGACGACGCCGGAAAATGCTGCGGGATCGTCGCACAGGCCGATGTGGCNCGGGAAGCCGACGGTAAGGAAACNGCNGANTTGGTNCAAGAAGGTTTCNCGCNCNGAAAAACGCTCGGGCTGCTGTTGATCCGGCTTGAACCGAAGCGGGCCACGCCTGCGGAAGAAGTGTCTTTTGAAGGCGCGGATACGACTTCAAAACGCGGTGCGCGCCGCGTTTTGATCCTCAAAGGACGATAGGGACACCCAATGGCACATGACCACGCTCATATTGACCCCGAAAGCGGGGACCGCAGAGTATCACTGGCCATCTGGGCGAATGCCCTTCTAACGGTGGCGCAGATCGTGGGCGGTGTCTTTGCAGGGTCGCTCGCCCTTATCGCCGACGCGCTGCATAATTTTTCGGACATGGCCTCATTGGTCATCGCCTTTGTCGCTCGCAAAATCGCACGGCGCCCGGCGGACGCACGGATGACCTTTGGCTATGGCCGGATCGAAATCGTTGCGGCTCTGATCAACTACACTACGCTTATTCTTGTTGGGGTCTATCTTATCTACGAAGGCGGGATGCGCATGATTGATCCGCCGCAAGTGGCAGGTTGGACGGTGGTCATTCTCGGCGCTGTCGCGCTGATGATTGATACGCTGACGGCGCTGCTGACCTATTCGATGCAGAAGGGTAGCGTGAACATCAGGGCGCTGTTCTTGCACAACCTGTCCGACGCGCTGGCCTCGGTCGCGGTGATTATTGGCGGCACGCTCATTATCCTTTACGACCTGCGTTGGGTTGATCCCGCGATCACCATCGGTATCGCGCTTTATATCCTTTATCTGGCACTCACTGAGATCGGAGGTCCGATCCGTATGTTGATGCTGGGCAGCCCGCCCTACATGGATGCAGAGGCAGTGGTTGAGGCGATGACCAAGGTCGCTGGCGTCAGGGACGTGCACCATGTTCATCTTTGGCAGATGCAAGAGCATGAGGTGGCGCTTGATTGCCATGTCGTGTTGGAGGGGCAGGATTGGAGGGACCTTGATGCTGTGAAGCAGGCTGTCAAGAACATGCTCGCTGAAGACTTCGGCATCACCCATTCGAGCCTTGAGTTTGAAACTTCCGCAAATGCCCATGAGGATGCTGCGTTGTTTGGGCATGACGGCGGCCCAACGAGCGCTGGCAAAGAAGCGGAGCACAACGATGGGACGTCGCACGACGACCGCTGAGGCGCATCGCAATACGCTGTGTCTTGCTGATCTACGGGCGTGCGGCGTTTTGCGCACCCTCACTTTCTGGTGAGGGGATCGACAGCACCGCATCGGGTTCCTATATCAGTGCCATGCGCATCCTGCTTCGCCTTGCCACATTCTGCCTCTCGCTCGTTCTTTTGACGGGCATATTGGCGCATGATTTGGCGGCGGCGAACATGTCCTTGCAGATGTCAGGTTTGACCGCATCCGCGACGATGGAGGAGGACGATAGCTGCACAGCTTGCTTGCAAGAAGATCAGGGTGAGGTGGTGTGCGACATTGATTGCACGGCATCTGTCTTTGTGATGTCGCAGTTGCTTCAGTCCCAACCCGAGAGCGTGCAGCGTTTCTTCGCGCCTGTGCCCGGGGATCTTGGCCTCGCCGGGATTGATCTCGGGTCTGACCCTTTCCCACCGCGAACCACCTCCCTAAGTTGACCGGCCGCATCGAAGGGTGACGGCCCGGTTTCGCGACGTTTGCTGCCACTGCGCAGCGACACGCTCGACCTTATCTGTCACTTTCGGGAACGACCTTTATGTCTATTCATCCACCGCGCGATATGTCGCGCAGGCGTGTGCTGTCCGGCGGGCTTGCCACAGTTGGGGCGACGCTGATCCTACCTCATGTCTCCCTCGCAACGACAACGGGGGAGTCGATCCGCGCCCTTCAGTATGACGGCGATGCACTTGTTGTGGCTTCAAAGCGCAAGCTTTGGCGCGTGCCCGCCCCAAGCGACATCCAGCATGTGTCGTTGGAGCGATCAATCACCGCGATCACCAGCCATCCAGAGACTCCGGGCACTTTGTTCGCGGCAGTTGATCCTGTCGGCCTTATGCGCAGCCGGGATGGGGGGCGCACATGGGCAGACGCCAGCGCGGGCCTGCCGGCAACCCGCGTCACCGCGCTCACCCAGGCCGCGCTTGAGCCGGATATGCTCTATGCCGCCCTTGCGGATGACGGGCTTTGGCGCAGCAAAGACGCGGGCGAAAGCTGGGAATTCGTCATGGACCGGCCTTATCTCGATGGGGCCGAACGCGAGGTGTTGACGCTCGTCTCTGTGGGCAATCCGACCGGCATGGGCGGCATCTGGCTCTATGCCGGAACCGACGCCGGGCTGACCCGCGTGCCGGATTGCTTTTGCCGGTGGCAGGATGTGACCGCGGGCGATGCGATGGATGCGCTGGCTGCGGGTAAAACGCCGCCACCTGCCAAACCTCTGCCCGAAGGCCTGCCGATCACCCATTTGGCACTCTCCCCCAAAGCGTCTGAACGGCTCTATGCCGGGCTGGAAAGCGGCCTTTGGACGTCGACAGATGCTGGCGTGAATTGGACGCGTGCCGCGCCGGGAAGGATCGAAGCGCTGGCTGTCGATCCTGCCGACCCTAAAAACCTTGCCGCCGTTCGCGACGGCATTCTTTCCGTCAGCCGCGATGGCGGCATGACCTTTGAACCTCTCAACATCCCTCAAGGAGATCAGACATGAACAGGAAATACACCTTCGGCGCGGCCGCGGCCGTAGCCGCCGCCGGTATCATCGGCTTTGCCACCTTCGGCATGGCTGAAAGCGACAACACGACGCCCGCCGACACTGCGGCAAGCACCGTCCCCGCAGATCGCCAAATGACCATCTGGCGCGATCCGTCCTGCGGCTGCTGCGATGCTTACGCCGATTATGCCGAAGAGAATGGCTATCACGTCACCCGTATTGACGACCGGAATTTCGACAAACGCTCGGTTGAGGTCGGCGTGCCGGAACAGGGGCTGGGGTGCCACCTTGCCGAGGTCGATGGCTACTACGTTAGCGGTCTGGTGCCTGTTGAAATTATCCAGCGCCTGACTTCCGAGCGCCCCGAGGTCACCGGTATCACGCTGCCCGGTATGCCCCAAAACGCGCCCGGCATGGCAGGCAAGAGCGGCACACTCAAAACCTACGCCTTCGGTAAGGACGGCGTGGCCGTGTATTCAAATGAATGAGGTTGGAACGATGAATATGATGAACGGAACTATGATGAATGGGCCGATGTCGGTCGGAATGATGATCGCCTGTGGCGCGCTCTTTCTCTTGGTGCTGGCGGTGCTGGTGCTGGGCGCGCTGGCCTTGGTCAAATACCTACGGCGGCCCGCATGAACCGGTTGGGTCTGACNGCCNNNATCGGCATCGCGGGCGCGGCGGCGGTCGCNGTNTGGGCCGGGGGGAAGGAGGACAGCCCCCCGGCGCTCGCCGTGCTCGGCGTGCCCGTGGATGCAGAGATGATCGAGATTGGCGCGGGGCTCTATGCGGAGAACTGCGCCTCTTGCCACGGCGCCGATCTCGAAGGCCAGCCGGACTGGCGCAGGCGGCTCGATAATGGCCGCATGCCTGCGCCGCCGCATGATGAAACGGGCCATACGTGGCACCATGCCGATCAGCAGATTTTTGATATCACCAAGAATGGGCTGGCTTCGGTCGTCCCCGGCTATGACAGTGACATGCCGGTGTTCGACGGTATCCTGAGCGAGGCCGAAATCACGGCAATCCTTGGCTACATCAAAAGCACCTGGCCCGAGCGGGAGCGCGGCTTTCAGGCTGAAGTCACCGCTAAGGATGAGGGCGGAACATGAGCAAGGACAGACGGCCTGTCCGCAAACCACGGTGGTCGCTGTTCATCGCAGCTCTGCCTGCGATGGTCTTTGGGGCCATCGCGGCGGCGTTCCTCTGGGGTCTGTTCAACAACGACGATGGCCTGCCCAGCACGATGATCGGCCGGGACATTCCCGCGTTTAACCTGCCGCCCATCGAAGGGCGCGGGAAGGGGCTATCGGCGGCTGATCTGCGCGGCGAAGTGTCCCTCGTGAATGTCTGGGCTTCGTGGTGCGTGCCTTGTCGGGTTGAGATGCCACTACTGGTGGAACTGGCCCAAACCGACAGCGTGCCGATCCACGGCATCAACCTCAAAGACAAGCCCGCCGCCGCCCGCAGGTTCCTTGCGGAACTCGGCGATCCTTATGACCGGATCGGTGCCGACAGCTCTGGCCGGACGTCCATTGACTGGGGCGTTTACGGCGTGCCGGAAACCTTTGTGATCGATGCCAAAGGGCGCATCGCTTACAAACATGTTGGCCCGTTCAATCGACGTTCGCTGGAGGAAGATATCCTTCCCGTGGTGCGGCGTTTGCAACAGGAGCAGAACGCATGAAGCGGCGTGGGTTTCTGAGCGGCGCATTGGCGCTTGGGGCTTCGCCAGTCGCGGCGCGCACCGTGATGGCGGAACATCAAAAGCCCCTGCCAATGCTGTCGCCGCCCATCACGGATGGGGCAGGGCGGAGCCTAACTTTGGCGGACTTTAGTGGCCGGACGGTGTTGCTCAATATCTGGGCGACGTGGTGCCCTCCCTGCCGTCATGAAATGCCCACCCTTGATCGGCTTCAGGCGCGATTGGGTGGGGCGAAGTTTCACGTTCTCGCACTCTCAATCGACAAGGGCGGGTTCGACATTGTGCGCGATTTCTATGCCGAGATCGGCATCACGCATCTCGATCTTTATCTGGCGGACCAGTTACGGGCGATGATGGCTTTCGGCGTTGTCGGCCTGCCCACGACACTGCTGGTCAACCCCCAAGGCCACGAGGTCGCTCGCAAGGTCGGCCCCGCCGCTTGGGACAGCCCGGCGGCCATTTCCCAAATCCAACGCGTCATTACAAAAGGATGAACCCAATAGTGATCCAAACCTCAAAAGCAAACCGGCCCTCATTCGCAATTCCCATGCCCGCGCGGCGCCAAACCCTAATGCTGACCGGCTTTGCCGCTATCGGTGGCGGTGCTGCATTGAATTGGGACTGGCTGACCGCCGTGGGGGCCGCGCCCTTGCTTCTTAGCCTCGCCCCTTGTGCCGCCATGTGCGCTTTGGGGCTGTGCATGCGCGGCGGCTCTGGCTGCGCCAAAAACGATCCGGTGGCAAAGCCGGACGCCCCGACAGACTGACCCTCAATCAAAAGGAACCGACATGACTTATACAGTGAAACTTACCACCGCAGCCCTGACAGGCTTTATGTTTGCCGCCTCTTTCGCGCAGGCGCAGGAGGCAAAAGCCGAAACGGGCGATATGCCCATGGCCGAGGGCCAACATATGAAAGGCGACATGGCTGACATGAAGGGGATGGAAGGTATGGAGGGCATGGAAGGTATGATGCCCATGATGAAGATGATGGCCGAGATGGGGCCGATGATGGAGAACTGCAACAAGATGATGCAGTCCATGAAGGCGCATATGGAAACGCATCATTCCGATGATCAAAAAGGCTGATGCTCTTGGTTCGCCCGTCCAAGCGGCGGGCGGACCCCTCGATTGAAAGACAGACTATGACAAAGATCACCCCGACCCACAGTCGGCTTCGCATTGTCCTTTGGACCGCCGCGATCGCCGCCGCCGTTGCCCTTGCAGGTTTCGCAATGATGCGGCCCGGACATATCCCCTCCCATCAGCCCGTCTATCGCGGCGACGCGGATATTCGCTCTGAATTTACTTTGATCAACCACGACGGGCAGCCCGTCACGCAGGAAGCTTACAAAGGTCGCTGGCAGCTTGTATTCTTCGGCTTCACCCATTGCCCTGACATCTGTCCCACTACCTTGGCCTATATGGGCAGCGTGCTTGATCAGCTTGGGTCGGACGCAAGCCAAGTTGCCCCGTTGTTTGTGACCGTGGACCCAGAGCGTGACACGCCTGAGGTTCTCGAAGACTATGTTGCCAACTTTCATCCTCAGTTGATCGGACTGACGGGGAACAAAGCGCAGGTGGCTGCGACGGCGGAGGCTTTTAAGGTCTACCATGAGAGGCTCTCGAACGAGGATGCCCCGGACGGCTACATCATGGCCCATGCGGGCCACATTTACCTGATGGCTCCGGATGGTCGGTTCGATGCTGTCTTTCTTGAAAGCGCGCAACCTGCCGAGGAAATGGCCGAACAGATTTCCATGCGCATCGCGAAAGATAAGAGAACCCAATGACACTCAGATTCCCATCGCCACCCCGCTTCGCGTCGCTGGCCGTGCGCATATATGCCGTGATCCTGCTGACTGTCACGCCCGCTTTTGCGAACCACCCGGGGGAGAACCTGAACCAAGCGATGGCGGATAAGGAAGCCGCGTTTGAACCCATCACCGCCCAAGAGGTGCCGGATGTGAAATGGGTGGCGCCAGACGGGGCCACGGGGTCTCTGGAGGCTCTGACAGGTAAGATCACGGTGCTAAGTTTTGCCCCCGACGCTTGCGGCAGCCCCTGTGAGGCGCAGCAGGAACAGCTTGGCAAAACCCTCTCCGCACTCAATGCCAGTGCCATGCGCGAGATGGTTGCCTTTGTCACCCTGCGCGATACGGCCTCTGCGGCCCCGGCAGAGCCGAACTGGACATCTGCGCAACTTTCCGACGCCGAGCGCCTTGGTGACACGGTGGATGCCTTCGCCTCTGTAAGTGTCCGGAAAGAAGAAGCCCCGATGGTGCATTTGCTCAACCGCGAAGGCGCGCAGGTTGGCATATTTCACGGAGCAGACTTTAAGCCGACGAACCTCGTGCTTTACATCAACGGACTGACGCACCAGCGGCCCCATGCCGAACCCGGTTTTTGGCAGCGCGTAACGGGGTGGTTTCAATGACAAGCCAACGTTTGGACAGGCCACACTGGCTCACCACCCTGCGCCGCTTCGCATTGTTCACGCTGCTGGGGCACCTTCTTTGGGAGGTGGCCCATATTCCGCTCTACACGATTTGGGTTGAGGGGACATGGGGCGAGATCGTCTTTGCCGTGGTTCATTGCACCGGAGGCGACCTGCTGATCGCCATGAGCAGCCTTCTGCTCGCACTGTTTTTCTTTGGCACAGGCGCATGGCCGCAGGCGCGGATCTATCCCGTCTTTGGCGCGATGCTTGCGATTGGATTAGGCTATACGATTTTTAGCGAATGGCTCAACATTGAGGTCCGCGAGGCTTGGGCCTACCGCGACATTATGCCAGTCATCCCGTTCATTGACGCAGGTCTGACGCCGATGTTGCAATGGCTCATCGTGCCTTTCGCAGCTTACTTCGGTGCGCTCAGGCGCTTATCAAAGGGGAAGGGGGCGACGGGTGTTTGATGTCTCCTCCCTCGGGGTGATCGCTGCCTTGCTGGCCGGAACGATCTCCTTTGTTTCGCCCTGTGTCTTGCCTCTGGTGCCGGGCTACGTCTCCTATATCGCTGGGCACACCGGTGTCACGGGCGCGGAGCGCAGCCGTAGCAATGCGGTTTGGCTGAGCTTCTGCTTCGTGTTGGGGTTTTCAACGATTTTCATGGCGCTCGGTGCATCGGCCACAGCATTAGGACAGTCACTTTTCCGCTGGCGGTTCGAGCTGAACCTGATCGGGGGCGCGGTCGTGATCCTGTTTGGGTTGTTCATGCTGGGGGCCGCGCGCATTCAAACAATGGAACGTGACCTGCGGTTCAATCTCGACCTTCCCGGCGGGCAGCCGGTGGCGGCCTATGTGCTGGGCCTTGCCTTCGGCTTTGGTTGGACCCCCTGCATCGGACCGATCCTCGGCGCAATCCTAACGGCGAGTGCGGCAAGCGCCACGGTATCGGAAGGCGTTTGGCTGTTGGCGATCTATTCGGCTGGTCTTGGCGTGCCGTTTCTGATCGTGGCCGCCTTTACCGATCAGGTTGCAGCCCGCTTGCGGACGATTGGTGCGGTCGGGCGGCGTCTCCATCAGGTTGCGGGCGCGGTCATGGTCCTCATGGGGATCGCGATGATGACGGGCCAGCTCAGTGCCTTCTCTTGGTGGCTGTTAGAAGCTTTTCCGGTTCTGGGGACAATCGGGTAAACTATGTTGGAACCTTCCAGCGAAGGAGGGTGGTTAATCCTTTATAGCCTCATTTCCGAAGTGGGACCGCAAGGAGAAAAGCGATGATGGACGGTGATATGATGGGCGGCGGCATGATGTTTGGCATGGGGGTCGGCTGGCTTCTGGTGATCGTGCTTTTGGTTCTGGCGATCGCGGCATTGGTCAAATATCTGCGCAAGTAAGACGGGAGGTGGGACATGGAGACGTCTGACAAGCCAGTCGTCCTCGTAACGGGGTCAAGCGGCTATCTCGGCGCGGCGGTCGTCAAGCGGTTGCACGAGAAATACCGCGTTGTCGGGCTCGACCGTAACTCGCCCCCGCATCCGCCGCATCAGGCTGAATGCATCTGTTTCGACATCACGGACCAAGACAGCGTCGACAAAGCCTTGGCCCGGCTGCGCTTGGCCTACGGCGACCGCATCGCTGCCTGCATCCATCTTGCGGCGTTCTTTGATCTGAGCGGGGAGGACGATCCGGCCTATGACGCGGTGACGGTGGAGGGAAGTAAGCGGCTGCTGAAAGGGCTGCAAGATTTTGAGTTAGAGCAGTTCATTTTCACTTCCACCATGCTGGCGCATGCGCCCACCACGCCCGGCGAGCCGATAGACGAAGACGCGCCCTTCGACCCTAAGCTGCCCTACCGCGCCTCGAAAATCCGCACCGAGGCGATGTTGAGCGAGGAAAAGGGCGATGAGAAACTCGTCCTCATGCGCCCCGCTGGCATCTATGATGACGAGGGGCATTCGACCTTTCTCGCCCACCAAATATCCCGCATCTACGAAAAACGTCTGAGCGGTAAAGTCTATCCCGGTGACTTGTCCCGCGGTCAGGCGTTTTTACATCTCGACGATCTGCTCGACGCCATCGAACGCATCGTCGACCGCCGCCACTCCCTGCCGGATGTCTTCCCCGTGCTGCTGGGTGAGGCTAAGCCGGTCCCCTTTGGCGACCTGCAGCGGTTAATCGGGCGTGAGTTGCATGGCGAAGATTGGGTGACGTGGAACGTCCCGCCTGCGGTCGCGAAACTGGGGGCATGGGCGGAGAACCGCATTTTTGGCGAAGACGCGTTCATCCGCGCTTGGATGGTCGATATCTCCAGCGATCACTACGAACTCGATCTGTCGCAGGCCGAGGAACATCTGGGCTGGACCGCAGAGCACAGCCTGCGCCAAGACACGCCGCATATGCTGCAAAAGCTGAAAGACGATCCGTATCACTGGTATGAGGAAAACGGCCTGAACGCCGCACGGGTCTCTGCGGCCAAGGTGGAGCAGGCAGCAGAAGAGGCCGCTGCCGAGGCGAAAGACGAGAGTGCCGCCGAACAGCAAAGCGCTGTGCGCGAACATGATAAACACATGCGCATGATGCATTTCCAAATGCTCTGGGTGCATTGGCTGGTCGCGGCATTGGGCCTCTGGCTCGCCACCGCGCCCTCGGTCTTCGGCACATTTGACCAAACCGAGTTTAGCGCTGCCGTGCAGCGCGTGACCGAAGACCGGGGGCTTTGGGCAGCGTCACTGCGCAGTTGGCTGACGGCGTGGAACAACGTGTTTACAGGGCTGGCCATCACCGCGCTGGCCCTCATCTCGATGAAGCCCGGCAATGGTTGGGCGCAATGGGCGAACGCGGCGCTTGGAGTTTGGCTGCTGGCCGCATCGCTCGTGTTCTGGACGCCGGACCCGGCGGTCTATGCGAATGACACGCTGGTCGGCGCGCTGGTGATCGCGCTGACGATCCTGATCCCGATGATGCCCGGCATGTCGCGCGAGGGCATGATGGACGATGGGGATATCCCGCCGGGGTGGACCTATTGCCCCTCAACCTATGTCCAGCGTCTGCCAATTATCGCGCTCGGAGTGGTTGGTTTCCTGCTGTCGCGCATTCTCTCGGCCTATCAGCTGGGTCATGTTGAAGGGATTTGGGAGCCGTTCTTTTCCTCGCCGTCGGGCCTCAACGGCAGCGAATATATCGTCACGTCGGATGTCTCAAAAGCATGGCCCGTCGCCGACGGCGGCTTGGGCGCGATGAGCTATATGTTTGAGATCCTCATGGGCGTTATGGGCAGCCGCCTGCGCTGGCGCACGATGCCGTGGATGGTGGCGCTTTTCGGCATCGTGGTGGGGCCGCTGGGAGTGATCAGCATCTATTTCATCATCATCCAGCCCATCGCAATTGGAACCTATTGCACGATCTGTCTGCTCGCCGCAGCAGCGATGCTGGTCATGATCCCGTTCTCATTGGATGAGATCGTGGCAATGGTGCAGTTCATGGTCTGGAACACCCGCCGCGGCCGCCCATTCTGGCGGGCGTTTTTCCGGGGCGATGCGCTGCCGGGGTCGAGCAAGGGCGGCACCATGAGCTTCGACGCGCCGCCGCGCGAGGTTGCCCGGCAAAGTGCGCGGGGTGTCACCGTGCCTTGGACCCTGGGGGTGAGCGCCGCCATCGGTCTGTTCCTGATGCTGTCGCGCGCGATTTTTGGCAATGCCATGCCGCTGGCGGGCAGTGATCACTTGGTTGGCGCACTGGTCCTGACGACTGCTGTTATCGCTTGGGCCGAAGTGGCGCGCCCGATACGATTCCTGAACATTGGCTTTGGATTATGGCTGATCGGAGCGCCTTGGTTTTTGGACGGCGGCACCATCTCGGGCAGCATGATCGGGGTGCTCTCCGGTAGCGCTTTGGTAGCGCTCAGCTTGCCGCGTGGGAAGCGTAGTGCGGAACACTATGGCAGTTGGGACCGCTATATCATTTGAAGCAGAAGCATCCTGAATTCGCACACGGTAACCGCGTCGAGTTTTTGGAGTGCGTTTTAAGCCTAAGAAGGATGCCCCACTCCCAAATGATGGCCTCTTGGTAGCATCAGCGCAGCATATCGAGTTTAACCAAGTCCGGTTTGGGCCGTTCGTGTCGATCAACAGCAGGGCGAATTTTGTTGAATAACTCTTGCTTGATCGGATGCTCCTTCGCTGATTCAATTACTTTATTGATTGGGGGATCGAGCGATGATGGGACCGAAGCAAGAAGCTCAGGCTGCGTTGTTTTACGAATTCTCTCTGGAAGACCATGTCCCGCAAGATCACCTGTTGCGGTCGATTGATCGGTTCGTTGATCTGAGCGACATTAGACAGTATTTGGCCGAGTTCTACAGCCACACGGGCCGCCCTTCGATTGATCCTGAGCTGCTGATCCGGATGCTTTTGGTAGGCTATTGCTTTGGCATCAGGTCAGAGCGCCGATTGTGCGAAGAGGTCCATTTGAACTTGGCGTATCGCTGGTTCTGCCGCCTCGATCTGTCTGATCCTATCCCAAACCATTCGACGTTCTCCAAGAACCGGCACGGGCGCTTTCGGGAAAGCAAACTTCTGCGCTACCTGTTCGAGAAGACCGTTGCACGGTGTATCGCTGATGGCTTGGTGAGCGGGCAACGCCTTGCGGTAGATGCCAGCCTGATTGAGGCTGATGCGAACAAACAGAACTCTACACCGAAGGAAGATTGGAACCGCAGTGCCATCGATCCAAAAGATGCGCCGCGTGCGGTTAAGGAATATCTCAACGTCTTGGACGACGCGGCTTTTGGTGCAGCATCTGAGGTTGAACCCAAGTTTACGTCCCATTCTGATCCCGCAAGCCAGTGGACCGCAGCCCGGAAAGGCCCCGCATTCTTCAGCTATTCTACCAATTATCTGATTGATACCGACCACAGCGTCATCGTGGACGTTGAGGGAACGCGGTGGATCCGGCAGGCAGAGGTCGGGGCGGGAGTGTGCGTAATTTTGTGCCCTGGCGCCTTTAGTTACGCCATGGGAAAGCGTTCTTCGAACATAATGGCGAGTTGGCTTTTAACGCGGTGCCATTCACGCACAGATCGCTTCCACTCGACGGAAGTAGCATTGAGGGCCAAGTAGATCAACTTCGCCGCCGCCTCATCGCTCGGGAAGTGGCCGCGGGTTCGCACCGCACGCCGGATTTTCGAATTCAGGGCTTCTATGGCATTCGTCGTGTAAATCAGTCGGCGCACTTCGGGCGGGTAGTCGAGAAACGGGATCACCTCGTTCCAGGCTCGGCGCCAGCTCGGTGCAATG
>FUFK010065373.1_pt1 | contig 21611 bp, 18 predicted proteins | sample 1021851 | NCBI WGS metagenome assembly FUFK01 (sample SAMEA51879418, study PRJEB19060) | metagenome
CTTATAATTCTATTTTCAATAAATTCTGGCGCCACACACATTAATTTCTGACTCTGTCCAATCTTAAATTTTTTATTACCTTTATTTTTTAGGTGAAATCCTGCAACTCTCATTGGTAAAGAAAAGTCTTGAACAAAAACCTCATCATCACAACCACCAATAGATTTAAATACTGAGCTTTTAATCATCGAATTACTTGAGCCTCCCCATCCCCCTGGTAAGAATTTTTCAACAGGATTTTTAATAAGAAAGGCCGGTTGATTGTCCTTTTTAAATTTAAAATCGTTAATATTTTTTTCCCAACCCCAATGACCATAGAGAAGATCAAGGTCTAATCTTTCCATTTCTTTTTTCATATAAAGTAGTGCGTCAGGTGCAATAATGTCGTCACCATCTACAAACTTTAAATAAGTATATTTTACAAATTTAAAGGCAGAGTTTACGGCTTTACTAGGACCAGCATTTTTTTGTTTTATATATTTAATGTCTTTATTTTGTGACTTAATAAATTTCTTAATTACTAATTCTGACTTATCCGTTGATCCGTCATTGATAATAATAAGTTGAGAGTTCCCACTCATTTGTTTAGATATTGTTTCTAAGGTTTTAGAAATAAACTGTTCTTTATTATAGACAGTCACAATGATTGAGATGCCGTCTCTAAACTTCATTTTCTCATAATAAGTTACAATGTTTTTTTAACAAGATAAGGACAAAGATTTTATTCGTAGTCTATAGAGTATCCTGCTGCGCGAACTGTTCTGATAAANTTTTTNGTTCCTTTNGTNTTAATNGCTTTTCTAAGTCGTCGAATATGAGTGTCAACTGTTCTCGATTCAACATAAATACCATGACCCCAGACAGAATCTAAAAGTTGTTCTCGTGAATATACTCTTCCTGGATTTTCCATTAAATGTTTTAACAGTTTATATTCTGTTGGGCCTAGGTGAATCTTTTTTTCNCCTCTGTAAACTTTATGTTCGTTCAGGTTGATTGATATGTCTTGAAACTCAATTATTTCGGTTGTATTGGAAGATGATCTTCTTAAAAGAGAGTTAATTCTTGCAACGAGTTCAGCTGGGCTAAATGGCTTTGTTATGTAATCGTCAGCTCCTGTATCCAGGCCACGTATTTTATCCTCTTCTTCACCTTTTGCTGAAAGAATAATAATTGGAATAGATGAAGTTTCTTTTTTTCTTCTCAATATTCTGCAAACNTCTAACCCTGAAGGAGCAGGAATCATCCAATCAATTATAGCTAATGACGGTATTTCTTCTTTTACAAGTAACAAGGCCTCTTCGCCATTTGTTGCTTCTTTAACTGAAAACCCGTTTTTTTGAAGATTATAAGAAATCATAGGAAGTAAAGCAGCATCATCTTCAACTACTAAAATTCTTTTTTTTTCACTCATCTTTTTACTAATTTACCCTTTAAGTTGTAAATTACTTCTTTTGAAATAACTTTTGATAAGTCTCCAATTCTCTCTANCTCTTTGGCAATAAATAACATTTGGGTACAAAAACCTANAATCTTTGGTTCTTCCATCATTAAGTGCAAATGTTCTCTAAAACAAGTTTCATAGACAGAGTTAATTGTAACATCCTCTGCGGGTACAATCTGAGCAATTTTTTGTGACTCTTGATCGTATGAACTTAAGGCTTTTGAAAAATTTTTTAGAACTAATTGACCCAATTGATATATTGAATCTGTTAAATAATTTTCTGGAACTTTTTTTACATGAAGAATTCTACCTGCAATATTTGAGGCATGATCTCCTATTCTTTCCAAAATACTTGAAATTTTAAGGGATATGATAATTTTTCTTAAGTCATCTGCAAGAGGCTGCCTTTTACTAAGGGTTATTGTTGCAAGCTCTCTTATTTTTGTTTCTTGAATATCAATTTCATCGTCATTTTTAACAACTTCTTTTGCTTTTGCTATATTGATAATTTTAGTAAGGTTTATAGCGTTGAAAAGTTGTCGTTCACAATTCAAACCCATTTCAACTAAATTAGATTTAAGTGAATTAAGATCTTCATCATAAGTTGAAACTATATGTTCTTTCATTAATTTATCCAATCTTTCCTGTTATGTAGTCCTGGGTCTTTTTTTCTTTAGGCATTGAGAAAACATCTTCGGTTTTTCCAACTTCTATAAGACTACCCATGTGAAAAAAAGCAGTTTGGTTGGACACTCTGGCTGCTTGTTGCATTGAGTGGGTCACTATTACAATTGTATAATTTTTTGATAATTCGTCAATTAGCTCTTCGATTTTAGCTGTTGCTATCGGATCAAGAGCAGAGCAAGGTTCATCCATGAGGATTACTTCAGGGCTAACAGCAATAGCTCTTGCAATGCATAATCGTTGCTGTTGTCCACCGGACAAAGATGTTCCAGGTTCATCTATTCTATCTTTTACCTCATCATAAAGACCTGCTTTCTTTAAGCTTACTTCGACTAAGTTGTTAAGTTCATCCCCACTGTTTGTTAACCCATGTATTTTAGGCCCGTAGGCTACATTTTCAAAAATTGATTTCGGGAAAGGATTGGGTTTCTGAAAAACCATACCAATTCTTGCTCTCAGCAAAACTGGATCAAGGTTTTTTTCATATATATTTTGTTCGTCTACAAAGATTTGGCCCTCTATCTTACATATTTCAATGCTATCATTCATTCTATTAAGACAACGAAGAAAAGTGGACTTACCGCATCCACTAGGACCGATAAGAGAAGTTACTTTTCTTTCAGGAATTTCCAAGTTTATGTTAGAAAGAGCTTTTTTTTCTCCATAAAAAACATTAAGTTTTCTGCTCTTAATTTTGACAGTACCTTTCATAATGTTACTACCATTTCTTTTCAAACTTTTGTCTAACGAAAACTGCTACACTATTCATAATTACTAAAAATGTCAAAAGAACCATTATTCCAGCTGCTGTTAGTTCCACAAAACCTCTAGCTGCAGTACTTTTCCATAAGTAAATTTGAACTGGTAGAACTGTTGCTGAATCAGTAAAAGATCCTGGAATATCTACAATAAAGGCAACCATACCTATCATTAAAAGAGGAGCTGACTCCCCTAAGGCTTGTGACATACCAATAATGGTTCCTGTAAGTATTCCAGGCATAGATTGTGGTAAAACGTGATGAGTTACTGCCTGGAATTTTGTTGCACCTAGTCCAATAGCCGCTTCTCTGATTGAAGGGGGAACAGCTTTTAGTGATGCTCTTGTAGAAATAATAATTGTTGGTAAGGTCATGAGAGCCAGAACCATCCCTCCTACAATTGGAGCTGATCTTGGTAAATGCATTACGTTTAAAAAAATAGCTAAGCCCAAAAGCCCAAAAATTATTGAAGGAACTGCCGCAAGATTATTGATATTAATCTCAATAAAGTCTGTAAATTTATTTTTGGGAGCTAGTTCTTCTAAGAACACACCCGAGGCGACAGCAACAGGAAAACATAATAATAATGTAACAAATAATGTAAAAAAAGAACCTAACATTGACCCTAGAATACCTGCTTGCTCAGGTTCTGTTGAGTCCGCATTTGACAAGAAATTCGTATTTAACCCAAATTTTATATCTCCATTTTTCTTCAAGGCATTAAACCAGCTCATTTGAATGTTATTTATCAATCTATCTTCTTCTAAAAAATTTTCCATCTGAGGGTTTTTATGGATGACATCAATTGTAGATGATGCTAATAACCAAATTTTTTTTGATTCTCCAATAATTTCAATATTTTCCATAGCAAGCTTCATAAGATTTTGCTCTGCTGCTGATGAAATAAAAACAGAAAGATCCCTGAAAGTTTTTCTATCTTTTACTTCGGGAAAATAGTTTTTTAAACCATCATTTATTAATAATTTATAATTCGCAAACCTAAATTCTTCGGGGTTATTGGTTTTGTTGGGATCAATGATTTCTTGGTCAAAATTAATCTCTAATTGTATAAAAGTACTTTTGAATGCACCTTTTCCTTCTACGAAAATTGAAGACAGAATCGTTATTAAAAATATAACAGCAGTACCAATTCCCAGAATTCCAAAAAATCTAAATCTTGTTTCACTTCTATGCCTTTTTTCAAGCGATTTGTTTATTATTTCAGTGTTTTTACTCATATTTTTCTCTGTATTTCTGGACAATTTTTAGTGCATACAAATTCAATAACAGAGTTACAAAAAATAAAGTTATTCCGAGGGCAAATGCAGCGAGGGTTTTTGCACTATCAAATTCTTGGTCGCCTACTAATAGCGTTACAATTTGAACAGTTACAGTGGTTACTGCCTCTAAAGGATTTGCAGTAAGATTTGCTGCAATACCTGCAGCCATTACAACAATCATTGTTTCGCCAATTGCACGTGAAATTGCTAATAAAATTGCTCCTACTATTCCTGGGAGTGCAGCAGGTAAAATAACCTTTTTAATAGTTTCTGATTTAGTAGCACCCATAGCATATGACCCATCTCTGAGTGACATCGGAACAGATGTTATTACATCGTCTGATAATGAAGAAATAAACGGGATAATCATTATTCCCATAACTCCTCCTGCTGCCAATGCACTTTCTGAAGCCATCGACAACCCTAAAGATGAAACAAAATCCTTCAAAAATGGACCAACCGTTATTGCAGCAAAAAAACCGTAAACGACTGTTGGAACTCCAGCTAATATTTCAAGAATTGGCTTGAAGGTTTTTCTTACAGTTGGTCTGGCGTATTCTGCCAGATAAATTGCTGATAGAAGACCAACAGGGATAGCAACAGCCATTGCAACTAAGGTAATTAAAAGTGTTCCTGTGAAAATTGGTATTGCTCCGAATGAACCCTGGCTTGCTATCTGATCTTCTCTAATAGCAGTTTGAGGGCTCCAGGCTAAACCAAATAAAAAATCAAAAAAAGGGACTCTTTCAAAAAATCTAATGGCCTCAAAAATTAATGAAAAAATAATTCCTATAGTTGTAATAATTGCAATTACTGAACAAAAAATTAAAAGGTTTATATTTGCTTTTTCAACTGCTTGACGTGCCCTGAAAAAAGTAGAGACTTTTCTTAGTGAAACCAAACTTGAAATTAAACCTACAACCAGTACTAAAAGAAAAACATATGAATCAGAACTAGTTGTTAATGTCTGATAATAAACCGCGGAATCAATAATTAAAGGATTAGTTCCTGGAAAAACTTTTTCTGGGTTTGTTGCTTTGATTGTATCGATGAGCATCGATGGATTGCCTTTGAAGTTATTAACAAGGCTTAGTGGAATAGATTCTTTAAGGAAGATGTCAATTATGTAAGGTTTAAAAAAAAACCAACAAATAAGTATTATTGAACTGGGTAACAACAACCACAAAAGAGAATATGTTCCATAATAAGAAGGGAGGGAAGGAAGTTTAGGTCCTTTTGTAATATGTTCGTTAATTTTAAGAGCTTTTGTAGTTCCATACCAATGGATGTAAAAGCTAAGAAAACAAAAGATGATTAAAAAGGACCAAAACCCCATATTTAAAGCTTATTTTTTCTGAAGAACTTTTGCATCAAATTTTGCCAAAGATTTACCATCTTTTTCAAATTTTGCTCTTTCACCTTCAGGGAGTGGTATTAGGCCTTTGGGGACTAAATAACCATCATTTCCTATTGTCTTACTTGCTGTAAATTCTCTTACATATTCTTTAACACCTGGAATAACAGATGCATGAGCATTTTTTACATAAAAGAATAAAGATCTCGAAACAGGATACTTTCCAGAGGAGATTGCTTCAAATTCAGGAAAAACGCCATCAACTTTAGCGGCTTTCACTTTATCTCTATTTTGATCTAAAAAAGAATAACCAAAAACTCCTAATGCGTTTGGATCAGCAACTAATTTTTCAATGATTAAATTATCATTTTCACCAGCCTCAACGAATGGACCATCTTCCCTAACGCTTCTACACTGCTTTTTATAAAGTTTTTTGTTAGATTTTTTTAAAGCTTTTCTTCCAGGAAACTTTTTACAGCCTCTTTCGATAGCAAGCTCGTTAAAAGCATCTCGCGTTCCAGAAGTTGGAGGCGGTCCAATAACTACAATAGGCTTGGCAGGAAGAGCTGGGTTAACTTCATTCCACATTTTGTATGGGTTAGGTTTAACTGTGTTTCCTTCAGGGTCAGCTGGAACATCTTTTGCTAAAGCTAAGTAAATATCTTTTAAAGTAAGCTCTAACATTGGTCCAGATTTAGCATTTGCCATTGCAATACCGTCGAAACCAACTTTAATTTCAGTAATGTCAGTAACACCATTTTTAGTACATTTTTTTACTTCTTTCATTTTTATTCTTCTAGAAGCATTAGTTATATCTGGATGTTCTGTACCTAATCCAGCACAAAAAAGCTTTAATCCGCCGCCTGAGCCAGTTGACTCAATAACTGGTGTTTTAAAACCACTTGTTTTTCCAAATCTTTCAGCAACAACTGTTGCAAAAGGATATACCGTTGAAGACCCAACGATTTTAATTTGATCACGTGAACTGACCTGGCTAGATAAACCAATGGTCAGAGCAGCTGCGACTAACATAGTTTTTTTCATTATTTTCCTCTCTTTGTTGAAAAGTTAAGATTTAAAAATAAAGAATAATGAGGAAACTAATATTACAGAATTGTTACAGTTTTATGACATAATTTTTTTAATTATTTTTGTATATATTAGATATGTTTTCAATTCCTCTATTAAGAGATTGACTAAAAACTAAATGGGGATCTTTATTAATTTTCAAGGATACTTTATTTTCTTTTGTCATACTAATTTTACAAAGCTTAAGAACTTTGTAGTTTAGTCTTCCGGTCAAATGATGGACTATTCTAAGCAACTGCCCAAGAACTTTACAACTTTCCAATTCACGCGGTGAAACTTTGTTTGTGTAAGTTGTTACAAATTTATCTTTAATAGAGTTTGAATATCTGAAATAAAGAATTAAAGATAAAAGATACCTATCTTTTCTTTCTAAATGATTGAATGGATAATATAGAATCTCTTCTAATGCAAAAACACGTCTGTGCTCTGGATGAATGTTGGCTCCTATATTCATCAACCAACAAGCTGCTTTGACAATTCTGTCGCATAATTTTATGTTACCATCAAATGATTTTACCCAGTGGAAAATTTTTTTTACATCCTTGGTCTTTGCTGAATTTGAGATTTTCTTAACCTGCGAAAAGAAGGGATCACTTTCCTTTTCACTTATGTTTTTGTAAAGTATCCCTTCTCTTATTCCTGTATTTGTAAAATAGATATTTTTTATTTTAAATTTTTTTACAATTTTTTCCAAAATAACAAGACTGTAAGGAATTATCTGATACCTAGACTTGGAAACTTTTTTTAGGAAATTTTCGTTAATTGTACCCTCTTTAAATATTACTTTTCTGATTGAGTGAATAAAATTTTCAGCATTAACGGAGTAGTCTTGAATTATTTTAATCTCATCATTTTCAATATGCATGTGAACTTTTGCTAATGCCCTAAAGGACCCACCTATTGCATAGAAATTCTTAAAGTTTCTAGATTCAATTTTTTTTAAATTTCTATCTATAAAATTTGAAATAATGACTCCACCTGGCTGACCTAAACCCTGAAGTACTACATGACCTAAATTTGATGACCCAAGAAATTCCGATTGGTCTCTTTTTTTTACTTTAACTAATTCTAGGCTTCCTCCACCAAAGTCTCCAACTAATCCATTAACTATATTTCTTGAAAAAAATAAACCTTTTGCAGCGAGAAGGCCTTCTTCCTTTTCACTTAAAACTTTTAATCGAATTCCAAATTTTTTTAAAATTAAGTTTACCAATATTTGCTTATTTTTTGCTGTTCTTACAGCTGCAGATCCAAAAACAATGATATTTTTTTTCTTTATGTTTTTTGAAATCTCAAAAAATCTTTTTAAAACAATTATTAACTCCTCGATCATTTCTTTTGAAAAAGATCGATTAGAACATATAATTTTTCCTAAATTCATAACTACCTTTTCGTTGAAAACTGTATTTGCTGAATAACTAACTGAGTCAAAGATAACTAATCTAACTGAAGATGAGCCAATGTCTATAACAGCAAAAGGAGACTTATTTTTCTTCATTTTTTTGTAAGTGTGAGCCTCTACCAGATAATGATGGATTATTTATAAAAAAATTGTGTGCAGAAAAAATACTTCTTTTTTTAATTTTTTTATATACTCCATTATGATCTAAAATCCAACTGTTTGTATTGTCTTTTAAATAACTAATCATTATCTGTTCTAAAACTTGCTTATGGACAGTATCATCGATAATTGGAATAAAAGTTTCGACTCGCCTATCGAGATTTCTTGTCATCATATCAGCAGATGAAATAAAAATTTTATTTTGTTTATCGGGCATTTTTTTTCCATTTGCAAAGCAATATATTCGACTGTGTTCTAAAAATCTACCTACCAAGCTTTTAACAAAAATATTTTTAGATAAATTTTTAATACCAGGACGTAAACCACATATTCCTCTAACTATAAGAAAAATTTTTACTCCTGCTTGAGAGGCTTCATAAAGTTTATCGATGATTTCATCATCAATTAATGAATTAACTTTAATCCAAATTTCTGCTGGTAATTTTTTCTTTGAGTTAATTATTTCGTTATCAATGAGCTCTATCATAAAGTTTCTAAGTAAAGTTGGCGAATACGAAACCAACTGCATTTTTTGAGGTTTTGTATAACCTGTAATAAAATTAAAAATTTTTAAGGCATCATTCACCAATTCTTCGTTGCATGAAAAATACGATAGGTCTGTATAAATTTTAGCTGTAATCGGATGATAATTTCCAGTTCCAAAATGAACATAAGAGGTTATATCATCATCTTCTTGTCTTGAAATCAAAGAAATTTTTGCATGTGTTTTCCATTTGAGAAAACCATAAACAATGTTTACCCCTGATCTTTCAAGATCCTTTGCCCATTTTATATTTTTTTCCTCATCAAACCTTGCTTTTAACTCAACTACTGCTGTTACAGACTTCCCATTATTTGATGCTGTCTTTAATGCCTCGATAATTGGTGATTCAGAACTAGTTCTGTAAAGAGTTTGTTTAATTGAAATAACCTTAGGATCTTTTGATGCCTGTTGTAAAAAGTTAACTACAACATCAAAACTTTCGAATGGATGATGTATAAGTATATCCTTTTTTTTAATGGCAGAAAAACATTTTCCTTTAAAATCTAGTATTCTTTGCGGGTATCTTGATTTAAAAGGTTTGAAGCAAAGGGATAATTTTTTTTCATCAATTAGTTCATTAAGAGAACTAACATCTAAAATTGATTTTAAGCGAAAAATACTTTCATCTTTAACCTTTAAAGATTTTCTTAAAAAGTTTAATAATTTCTTTTCTACTCTACCTTGAACGTATAAACCAACAACCTCACCACGACGTCTTTTTTTTAATGCTGTTTCGAATGATAGAAGAAGATCCTCAGCTTCCTCTTCGAATTCTATATCACTATCTCTGATTATTCTGATAAATGTATAATGAGCTAGTTTATAATCAGGAAAAATAGATTTTAAATTTTGTAAGATTATATTTTCAGAGCTAACGAAAATATCTTCTTTTTTACTTATTTTAAAAAACCTTTTTAACTTTGGAGGCAAAATAACTAAAGAATAAGAGGTTTTTCCAGCTTTATTTTTTAATGAGCAAACTAAGCTCAAACTCAGATTTGGTAAGAAAGGAAAAGGGTGCGCAGGATCAATTGCTAGGGGGGTTAGTGTTGAAAAGATTTTTTTCTCAAAGATTGTATAAATTATTTCACGTTTATTTTTTAAATTTTTTGGGGAATCAATGATTCTTATTTTTTCTTTCTCTAACTTCTCCCTCAAATCAGTTAAGATTAATTGTTGTTTTTTTAGAAGTATTTTCATAGATTTAGTAACCTCTTGGTATTGCTGTCTTGTAGTTCGTCCATCAGAGGTTCGGATAAAAATTTTTTTTTTGAGTTGCCTAAATAAACCAGCAACTCTTACCATATGAAACTCATCTAAATTAGTTCCCGAAATCGATAAAAATCTTAATCTCTCAAGAATAGGGTTTTTATTATTTTGCGCTTCTTTTAGAACTCTTTCATTAAAATTTAACCAGGATAATTCTCTGTTAATAAATCTTTGGGGACTTTTTTTTATATTATTTTTATTTTTCCTTACCATTCTTTAAAAAGCCTCTTTGTTAATACTTAATTTATTTGTAAAAAAGACATTAATCATTATCATTATTGTCGAAGTTGCTAAGCAAAAAATTATGCCTCCAAATTGATATGAAATTCCAGAAAATAATGTTCCAAAGAATCTTCCAAATGCGTTTGCCATATAATAAAAACCTACATCTAAGGCAACCCTTTCTTTTTTCGTGAATTTTAAAATTAAATATGAATGTAAAGACGAATTTACGGCAAAGATAAATCCAAAAGTAATCAACAGAATAATAGTAATTATTAATTGTATTTGTTCAGATTTGCTGACTAAGTAAATTAAAAAAGTGAATATTAACAATGTTATAAATAAAAATTTACACCATTTTTTTGATTCATTTACTAATGATTGTTCAGATTTTGTTTTTAAATTTATTATTGATGGTCCCATAGCTTGAATAATACCGTAGAAGATAACCCAAATAGCCATTAGGCCACCAACTATAAAAAATGGTGTTGAATTAGTTTGTTGTTCAGTAACTGAAAAAAAACTATAAAAATAAACAGGAACACCAACTACAAACCAAACATCCCTAGAGCCAAAAAGGAAAACTCTTGCTAAAGATAAATAATTTATATTTCTTGATTTTGATCTAATATCAGAAAGCCTTACCTTTTTGTTACCGCTTGGTAGTTCAGAGGAGATAGAAATCATAACTATTATTAATATTCCAACTAATAAAAGAATCATCAGAGTTAAAGAAGATTCAAACCCAAAAGTTGAAAGTAATAAGCCTCCAACAAGAAAACCTAACCCCTTTAAGGCATTCTTTGAGCCAGTAAGAAATGAAACTAATTTAAATAAGTTTCCCTTTTTTTTTGATGAAATAAACTTTACAACTGATTTTGACGACATTTTTGTGAGATCTTTTGCAATTCCACTAAAGCCCTGTACGATCATAACATAGATAATTGACAGCTCTAGAGCCCAACCTTTATCAAGCATTAAAAGTAGCGTTAAAGAGACTATTTGAATTGACAAACCAGAAAACAACGTACTCTTTAGACCAAATCGTGAAGCTAACCAACCTCCGAAGTAATTCGTAATAATTCCTGCTAACTCATAAACAAGAAATAGGTAAGCTAGTTCAATGGGTGTAAACCCCATAGAGTGAAAATGTAATAAAACTATCATTCTCAGAGCACCATCGGTGAGCATGAAAGACCAATATGAAAGTGTTATTAAAACGAAAGTTTTCTGTTTTTGATAAATATTTTTCACAACAATGACCCTACCATCTGGGATACATCTATTAGTCGCTCAGCATAACCAATTTCGTTATCATACCACGCATAAATTTTTACCTGTGTTTCGTTAATAACCATTGTACAATCAGCATCAATTATTGCTGACCTTTTATCACTTAGGTAATCAGTAGAAACGAGTGGCTTTTCCTCATAACCTAATATTCCTCTAAGTTCTTGTTCAGAAGCTTTTTTAAGAAGATTATTTATTTCTTTCTTGTTTGTTTTCCGAGAAACTTCAAATACACAATCAGTTAAGGATGAATTTAAAAGAGGTACTCGTACGGCTTGACCATTTAATTTTCCTAGTAATTCAGGATAAATTAGAGTAATTGCTTTAGCGCTTCCTGTGGTTGTTGGAATTAGAGAATTCAGTGCAGATCTTGCTCTTCGAAATTCTTTATTTGCCTTATCAACTATTGTTTGGGTATTTGTTGGGTTGTGAATTGTTGTAATTGACCCGTGTTTTATACCTATATTTTCATGAATTACTTTAACGATCGGTGCAAGACAGTTAGTAGTACAGCTTGCAGCAGTAACTATATCGTATTTTTTGGAATCGTAGATATCTTGATTAACCCCGTAAACAATGTTAGCTATATTTTCATCTTCAATGGGAGCAGAAACGACAACTTTTTTAACTCCCATGTTAAAGTAATTCAAAAGTTTAGATCTTGATTTATAATAACCAGTACAATCAATAACAATATCAACATCTTCCAACTCAATATTTTCAATAGTAGAGCTTGTTTGAAAGATTATTTTTTTATCATTTATAGTGATAGATTTTTTATCATTACTAAAATCAGCATCCCATTTTCCATGAACTGAGTCATATTGAAGAAGATGACGATGTAAATCAACCGTTCCCGAAGAATCATTTATCCAGGAAACTTTAGCCTCTCTCTCAATAAGTGCTTTAAGTGCAAACTTTCCAATCCTTCCAATTCCGTTGATTCCGTATGTAACCATTTGATATCGTTACTTTGAGATTGTTACAGTTTTATGACTGTTTTAACGGTGTTTTACAAACTTCCTATCAAATTAATAGTTAAGTCCACCATGTCCTAATTATACTTTTAGGTCATGATGGATTAAACACTATTGTTGACTAGGTTCCTCTTTTTTAGTTGCACTAGTGGGAGATGTGATATCAGTTTTTATATTTATATTTTGAGCAGAAACTTTATCAAGAGAACCATTTGGCTTTGTAGCTTTTAATTTGTTCGATTTCGATGGTTTCTTGGGTTTCATCAAACTGATTTTTTTATTCAACTTTTTATTGTTATTTTTTAGTTTATTTATTGTCTTTTTTGGTTTTTTTAGTTTGCTCACTAATTTTTTATTTGTATTTTTGAGTTTACTAATTGTTTTTTTTGGTTTTTTTAGCTTACTCTCTAATTTTTTTTTTGACTTTTTTAATATATCAAGTTTTTTAAGAGGTTTGTTTAACTTTATAACTTTAGCTTTTAAGTTTGCATTCTTTTTTTTTAAACTTTTAATAGCTTTTTTTGCATCAGATTTCTTTTTGACACTTTCAATTGCTAAGCAACTTAGACCTACAAATTTTGGCAATTTCTTAGATCTTTTTAACTTTTTTGGATCCAGACCAGTTAATTTAGCAAATCTTTTATTTGATATTTTGTTTTTTTTTTCCCAGCGTTGAAGCTGTTTAGGTTTTGTTAATAATTTCATTAATTTCCTCTCTTTTAATAGTTAAATTATAAATAATTATTATATGCACTTATTGCGTGGTGTCAATTTATTGTTACTTAGAAATTCTTGATTATATTATTAATTTCAATTTGACTGAATAACTTATCATTNGAGGTTTTCTTGAAGTAATCAAGCTGACTATGGGTTAAGCAAATGGTAATCTCTTTTTCTAGAGTTATCCCACTATTTTCAAAATTACGAGAAGCTTTTAACTTTCCATTGATAATTCTCGAAGTGTACGTACAGACTACTTCCGAATTGTGTCTAAAAGAATTATCTGCTTCAATATCTTTAATAAAACCCTCAGAATCATAGAGTGGTCCAATAAAGGTTATGAAAACTAACACCCAATTCATTTATTAACTTTTTTTTTGTCCTGAGTTTTGGTTTTGTTTAAAACAAATTGCCAATATACTAAATGTCCAAGCATATAAATCCTTTTAAAGTTTTATCCACACGCAATATTTGCGCACTATAATTTTAAAATACGCACCGATTGCGTATTTGTCAATATTATTTTTATATTTGTTTGTTTTTATTATTTATCTATACTTAAAAACTGGTCTAATTTATGAATAACGAGCAATTTAAAAAATGGAGAAAAAAACACAATTTGTCTCAATCAGAGGCTGCTATTACCCTTGGTTTAAAAAGGAGGATGATTCAGTATTATGAAAAAGGAAAAAAGGGGGAGAAAGATGTGAAAATTCCAAAATATATCAAATTAGCTTGTGAAGCCATTGATCTTAAGAAAAAATTAAAAAAAATGATTTAGTAAAAAGGAGTAAAATAAATGAGTAAGAGTTTTGTAATGAAAATTGGGGAGTCTTTAGTTGCAGGAGGGCCTCCAGGAACCGCAGCTGAGCCAGAAGTAGTTATTGGTGAATTAGACGGTCCCTTTGGGACTGCTTTTGCTACTCTTATTGGAAACCAGATCAAAGGCCATACTAAGGTCCTGGCAATAATGAATACTGATGTTATGGTAAAGCCAGCAACCCTTATGGTTAGCAAAGTTACAGTTAAGGATGATAAATACACCAATATTTTAATGGGAACAGTACAGGGCGCGATTGCTAATGGTGTTTTAGATTCAGTTAAAGAAGGATATATACCCAAAGATAGGGCAAATGATTTGGGAATAATAGTTTCTGTATGGTTAAACCCCTTAGTAGCTAAGGATGAGAGTCTAGATCATAAAATACTTTTTGATATTCATAGGAAGGCAACAACTAATGCTATTAAAAAAGCTATGACCAATGAACCTTCTATAGATTGGTTGTTAGAAAACCAGGACTCGATTATTCATAAATACTATCAAAAAGAACTAGATAAATAATAGTGTATATGCACTTATAATATGTAAGTACAAATTATTATTTAAGTGCATGCGCACATTTTTTTCTTTTTATATAATAACTAGTGGCGATTTAAATAAGTGTATAAGCACTTAGATTAGATACTTTGTGATTATGACTGTGAAGGTTATTAAAACCAAAAGCAAAGAAAGAAAAACGGCAGCACTTCCAAGATCCTTGGCACGCTTAGATAAATCATGTTGAGAAAAAGAGATTCTATCAATAGCTGCTTCAACACTAGAGTTAAGAAGTTCAACTATTAATAAAATTAACAAGCTACCAATCATTAATATTTTTTCAATTGGAGATGTGGGAAAAAAAAATATGGAGGGAAAAAGAAGTACACTCAATAGGAGCTCTTGCCTGAAAGCACTTTCCTCTTTAAAAGCAAAAACAAAACCAGAAAGACTATTTATTAATGCAAAAAAAAGTCTTTTAAATCCAGTGTTCTTTTTGTGAGGGTTATCATTTAAAATATAAGTTTTCGGATTTCTTTTAGATGCGATTTGTAAATTTGATTCAAATATACTAGCCACTCGTTCCCACTTAAATTTCTTTGCATGGTTAATTGGCACTGAGGGTTTAATTTGAATTGCCTTCTCGCAAGCTTTTTGTAAATTTTTATCCAAAACTCCAGCACCACTGTTACCAATTACATTTAGAGGACCTGAAACGGGAAAAGCTGCTACAGGAAGCCCACATGCCATAGCTTCAAGAATAACAAGGCCAAAGGTATCAGTTTTACTAGGAAAAACAAAAAGATCGGCTTTTCCATAAAGATTAGGAAGTTCTTTGGGCGACTTTTGTCCAAAAAATCTAATATTAGGGTATTTTTTTTCCAATTTACGTTTATCCGGACCATCACCAACTACCCATTTGTCACAATTGATATTGAGACTAAGGAATTCTTCAAGATTTTTTTCAACAGCAACGCGTCCAACATTTATCAAAATTGGCTTCGAATTTTTAATTTTTTTTTTTGGTGGCTTAAACAAGCTTGTATCAACTCCTCGAGGCCATTCTGTTGTGTTTTTAATACCCCAATCACTTAAATCCTCCATAATAGATTTAGTTGGTGTTAAAATTTTGTAAGCTTTATTGTGAAACCATCTCAAGTAGCTGTAGCTTAAAGAAAGTGGTAATCTTGACCTTTCATAAATATATTCCGCAAATCGTGTATGAAAAGATGTCGTATAAGTAAAACCATTTTTTACAACAAAATTCCTAGCAGCAAGGCCAAGGGGACCCTCCGTTACAATATGAATAGCATCCGGTAAAAAGTCTTTGATCATTTTTTTTACTTTATTGTAAGGAAATAAAGCAAGACGAATCTCCGGATATGTAGGACAGGGAAAAGTATTGAAAAGGTTTGGAGTAATCATTTGAACATGATGACCTCTTTTTTCTAATATTCTTTTAGTATGACTTAAGGTGTGAACGACGCCGTTGACTTGGGGCATCCACGCATCTGAAATTATGGATATTTTCATTGCTCTTTTAAATTTTCGAGTGTGTTAAAATTAATTTGTTGTGTTGTTGCTTAACTTTCTCAGACCAATCAATTATCTCTAGTGTCCCATCATAATTCTCAACCAAAGCAGTTAGGGATTCAACCCAATCACCATCATTAGCATAGATTATCCCATCAATTATTTTTAACTCTGCTTTGTGTATATGACCACACACAACCCCATCATAGCCTCTTCTTTTTGCCTCTTTAGCCATTATCTGTTCGTAAGCTGTAACAAATGATACAGCTTTTTTTACTTTATGTTTTAAAAACTGAGATAGAGACCAATAGGGTAACTTAAAGAATCTTCTGAACTTGTTAAATAGCGTATTAATTTTTATTAAGGCTACATAGCCCTTATCACCTAAATAAGCAAGCCATTTGGCATGTTTTATTATGCCATCAAATTGGTCACCATGAATAGTCCAAAGTTTTTTTCCTTTAATTGTTTTATGAATAGCGTATTTCATAATTTTTATGTCACCAAAGTTTACACCAATATATTTGCGGGCAGCCTCATCATGATTTCCAGGTATAAAAATAACTTTGATACCTTTTCTAGCTTTTCTAAGAAGTTTTTGAACAACGTCGTTGTGCGATTGTGGCCAATACCATTTTTTTTTAAGTCTCCAACCATCAACAATATCACCGACCAAGTATATAGTTTCAGTTTTAATTTGTTTAAGAAAGTCTAATAAAAGTTCTGACTTGCAACCAGAAGTTCCAAGGTGTAGGTCAGAAATCCAAACAGTCCTGTATCCTTTTTTTATTTTGGTGGAATATCCATCCATGTTAAATTAATAACAATATTTTGTGTCAAAATTATTACAAAAAACTATATATAGTAAAAAAGGCCCCGAAGGGCCTTTTATTTAGGGTAAGGAAAGGAAATTAGCGACTACCATTTCAGATGGAGTCTTGCTTGAATGGTATCTATTTCAGATGGTGTGCCTCTAGCATTATCATAATCATAATCACCGTGAGCAAACTCAACCATAGCTCTAACATTAGAATTAAAGTAGTGGTTAAAACCAAAAGTATGAACCATTCCAGCTCCACCGCCACCATTACGCGAACCTACGCCTGTTCCAACATTGTCATAATCGTTTGCATCAACATATTCGATCTGATACTTAGGAACAAAACAATGCCTTTTACATTTAAGACCACCAATAACACCTTTTTTCCCGCTATGTTTATATTTACCGGTAATCGCATAGGAAAGACTACCCGAAGCACCATGAATAAGTAAGTCATCACGAGTACCAAGACCACTATTTGCAGGATCAAATGTATATTTACCGATTTGATATTCGGCTTGAAATAATAAAGCGCTATTATAAATCATGGATAATTGAGGACCATGAAATGTATGGTTCTCAGCACTTGTTAAATTACCAATATCAATAGGCTTATCAACAAAAGTATGTACACCGTTGGCTCTTGCACTGTTTGTATCATAGGTTTCAGTCCCAGTCATATCTAGGTAACCAAAATGATACCCAACTAGAGTAGATAAGGGACCACCTACTAATGGAGTGTCACTTTTAAAATGGTAGTGAGCTGCGATACTAGCTCCGTAGTGCTCGCTTTCATTATCACCATTTCCTGGTACACCACTATCACCGATAGGTTGAACNAAACCTGACTCTAGACCACTAAAAATACCCATTTTAGCGTGAAATTGTTTACCAAGAGCCCCTGACGTGTCATAAACTATACCCATTCTTTGAGCAAAGTTCATCATCTCGTTATGAAGAGGTCTTTCCATGTAGATAAGGTTGTTAGAACTCGTATTCTCATAAAGACCTTGACCACTTTTTACATTACCAAAAGAAAATTTACCAACTCCTTTAATACTTTTTGAAATAAAGGCATCTTTAATAACAACATTTCTAACCTTGGAGTTAGCAGTTCCTTCAGCAAAATCAGGTTGGATAACCCAAGCCCATCCATTACCAATTTTACCTTTGATATCAAATCTCAGTCTTCTGAATTCAGCACCAAAACCGTTTCCAGTTTCATGCTGAGTCATGGTATGAGTACCTGATTCATAATCAACCAATTGGGTAAGATCGTACATCATACGACCACCAATTTTAAATTCATATTTTCCATCCGAACTTTTGATGCTCAGACCTTTTCCTTTTTTAAAGTAAGCTTTGTTATCTCCAGAACCTTTGGACATCTGTTCTTTCATTTTTAGTATTTCGTTTTGCAGTGCGTCGATCTGTGCACCAACGTCCTGTGCTTTGGCGTTTGTAATCAGACCGCTTATTGCCATGATTGCAATACCTGAGTATAATTTTTTCATAATATTCCCTCGTAAAGTTAAAAAGGTAAGCTAGTAATTTTTTGTTACAACTTTATGACAAACAAGCTTTTAACGAAATTTAAACAAGTTTGTTGCAAAAAAACAACAACAACAATTTATATCAACAAAATAACACTAAATTAAAAGACAATTTTTTAAGAAGATTTGTATTTTTCAAACGTTATAGAAAATGATGACCCTTTGTTAACTTCGGATTGAATATTTAATTGTGCATTATGTCTGTTTAAAATATGTTTGACAATTGAGAGACCAAGGCCGGTGTGACCAGTATCTCTTGGTCTTGAGGTATCAATTCTATAGAACCTTTTGGTCAGCATTGGAATATTTTGATTTGAAATTCCAATGCCAAAATCTTGCACAAGAAACACTACGGTATTTAGTTTTGTCATTAATTTTATTTGTACAGGTTTCTTGGACTGACTGTGGGTTAAAGCATTTTCTATGATATTAAAAAAAACTTGCTCTAATTCTGATTCATCACCAATAATCTCAATTTTTCTTTTAGGAATTGAAAACTGATATTTTGTTTTGCTCAAAAACTTTCTTTCTTTACATGTTTTTCGAATATTTTCCAAAATTTCTTTAAGATTAACCTTGCCTTCAGGGGGGATATATTCAATCCTTTCAATTCGTGTAAGAGAAAGGAGATCTTTAACTAACGATGACATTCGGCTAGCTTCATTGAACATAGTTTTAAGGAATTCTTCCTTTTTTGAATTTTTTTTGGGAGACTCATTTATTAAAGTCTCACAGTATCCAATAATTGATGCAATTGGAGTTTTTAATTCATGACTAGCATTTGCTATAAAATCTTTCTGAATATTCTGAATATTGTGTTGAGATGTTGTATCAAATAGTCTGATGAAATTTAATTTATTTTTCCCCAAATCTCTTCTGCCAGAAACCCAAATATTAAAGATTTTTTCCTTTGGAAAAATTAAATTCAACTCTTTCTCAACTGGTTTCTTTTGTTTAACAGATTCATCGATAAGCGAGCTTAGTTCTGGTATTCTAATAGCTGAGAAAATATTTTTTTGCTTTGAATCTTCTCCAAAAAAATCAATTGCTTGTTCATTCATTTCAATAATTATGTTGTTTTGGTCAATTATNAGAAGGGGATCAGGAAAAAATTGAAAAAAATAGTCATAGAAAAAAATTCTCAACCTTGAGAACTTCGACTTTTCATTAAGATTTTTTATTATTAAATTAAGATTAAAAATTAGCGGTTGAAAAAGATTAAAGAAAAAAACCTTNTCCGATCTAACTGCATTCCCTTTAAAATTTTGCAGCGATTTACTAATAATCTTCAAATCTTTTATGAAAATTATTAGCAAGATTAAGGATACAACAAACAAAAAAAGAAATACAATAATTATGTCTTTATGAACGAACATGAAAATGATTTAATATTTTGTATACTAACTTAAATTAATATGAAATTAAAACAACCTGATATAAAAGGTTTCAATCCATTAGACACAATTAATGAAAAGTCTAAACCTACTCCAATGATGCAACAATATTTGGAGGTAAAATCAAGACATAAAGAATACTTGTTGTTTTATAGAATGGGTGACTTTTACGAGCTTTTTTTTGAGGACGCCATTGAAGCTTCTTCCGCATTAGGTATTGCTCTCACAAAGAGAGGAAAATTAAATGATAAGGATATTCCAATGTGCGGTGTTCCAGCACATGCATCCCAAAACTATTTATCAAGATTAATAAATCAAGGTTATAAAGTTGCAGTCGCGGAACAGCTGGAAACAAAAGATGACCAAATTACTTCATCAAAAAATAAAAAAATTTTTACAAGAGATGTCGTAAGAATTATTACACCTGGGACAATATTAGATGATTCTCTTCTTGATTCAAAAATAAACAATCATCTTTTAAGTATCTCGATCATAAAAGGAGATATATCAATATCCTGGTCTGATATGTCAACGGGTGTGATAAAGCTTCAAAGAGTTAAAGGCAAGAATTCAATTAATGAGCTTTATGAATTGATAAATAAAATTGCGCCTGAGGAAATAATTATTTCAGATAAAATAGATAAAATAAAATTGCTCGACTCAAAATTTAATTATCTGGAGAAGAAAATTTCAAAAGTTCCTAGCAATTTTTTTGATTTTGAAAGNAATAAATCTAAAATAAAAGAATTTTTTAAGCGATCGTTTATCGAGACGCTGGGCGATTTGAGTGATTCAGATATGAGTGCTCTAGGAGCATTAATACATTATTTAGAACTCACACAAAAACAAAATATTCCTTTAATAAATAATTTTGAGTTGGTCGATAAAAAAAATTATATGCAAATCGACCATTTTTCAATTAAAAGTCTGGAATTATTAGAAAAAAATGATGGTCAAAAAGATGGTTCTCTTCTAAGCGTTATAGACAAAACTAAAACTGCATCAGGCGGCAGATTAATCAAAGATTTTTTGAAGGCTCCTCTTATAGATAAAAATGAAATAAAAAGAAGGCACCAATTAGTTGACAACTTGATAAAACAATCAATTGCAACGGAACGAATTATTAATTTTTTGTCGCAACTTTCAGATGTCGAAAGAGCATTATCTAGAATAAGTGCTAATATTAATAATCCAAGAGATCTTTTAATATTGAAAAACTTCGTGACAAATGCNCATGAAATATTTGAGGAGGTAAGAGGTTTTAAGAGTGAAGAAATGGATCTTCTTTTACCCAACAATCTTTCATTAGAAAAAGCAATGATTCTAGAAAAAGTCATTTCAAATAATATTACAGAAAATCCTCCAATTAATTTGCATGATGGAGGAGTATTTAAAAAAGGTGTTAATAGTAAACTTGATTCTCTTAGAGATATTAAAAATCTAAAACAAAAAGAAATCCTCAACATGCAAGACGAATATGGTCGACTTACAGAAATCACAAATTTAAAAATAAAGTTCAATAATATTCATGGATATTTCGTTGAGGTAACAAATAAAAATGCGAAAAAAGTAATAAATAATGAGAACTTTAAATTTAATCTAATTCAAAATACTGTAAATAATTCAAGGTTTCAAACAGAAGAACTTAGGAAAGTTTCTGATGAAATACTTAATGCGCAAGAGGAATCAATTATACTTGAAAAAGATCTTTATAGTGAAATCTGTCATAAAATAAACAACGCAAATAAGGAAATTTATCACATCTCCAAAAAAATTTCGTTCGTAGATGTAATTTCAAGTTTTG
>FUFK010041236.1_pt1 | contig 21595 bp, 17 predicted proteins | sample 1021851 | NCBI WGS metagenome assembly FUFK01 (sample SAMEA51879418, study PRJEB19060) | metagenome
GTTATGCCGAGCCTCCATAGTATTATGGAAAACGCTCTGGCCGTAATTGACTCTGAAGTTCGTCACCACCTGCGTGTATCTACCTCCAGCAGTGGTTTGGACCGCCAACAAGTGCATTCTTTCGGGCAGATGACCCGCTCACTGGCTCAGATTGTCGGTATCGAGAAAGAACTCAAAGAACAGTCCGACCTAGACGCTATGAGCGATGATGACCTGATAAAACTGGCCGAAATGACCAGCACGCGCCTAAAGGATACTAAAAAATGACCACTGAAGCGGCGCCACCATACAATCCAATGATGCATAACGAGCGTTTGCCGGTTTATATCCGTCTAGCAGACCAAGGTGACTCAAGTTTTGTCTATAAAAGCTGGTTAGACTCCTGGTGGGTTCAAAACAAAGACCAGTATCAACCGCTTTTCTTCAAATCGCATAGAGAAGTCATAAAAAACCTCATGGAAAACTCGGTAACGGTTATTGCGTGCTCAANNGANGACCCAAACTTAATTTTTGCCTGGGTTTGNGGTGTGCGNACTAAAAATAATCGTTTTATCGTTCATTTTGCTTACACCAAGAAATCATTACGAAAATTTGGGCTATGTAAGGCCCTTTTAGGCTTTTTTGAGCATGATAAGGGCGAGCCTATCCTCTGTAGTCATAAAAGTTTTATATTCAAAGACCTAAAGCAGCCCTATAATCTGTTTTATGTCCCAAACCTCCAAAGACAAGAAGGCTTGGAGAAGATTGAGAGTGAAGAATGGAGATTGTAAAAGTTCAACTCACTGAATCGGCAAGAACTGTATTAAACAGAAGCTTTTTGTCCAATGAGCACTTTGATATGTCTTTTGAAAAGATTGAGGGGGTTTTGGGGGTCCGTGTAACCGATAAGAAGAAGGGTTCTTACTGGTTGCCCATGTCTTCAATCTCCTGGTGTCGCACAGAGGGCAAAACCACTGCAAAACGTGGTCGGCCTAAAAAGGTAGGAAATGTCGAAGCCGCCTGAGTCATATCAATCCCGCCAGGTACTCAAGGAGTTCGTTAAACGCTTTGGCGATGCTAACGCACTCAAAGAAGAGGCTGCCACAAGCGAAGATCGTAGTTATCGCTGGCAAGAGGATTTATTTGACCATCAGCTCGCGTTTATCAATGACCCTGCCTCTTTTAAGACGGCTTTGTGTTCACGACGAAGCGGCAAAACATATGCGAGCTGTTACTACCTGATTGAGACTGCCTCGAAGTATCCTGAGTCTTTGTCGGCTTACATCGCACTTACGCGCACAAGCGCCAAGCGTCTTATGTGGCTAGAGCTCAAACGAGCAAACCGCAGGTATCACATCGGTATGCGGTTTAATAACTCAGAGCTTATCGCGACACTCCCAAACAACAGCCAGATAATTTTGACAGGTGCTAACGATGAAGCCGATATCGACAAGCTTCGTGGCTCTGCTTACCGTCTAGTTATTCTGGATGAGGCTGCAAGTTTCGGTAATCACATGGAAGAGCTGGTTCAAGAAGTATTAGAACCTGCACTTATTGACCATAGTGGCACCCTGGCTATGATTGGTACGCCCAATGCTTCGTGCAGTGGTATGTTTTTTCATGCAACGACGAACCCTGCATTTGGTTACAGTAACCACCACTGGACGATAATGGATAACCCGCACATACCTCACGCCAAAGATTGGCTCGAGAAACGTATGCTGCAAAAAAAGTGGGACGACACAAACCCGGTTTATTTGCGGGAGTGGAAGGGTCAGTGGATTCGTTCAGAAGATTCTTTGGTGTACAAATACTCAGAAGAAAAAAACTTTTACAATGAAGTTCCTTATCACGAGTATGACTTTGATTTTGTGCTGGGCGTGGATTTAGGCTTTGAAGACGCCACTGGCTTTGTAATTGGCGCCTACAGTCCTGATTTGCCGTTCTTTTATGTCGTCGAGTCGTTTAAGCAGTCGAAGCTTTTGCCATCTGAAATTGCCCAGAAAATTCACGAGTACAACGATATTTATAATTTTACCTCAATCGTGGCCGATACAGGTGGCNTAGGTAAATCTATCGTAGAAGAAATGCGGCAAAGATGGGGCCTTGCTATCCGCCCAGCAGAGAAAAGAAACAAGGCAGCATATATCGAGCTAATGAATTCTGACCTGGCCGCAGGCAATATTCTTGTCGATGGTATGTCCGACCTGGTTGACGAATGGCGACTGCTGCAATGGGATGAGGACCGGCGCAAAGAAGACGGTAGGTTTGACAACCACCTTTCTGATGCTTGCCTTTACGCCTGGCGTGAGTCTCGGCACTTTACTCATGAAGAAGAAATCTTGCCGCCTCAAAGGGGAACCAAAGAATACTTTGAGCAGTGGGAGCGAGACTACTGGAGCAAGGCTGCGATGCGCATTGAAGACACCGAGCAGACAGAAACAGGAGTTCCTGAATGGATAGTGAATTAAAAGAAGCTGTAGAGTTTGGCCAAAGTATCGGGGTAAAAAGTATCAGCTACGAAACGCCAAATGGTAAAATTTCAGTCGTGTTTCCTGATAAGGTTCCAGAGGTAGGGTTTGCTATTCCTGAGGATTACCAGCAAGCTGACCCTGACCCTGAAAAACAGGATGACTTTTTACTCTACTACTCCTCTGGGGGATGATGATGGAAAACTGGTGGAACTCTAATAAAGACGCGCATGAAGGCGTAATGGACCGTTATGAGGCTATCCTGGAAAAACAGGATTACCGTAAAGACCAGAACCTTCAAAACCTCAGGCTGTACGGCAACTACTACAACTCGGGCCTGAGCAGCAGTACGTATGCTCGAACCGAAAACACGTCTATTCGCCACCGTGTAACGCTTAATGTCATTCAATCTATGTGTGATACCGTTACCGCAAAGATTGCAAAGAACCGTCCGAAAGCAACGTTTTTGACCAGTGATGGCGATTATCGGATGCAGCGCCGTGCAAAGCTTCTTGATAAATTTTGCGAAGGCCAGTTTTACGCCACTAAGATTTACGACATTGCGCCCAGGGTTTTTCTTGATGCCTGCGTGTTTGGCACTGGTGCAATGAAAATTTACGAGGGCCAAGAGAAAATTGAGGTCGAACGTGTCTTTCCGAATGAAATCGTTGTCGATGATAAAGAGTCTGTTTACGGCTCGCCGCGTCAACTTTTTCANGTCAAGTATGTCGATAGAGACGTTCTNCATGCTATTTACCCAGAAAGGCGCGATGAGATTTACTCAGCAGCACCGCCGGAGGGGGAATATGGCGAAGGAGATGGGAGCAGTCAGATCTTGTGCGTCGAAGCTTGGCACTTACCTAGTGGTAAGGACGCCGGAGATGGACGCCACGCTATTTGCATTGATGGCGCTACGTTGCTCGAAGAACCGTATGAGCGCCCTTACTTTCCGTTCGTGTTTATCAGATGGACTGAACGTCTTCTCGGCTTCTACGGGCAAGGACTCGCTGAACAACTAACCGGGATACAACTAGAAATTAACAAATTGTTGTTCAATATCCAGGAGCAGATGCACCTGGCAAAGCCAAAGGTATTTGTTGAGGCTGGGTCAAAGATTGCAAAAGCGCATTTAAACAACGAGACATGGGGCGTTATCGAGTATCGGGGCACCCCGCCGCAGTTTTTTGTTCCTAGAACTGTATCGGGGGAAATATTCTCTCACCTGGACAGGTTGTTTAACCGGGCCTATGAGATTACAGGTATCTCCCAACTTGCTGCGCAATCTAAAAAACCTGCTGGATTAGAGTCTGGCGTAGCTTTACGTGAGTTTCAGGACATCGAGACTGAGCGTTTTATGATTACGTCGCAGCAGTATGAGCGCGTGTTTCTAGACGCTGCGCGTCAAATGATTGATATTGCCCGAGAAGCTGCTGAGCGCGGCGATAACTTTGAGGTAATTAGTCACGGCGACAAATTTATTGAGAAGATAAAGTGGAAAGATATTAATCTTAAAGACGACCAGTACGTCATGAAGATTTACCCAACTAATCTTTTGCCAACGACTCCTGCCGGCAAGCTGCAAAAAGTCATCGAAATGCTTCAGGCTGGGATGCTTTCGCAGCAAGAAGCTCGTGGTCTTTTGGATTATCCTGACATTGCAGCGGTAAACAACATGGCAATGGCAGCTTACGATGACATAATGCAGCAAATCGAACAGATGCTGGAGCATGGTATTTACTCGCCGCCTGAGCCTTTTACTGATTTACCTTTGGCAATGCGCATGGTGCGCTCTGCTTACCTAAAGGCCAAGGTAAATAAAGTGCCAGAAGAGCGCCAGGACCTCCTTCGCCGATTCCTCGAGGATTGCGTGTCTCTGATTGGCCGAATGCAGGCAGAGGCCCAAAGAGCTCAGGCTGCGGCCCAGGCTCCGGCACCTGGCATGGGAAGCCCTGATGGGATGGTTGCGCCTACCGGCGCCACACCGGCAGCAATGAGCGAACAAATGATGGCTGAAGAAGCCGCAGCACCGCAAGGGGCTGAGCAAGCAATTCCAATGTAGGAGACATTATGAGTGAAGAAGCACAAGAAGTCGCAGTAGAAACTGAAGTTGCAGTAGAAACCACGGAAAATGAACACCCAGCGGAAGAGGCTACAGCGGAAGAAGCTGCGCCTGCCCCGGATTTTTCGGCTCAATTTGCGGCAATTGCTCGAAAAGAAGCAGCAATTCGACAGCAACAAGAAGCGTCAAAGCAGTATAAATCGGAGAACGAGCAGCTAAAAGCTGAGATTCAAGCAATAAAAGACGCTAGAAAACTTGCGCAAACAAACCCTCTTGAGTTTTTGAAGAGTAACGGCGTAAGCATAAAAGACCTGTTACATCAGGACATTAACGGCGAATTGCCTGTTGAAAGCGTAATGCAGCAAAAGCTCGACGCGCAAGCAAGGCAAATTGAAGAGCTGATTAATGCTCAAAAAGAAAAAGAAGAGGCCGCTACAAAACAAAAAGAAACCGCTGAGTGGAACTCCTTTGTTGACCAAGTTTCAAAATTCGTGGACAATGAACCAAAGTATGAGCTTTTACGTGCCGGAAACATGCAGTGGATGGTACCGCAGCTTATGCGTGATTTCTACGAGAACAACGGCCGTGAAATAACGGCGGCCCAAGCGGCAGACCTCGTAGAAGAAAGCCTTGAAGAATCGCTGGAGAACTACTTCAAGGCCGAAAAGTTGCAGAAGAAATATGGGCTCTCGCAGCCAACATCGGAGTCGCAGGAAACGCCGGTTGATGACGCAGTAGAAACTGAGCCTGTAAAAAAGGCCCAGAAAAAACCAAAGACACTGACAAATCAACTTGCTATGGGGGCGAGCGAGAAAGACACTGGTATGTTATCTCGCGAAGAATCCCTGGAGCGTATCGCCCGTATGATTGAAGCAGGGCAAGCGAGATAAATTATGGCTACTGGAACTCCATTAGGAATCGATACATCGGATAACGGTGTTAATAACCTTTTAAAAGAACACTACAAAGCTGAGCGTGTTAAGGCTATGACCTATGAGCATAACCCGCTTTTTGCTCTTATGCCGAAATACGAAAAATTTGGTGGTGACGGAATGCCCGTTCCGCTTATCGTTACCGGCCCACAGCGTCGCAGCGCTACCTTTGGCACCGGGCAGGCAAACTTGTCTACCTCGGTTATGCGTCAATTCTTTTTGACACGGGTAAAAGATTACTCATTCGCGGCGATTCAACATGAGGCAATTCGTGCTTCTGCTGGCAATGCTGACGCTTTTGTTCGCTATGCAAGCAATGAAATTGATGGCGCTATTCACTCCTTGAAGCGCTCTCTTGCAGTTGCAATGTACCGAGACGGCTCTGGTCAAATTGGCACAGTTACTTCTGACCCAGGAACGGGAACTACGTTTACGCTTAACCCAATTGAAGACGTAGTAAACTTTGAGGTTGGCATGGACATTGTTTTTGCCGCCGATAGCAGTTCGGCCCTTCGCTCAGGGGGTGCGCGAACAATTACAGCGGTTAATCGTGTAACTGGGGAAATTACCGTAGGTGCTGCTATTGATGCCGATGTGCTTTCTTCTGGTTCGGCTGATGCTATCTTTCAATCGGGTGATTACGTTTCGGCGAGTGACCGATTAAAGATTCGTGGTCTTGAGGCGTGGGTACCTGAAGCTTCAAGCACACTTACAGCTTCTGCGACTAAGACTCTGTTCGGAGTTGACCGAAGCGTTGATACTACCCGTTTGGGCGGTAACCGATTTGATGGATCTGCTTTGCCAATTGAAGAAGCTCTTATTGAAGGCGCTTCCTTGGTTGCTCGCGAAGGCGGGGCACCTGACCATATCTTCATGGACTTTGCTAGTTACTCAAACCTTGAGAAAGCTTTGGGCTCCAAGGTTCAGTACGACAAGGTTTCTACTAGCGACGCAAGCATTGGTTTTGATGCACTTGTATTGAACGGGCCTCGTGGCCACATGAAGGTTATTCCTGACCACAACGCGCAGCCAAACGTCGCATGGATGCTTCAGATGAACACCTGGACTCTTAACAGTCTTGGTGCCGCAGTAAGCATTCTTGACCTTGATGGCCAGAACATGCTTCGTGTGACTGATGCTGATGCCTACGAAACCCGTATTGGTTTTTACGGCAACATTTCCTGCAACGCGCCAGGTTACAACTGCCGCGTTAAATTGGCATAATTCGGACTCACTGAAGGGAGATTGAGTTATGGCGAGTAGAGATTTTAAAAATTTTCAAGCTGCTGAGCGTGCGGTCAAGCGTCTTTACATGAAGGCGACTATTGCCGGTTCAGGGGCACCTACTTTGGTGACTGACGACAGCCTTGGCGTAAAGTCTATTGCAAGAAATGGTACAGGTGATTACACGATTACCTTAGGCACTCCTTCTGGCGACACTGACAAGTACAACAAGCTTCTTTGGTCTGATGGTAAACTTCTTGACCCTGATGCTGAAGACATCAGGGTTCAGATTGATACTGACACTATCTCTAGTGCAGGGACTATGAAAATCTTGACTGTTACTGGGGGCAGTGCGGCGGACCCATCTAACGGGGCAACCCTTTTGATGGTATTTGACGTTAAAAACAGTAGCGTCAAGTAAGGAGCTTGTCATGAAAGGCAGCGGACTATCAGTTCTTGTCTTGGAAAAGGCAAAGAAGAAGTTTTCGGGGTCGGAAGACTCTGATGACGGAAAAATTGCCATGCAAGAGGCTTCAAGAAAAGTTCATTCAGCTTTTAAGGGTGATGACTCAGACGCGCTTGGCCAAGCACTAGGCGAGTTTTTTGACATTTACTCTAATCAGTCAAGAGATTGAGTTTGGAGGGGGGCTTCGGCCCCCTTCTTTTTAGGGGGATACTGTGGCTACATTTACAGAAGCAACCTTAAGAACCCGTGCTCGCCGTATGGCGGACATGGAGAACTCGACTTTTGTCAGCGACGCAGAGATTCGGGATTATATTAACTCGGCCTATGCTGAGCTCTATGACCTCATAATTGAAAAATATGAGGATTACTACGTTAAGACAGATGCCGCTATGGACCTGTCATCTAGCGATATACACAACTTGCCTGATGATTTTTACAAGGCGCTCGGGGTAGACCTGGATGTTGGTGGCAGCATTTACAGTTTGAGGAACTACACTTTTCAGGAGCGAAACCGGCACAGGGCTACGCTTTACTCAGGAGAGCGTTTGTTCGCAGAAACCCAGTATCACATTCAGGGCTCTAAGATTAAGTTTATCCCGTCCAATGGTTCGGGGTCGGCGACGCTTCATTACATCCCTGTAGCAGACCAAATAAACGACAGTGATACTTCACAATTTACCTCGATTATTCCTGGCTTTGAAGAGTACATCTGTTTAACTGCTGCAATTTCTTGTTTAATGAAAGAAGAGTCAGACGTGCAAATGCACATGGCTCGCAAGGAAATGCTTAAGCAAAGGATTGAAAGCGCTGCCGGAAAACGCAACGCCGGAGACTCGTACTCTATAGCAGATGTATCTATTGGAAGGCCGTATCACTTTACAAACACCGGCATTTGAGAGGTAAGCAATGCCTTCGCGCTTATCACCAGCATTAGAAGCCTTACGCACCGGCTTTGACCGGGAGCAAAAGGACGTTGGTAACGCGGAAGCACTGCGCTCAATACGAGATGTTGAGTTGCTTGAGGGCAAGCTTCTTAAAGACCAAGAAATTACAAGCGGCACCGTTTTAATCAGGCACAACCTGGAAAGAGAGTACCGTGGTTTTATTCCTGTAAAACCTCTTGGCGGGCACACTGTTCACGAGGACTCTGCTTCGTCTGCGGATAAAACCCAGTATCTGCCCCTGAGGTTATCTGACGACGCTGATATTGTTCATATCTATGGCAAGGCTACAATTGACGGCAGCGGTGACCCAACACTGGTTACGTCAGATGGCTTTAGTGCTGGCGTTAAGTCTATTGCGAAATCAGCCACCGGAACCTACACGATTATTCTGGGTGAGGAACTTTTTGACGTGGCGACCTATGACCAGTTTCGGTTTGGTGAGATTTCCGTGTTGAGTTCAACTGCTGACGATATACGAGGCCAAGTGGCTACAGAAACCGTAGCAACAGATGGGACAGTGAAGATATACACTTTAACCGGAGCAACAAAAACAAGCCCTGCGTCTACCTCTGTTTTGCTTTTTCACTTTGTGCTAGAAAAAGCCGTAACTTTAAAAACGGATTTGTGGGTGTTCTGATGCCTTTGAAGAAGCAAGTTGTCACTATGCCTTTTGCAAAAGGCTTAAATGAAAAGCTCGGAGACGGTGTCGTTCCTTTGGGGGACCTTACCCTGGCTGAGAACGTTTCGTTTGACAAGGCGGGGCAACTTGTAAAAAGAGGTGGGTTTAGAAAAGAAAATAACGGTGTAGCGTTTAGCGATTCTTCTCTTGGTAATTCACTTTCGGATGCAAACTTTGGCTCATCGCTTCACAACACCATGGTTATCTCGGGGCAAAAAAGACTTTTTGCCAGGATGTCTTCTGGCGCATCTGACCGGTACTATGATGCAGGGGCACTTATTTCTTGTGAGCAAGAAAACCGATTCCTAAATCGAGACGGTTCCTTTAAGCATGGTCCTGCAAAAGTAGGTTACATCTTTAATTCGTCAACCGCAGCCATTGCTGTTGTCGCCTATACACAGGTTTCTGCCGATAACCCCGCCACTTACTTTGTTGTGGGAGAGGTTAGAGACGCCGTCACGACTAAGCTTTTGCACCGTGAGATCATCGACAGCTACACAATAACCGCCACAAGTTCCTCGGCTGATGCGCTTTATGATACGCCTGACCCTCATGTTTGTGTTTTAGGCACAAAAGCATTTATAATTTATTTGGATACTGGCGGAAGTCTTTCCTATTCTGGGATATCTGTGGCTACCCCGATAAGCACCGGTCAGACTCTTTCATTTTCCAGTCCTGCATCTCTGGGTTTTTCTATAGACGCTGACAAGCCTATCTGGGACTGCGATGTTGCCACGTCGGAAGGCAATGCAACGGTGGCAAGCCACACGTCAGGAAAGAACACTGCCGGTTGCATTGTTGTTGCTGGTCTTGTTGCAACGTCCCCAAGTGCTTTTGATGGCGATATTCGGGTGGGTTACTTTACCAACGCATCTGCGGCGGCGACGGTTACATTGGTGGCTGTAACGGGGAGCGCAGGGACAATATCTTATTCGGGCACAGGCGGGATGGGCAGTAGCGACGAAGCTGTTCCCGATGCAACATCTACAAGCGCAATTACTGGTTCGATAAATGTCACAGCCTTAAATGAATCAACGGCAGCAAACGGGCAAATCTTAATTACGAGCAATTATGACAATAGCGGCCCAAAGATTGAATTTAAATTACTTGAGCATGACTTAACTGTTGACGCAAACATGGTTGCTAATACCGCTGGTGTTGCCCTTCGAAGCACAGCTTGGCGAGAATCTGACAGCCTTATCAGAATTGCCCTGGAGTATGCTGAACACCCTGCGGCAAACGGTTCAAAGACTAGCTTTAGGCCAAATGATCATCGAATAATTTCTTTCGAGATGAATCGGACAGGCAACCAAACCAGTTTGGCCAATGAAACGGTAGTGGCTTACAACTGTAGTTTAATTTCTGAGTCATTCACCCATGACAGTGAGCGCTATCTTTGCGTGTCTTTTACTTGTGGCCGAAGAAACTCTTTGAGCGGAAACTTGTTTACCCTCAAGGCTCCTCCAACAGGGACGACAACGGAAAAGTGGACACCCGTAGCTGCGGGCTCAACCGGTGAGCAGCCTGTAAACTTTACCTCTGACCACCAGTCTGGTCTCGAGAGTAGTCTTCATTTGTTCAGAAGTATCTCGAGGGTAACAAACACATCTGGTGCAATATTTTCTTTTGGGGCAAACCGGTTTACTGGCCTGAATGGTATCTCAACATCATCAAGCCAAGACATTACTGAAGAAATCCATAGTGTTTCTTTGGTTTCGTTAGATTTTAATCCAAGTCGCACGTTTAAGTCTGTTAAAACTCCAAATGGCTTATTGATTACAGGCGGGTACTTGCACCATTACGATGGTAGCACCGTCGCAGAAAATGGGTTTTTTAACTTTCCTGTTTTTGATGGGACAACCCCGTCAACCTTAACTCCTGCTGGGACAGGGGGAACATGGTCAGGAAGACTTGGGACTTATCGTTACCGCGCGGTGTACGAATGGTATGACGAGATGGGCAACCTGCATCGGTCAGCGCCCTCGGATTCAATAAAAGTAGAGATTAGCGCTGCTTCCCAATCTGTTCCTTTGAAAATATTTGTTCCTCAGTTTACGCGAAAAACCACGGGACGCGCTGATTCAGATGCTACAGGGGTTCATGTCTGCATCTACAGGACAGCTAAAAATGGCTCTTTGTACCACAGGCTGGCTTCGAAAGGGATTGATGGTGTAAGCGGAGGCTTTGCCGCATTACGGCACCAGGAGTTTACTGACTTTGGAACAGTGACTGACGAAGAGCTGGTGGATAACGAGGTCTTGTATACTGACGGCGGTATTCCAATGAACACCTTTGTTGGCTCATGCAAAGACCTAGCGCTGCACAAAGAGCGTGCATTTGTGACCACTTCAGATAACGCTGTGCTGTTTTCTAAATCAATGGGCGCACGAGATGGTGTCAATTTTACAGACATCGGAACAGCTCGGGTAGGTAGCGAGAAGCAATCGATAAACGCAATTGAAAGTGCCGGAGAAGCATTTTTAATATTTACGGACTTTGATGGTTTTTACATTACTGGGGAAGGGCCTGACCAGGCAGGTGTTGGCGCTTTTACAGAACCTAAGCGTTTTGCGCCTGGGCTTGGGGCGGTAAACTCTTCTGATCATATGACTTCTTCTGAGGGTGCATTTGTTCATTCTACTCGTGGGCTTGTCAGAATTCTTCCAAATTTAAAAGTAGACTATGTCGGTGCTGGCGCAGAGGATGTTATTGGTAACAACTCAATTCATTCAATGTGCATAGATGAAGCAACGAATGAAGCTAGGTTCTTTCTGACCAACACAGCAAGTGGGTCCTCAAACGAGATTGTGGTTTACCACACTTTGTATAATCAGTTAACGGTGCATACCGTGGCTTATTCAGGGAGCAACTACGGAGTAGGTGCTTTTTATATGGACTCTGACCTGTACAGGGTTACTGCTGACGGCAACGTACATAAGTATAGCCCCAAGGTTTATACTGATAACTGTACAGGCTCTGAAATTGTTTACAGCATGAAGATAGCGACGGGCGACATTAACATCGCGGGCCTTCAAAACGCGCAGCGTATCTACAGAATTATTTTGCTTGGTGATTACAAGAGTGCGCACACATTGTCCGTCTCCTCTTTTGTTGACTACAGCGTCAACTTGTTTGATTCGACAAAAATAGAAAGTTTTTCTCAGGACGTTTCTTCGGATAACGACCCCTATAACTTTAGAATGCATTTTAAAAATCAAAAGTGTAAAGCGGTCAGAGTGCATGTAACAATTGGCGGGAGCTCTGCTACTGGTGAAGCTGTTATCCTTCAAGGCTTGGCTTTTGAGGTTGGCGCAAGAGCAGGCACATTTAAGCTGCCAACAACACAAACACTGGCGGGGAGCTAAGCTATGGTTGCTAGACCTACGACAACAGTTGGTGAGGTACTTTCACTTACGCAGGGCGTTCTTGCAAATCCTCAGGTGTCCAACTCTATTGCTCGATTACTTCGCCGGTCTAAGCAGAGCAAGGATATCTCCGAAGCTCTAATGGCAGAGCTTCAAAGCGGTGTGCTTAGTGGGGCAGCGGGTGCTCAGGCGGGTAGGCTGGCAAGGTATCACGCTCAGGTAGGCAATTTCTTTGAGCGAGAAGCAAAAACAAGAGGCATTGAGGCTGTAAGCAAGGAAGCGGGGCCAGGGGCGCTGGGCTCAGCGGCGATTAATGCTGTTGGAGCTTTAGTGAGTGAGGGGATTAAGTCAGGCCTTTTTGAAACAGACTACTCAAAGGTTAAGGCAGGCGAAGCGGACGAACTGGGTTTAAATCTTGCGGAGCTTCAGGGCCTGACGCTTTCTGATGCTGAACTAGCAGGGGTTGGCTATGATGACCCCGGAGACCCGCTGGGGCTAAAATACAACTACGGCGGCACTGTATTACCCGAGACAATGCGAACTCCTTCACCTGAAGTTACCTCTCTGCAACCAAGAGGTCAGGACGCTTACCGAGGGGAGATACTAGGGGCGCAGGAATTTTTAGCGCCGCAGTTTGAAAACCGGCTTTACCCAGGAGGCCAACCCCGTGATATGCCTGCTCCAGCTATTGCGCCGAGGGTGCCTAGTGCTTTAGGAGAACAGTCTTTAGGCATTGGGGATTTTTCTCCTGGGCCGTTTGAGCGTCCCGATACAGTTGATTTAAGTTTGCCCCAAAAAAGAGAGGTACCTGCTCCGTCTTACGCAGATACCGAAATGGCACAAAAAGCTCAAATACTTGACTCGGAAAACTTTAGGTCAGGAACAAAGGCGTCCAAAAAGTTAAGCACCATTGGTGATATGACCGTGCGTCAGTTTAGCGATGCCTTGCAGGATCCCAAGAAACGCGAAAAAATAGAAGAGATGCTTAGGGCGATGGGCCAGCAAGGAGGGATGCCGCAATGATAATACCACCACTAGGGCAAGCGGTAATGCAAACGGCTCAGCAGGCCAGCAACTTTAACCCTCTTTCGGGCGAGCGAACCTACAAGGGAACAGACCAAGAGACTGGGTCGCATCAATATGAGTATGGTCTTGATAGTGAATACGACCTTTATCATTTTGGTGACCAAGCTTTTAGTCCAAAACAATTTGGCGAGCTTGACCCTTTTGAAAAGGAGTATCTTAGGGGGTTAAAAGAACAGGCTCTTGGCCGGACCAAAACCGCCGCTCAACGTCAAATTGAAGAGAGTACTCAGCGAATGGCTGGGGGAATGCAGGGCATGATGGCTGCTCGCCAGAGCAGGAACGCGGCGGCAGCTTTACGTGGGGGGCGACAAGCCGCAGAGATGGTGTACGCTCAAGGACAGGAGGCCCTGGGTTTTCAGAGGCAGCAAGATATGCAGGCGGGAGAGGACGCTTTTCGCCAGGCTGCACTTGGTAAAATTTCTGGTGCCGGAATGCAGCGGGCACAACGTGCAGCAGCAGAAAGAGCAGCGGGTTATCAGATGGGAGGGGCAGCCATTAGCGGTGCCGCAGCCATTATTGCAGCACTGTTACCTTTTTCTGATAAGAGACTAAAATCAAATGTCTCTGAAAAGGAAGGAAAGAAAGAGCTTCGCAGCATGCTTAAGAATATGCGGCCAGTTAATTATGACATGGGCGGCAAGAATGAGTCTGGGATTATTGCTCAAGACTTAGAGCGTTCTAAGGCTGGGCAAGAAATGGTTCGACGGGGCCCTGCTGGCTTGCGCATGATTGACACCGGAGAGGCCTCCAAGAAAATGCTGGCAGCGATGGCCCTTATGCATGAAGATAACGAAAAGCTAAAAGCTCGACTTGCAAAGCTTGAAGGCAAGAAAGGCGGTAAGTGATGAGTTATGACGACAACCTAGAAGGCGACCTTCAAGACAGATACATAACCTACAAGCACGTTATGGATTTAGGAGGCGGGCACCTTAGCGCGTTGAAGCATTCAGGTCTTACAGAGAGGGATATTGCAAACCTAGAGGGGTTGTCTAGGCGGGACGAGCGGGTAATGACTCCAAGAAGGGCAACAGGGCGACAAGAGTCAAGAGCCGCTATCGACCCTATGGGTGAAAGGCGATTTTCTGGCCCTGCTTCGCGTGTTGCTCCTGAGCCTTACGCAGATGCTTTAAGAAACATGGATTTATCTTCAGATGGGCGGCCTCGCAGATCTGTGGCCGAAATGAACTCACTTGCTAGAAGTTTGGGTGCTTTTGGCGGAAGCATTGTCGAAGATTTCTCTGACCCTGAATACCGCCGGATGGCTGCTGAGGCAGATCTTCGAGCATCTCGGCAAGCTAACGTTGAGAATTTAGAAAGATTAATTACCCAAAGAGAGCGCATAAAAACCGGGGAAGCTGCTCAAGCCGCAACCGCTGCTGCTGACATAGAGAGGAAAGTGAAGGAAGCTTTTGACAAGACTTTTGCTGAAACTGGTGATCTTGAAAAAGCTCAAGTAGCTGCTGATGAGGCTCGCGCATCTCTTGAGAGAGCAGCAGCAGGAGCCCCAGTGGGAGATGGGGTGCCTGCCATGCTTCGACGCCCAGAAGTCGACCCTCAGGCTTCTGGCGAGCTTATAGTCCAAGCCATGCGGGATAAAAACCAGGGCCTGCTTGATCTGGAGAGGTCTCGATTGGCCCAGCTTAGAGGCTTGGGAGCGCAACTTGAAGACCAGTATGCCACCGAAAGAGGCTCTGTTCTTGCCCAGCAGGCTATTCTTGCAAAGCAGACAGAGGAACAATCTGAAGTTAATCGGGCATACCGAGAGCAAGAGCGTAGACGCATTGAGTCAGAAAACGTTAGTCGCCAACTTCGTGCCGAAGCAAAAGAAAAAGCGCAGCAAGACATCGATGAGGCTGTTGCCGAAGTAGTTAATTTTAAGATTGACCCTAGGCGCTTCTACAAAAACACCGGCACCGCTCTCGCGTCTGCTGTTGCTGTGGCCCTTGGTGAGTTCGGAAGTAAGCTTGCGGGAGGACCAAATACGGCCCTAGCTATTATTAACAGAGCAATTGACCAAGATATCAATGCTCAAAAGACTGAGCTTCAGGGGTTAAAATACGGTGCTGCCGCAGCGGGCAACGCTTACAAGCGACTCCTGGACCAGCACGGTGATGCGGAAAAAGCGGAGAGGCTTGCAAGGGAGCAGGCTCTTACTTTTGTTGGTCTTAAGCTGGGTGACATTGCAGACAAGTACAAGGTTCCTTTGCAGGCATCAAAACTTGGCGAGCTCATTTCTGGCATTGAGAAACAGCGTATCGCAAATGCAATGACCATCTCTGACAAGGAGTTTGCCTCTCGCATTGAGGCGGCTAAGCTTCGGCCAGCCGTTGGTAAAGGCAGCGCGCTTGAAGCAAGGGACCGAGAGTTTTTTCAGGATATGGCCGAGTTTCAATCGGGGATTCAAGAGATGCGCCAGGACTTTGAGGCCATTGGCGGTAGCGTTATGAACCAGGCGTTGCGCTGGGCGTTTTCTGGGGAGTCTAAAGAAAAACTTCTTCAGCAAATTCCTTCAGCAATAACTCCAGAATTTGCTGACAGGGTAGTGCAGTTTGCTGAGCGAGGCCGAACGTTGTCCAAGACGCTTTCAAAAATGAAGGAAGGCGGCAAGATTTCCGATATGGATTTAATTTTCTATATGGAACGTATGCCCTTATCTACCGACAACGATAGCATGATTCTTTATAAACTTGAGGTTCTTGAGACGCTTGCAAGAAACGCCTTGCGAATGAGGACAGAGCTTACTCAAGGGGAGTTTGATAAGTTCAACAAACGTCTTCAGGCTCAAATGAAAAACAGCGGAGTAACAAGCAGCAGCAATTACGAGTCAGAGCAAATTAAAAAACGGCTTGGGATTAAAGACTAATGGCAACGCAGCTTTATAACTTTGAGACAGGCAGTTATGAAAGTGTTCCTGATGACAAGGTTCAGGAGTTTATTCTTGCTGGAGGTCACGCGTTTGGTGAAGACCAGCAAGTGGGCATTGTTCTGCCCAATGGTCAGGGCTACAAGGTTTCTGGCAAAAAAGCCATGGAGGCTCTTAGGCTTGGGGCAAGCTTTGAATCAGAGTCTGCTGCTATCAAAAGAGAGTACCGCCAAGAATATGGCAGTGGGTTTGACAACGCTCTCTTGGCCTTTGGTGCCGGTGTTGGACGTGGTGTAACCTTAGGCTTATCTGATGCTGTTCTTACGCAATCAGGCATGGTTGACCCTAGGGTGCTCGATGCTTACCGTGAAGAGTTTGGCGGGCTAAGTCTTACCGGTGAGATTGGCGGGGCAATTCTGCCTGCATTCTTAACCGGCGGAACCGGTGGCGCCGCTGCTCTTGCTCGCATGACTCCCGCAGGGGCGGTGTCTCTAGCCTCTACAAAAGTAGGGCAGCAAACAGCAAAAACGCTAATTGCAAAATCTGCGACTGATTCTCTTCTTCGTAAAACAGCGCAAGTAGGCGTGAGCGCTGGGGTGGCTGCGGGCCTTGAGGGTTCAATATACGGCGCAGGTATTGAGCTCAGTGATTATGTTTTAAAGGATAAGCCAAAATCAGCCGAACAGATTATTAGCAATATCGGGCTAAGCGGTCTTCTTGGCGGCGGTCTTGGTACAGCTCTTGGTGGTGGCGCCGTTCTTTCCTTTGGCGGGGCCAAGGCGCTTGTGCAAAAAACTGCACGTATGATTGAGAAGGTGTCGGACTCTAAGCTTGTAGAAGGCTTTACCGATTCTGTTGCTAACGTTATTGCCAAGATATACGGGGAAGATCCTCTTGAGATTCAGCGACTTCTTAAGGTCGGCAAAAAAGACCAGGCTGCAAAGTTTGGAAATATCGACGAGACAATCGAGCAAAATGAAGCCTTGCTTAAAAGCATTAGGGCTGAAGAAGTTGCACTGAAAAGGGCTCGAATAAACAAGAGAATAGCTGACCGAGCAAGAAAGAACGCAGAGGACAAGGCTATTGGGGCGCGACAAGAAGCTTTTGATGATATCGCCGCTAACCTTGAAAGAGAGCGCCGCGCAATTGTAGAAGAGCTTTCGGATGCAGAGATGCGGGTTATTCTTGAAGACCTGCACATTAGCGGTAAGCTTGATGATATTGACGTGGATATTCATGAGCTTCGCAATGCATCTGCTGATGTTCGTGCTGCTTTTATTGACGACAACCTAGGCTTGATTGAAAGCCATGCGCTTGCGGCAGATGCTGAGATTATCCGTCTTAAAGGGCTAAACGAAAACGCCCGTATGATTCGTTCGCAGATTCGTGGAAGAGCGCTCACTGAGCAAGAAACTGTTGCCGAAATTAGACAAAGTATCAATAACGCAAACCTTCAGGCAAAAACCGACCTTGCTGGCCTTAAAAAACAACGCGCAGAATTCATAGCCCGTTTTGATGAAGAACAGATTGATGCTGGCCTTATTCAGCTTCGTGCTCAAGGCCAACTAGAAGAAGAGCTTTTGGACATTGCAAAAATGACCAAAGAGCAAAAGCTTGAGTTTGCCAGAGACAACGCTGAGCTGATGTTTAGAAAAGCGGAAACTGATGCTGAGCGTGTAGAGCTCTTCAGGGTCATTCAGGAAAAGATGGTTGCTGACCGGGCGTTTAAGCTATCGGTAAATGAAGATATCTTGGCTCAAAGGCAAGTTGTTAAGGAAGCTGCGGAAGGTGCTCGCTCAGAAATGGACGAGCTTATTTCTGATGCAGATGGTGTTTTCAAAAATCTCACGGTGGATGCTAGTAATTCTCTTGATGAGGTAGTTCATAGTATGGAAGAGCTTAATACGTTCTTTCAAGCTGGGGGAGTTACTGGCGGCGGCGGCGTTAAGGAGGGGTTCTTTTCACAGCTTCTTCCCAGAATTTCAGCAGGAGACGAAGAGAATACTCGTAACATTCTCACCAGTGCTCTCAACATTGCCGATAAGCTTCTGAGAAGAGAAAGTATTTTAGCTGCAAGCGATGACGTATTTTTTGCTGGGGGGAAATACGCCCAGCTTCTTGATGATTTTCAACTAAAAATTTCCCGTGCTGTGCTGGACGCAGCGAATAAAGCGTCGACATCAAAAGGCGGGTCGCCGATATTTATACGTTCAGAACTTAACAAAATGAGTTCTCGGCAAATGAAAGCAGCCGCCACTAACTTCTTAGAAGGTACCGGATTTAAATCAAGCGCCGATGCAAACCGAGCAATCTTTCGAGAGATGGACGACCTGAAAAGACGCTTGCAAGAGGCGTTTTACGCGAAAGATTTTAAAACCAGAACTAGCCCGGAGCAGCGCGCAACAAGCGGCCTTAAGGGCATGTTTGATGAGATAGATGAAACTTTCTTAAAAAATAAGTCGTTTTTTGGTGATGACGCAGTCGAAATGTACACTGAGTTAAACTCAGCGATGAGCCAGTACCTCAAGACAAGAAGTTTGTTTGCTAGGTTTCGCACGCCATCACCCCACTCACCTCTTGGGACATCTTTTCAGAAAACAGTTAATGGGGTTCTTGCCAACATCAACAAGGTTGGCCATTCGTCATCAAATAACCGGGCCATACTTACAGACTACCTCAATGCATCTGAGAACCTTCAAGCTAAGTTTGCCAAGTACTACCCAAAAGAAGCTGCTGCCACGGGTGAGGCCCTTGTTAAAGGTAAACCAGGTGCTCCCGCCTCAGTCCTCAAAGAAGGATTTAACGATGCTTCGCGCCAAGCCTTGGCCAGCATTAAGCGGACTCGTGATGTTATTGAGAGAGCGAAAAGAAACAGAAACTCAATGGAGGCGTTTGAGGCAATCACTGGCCAAAAGATACACCTCGATGAGGTGGCTGACGATATCTCCATTCACCTCAGTGGGTACAGTCAGAAGCTAGATGAACTGGCCGCATCTCGAGCTGAGCTTGAGCGACTTAACAGACTGCGCCGAGCAGTGGGTGCTGACACCTTTGAAGACGCAAAAATGTTTGCGGTTGAAACGAAGGAGCTGGCAACTACCCTGCAAAAAACTTTAAAGGGCAACAGGCTAGAAGAAATCAGAAGACTGTCTGTTTTGGCTGACGAGAAGGCAGCCGTTGCAAAAGAACTAAGCGACCTAAAGAACAAGGTAAAAGAAGAGACTCTACGCGCTAAAGGCGAAAAAACAGATGTTCTTAAAAACCTTAAGAAGCAAGAGATTGAGGCCCAAGCACGTAACGATGAGTTAGTCACGGACCTTAAAAATGCTCACGAAGAGGTGAAGAAGGTTGTTCGTCAGGCAATTGAAGAAGAGAAGAAGGTTCTCGATAGAATTGCTTCTGAGGCAGATGACCTCAGAGCAGAAGGCAAGCTGCGCGTTAATCATGAGCGCATAGCCAAAGCTAAACTAAAGGCCGACCGAGACAAGCGGATAATTGAGATACAGAAAGAGATTGCTGAAAACGAGCGTCTATCGCGGGTAAACAAGCGCCGCCTAGCTGAAACCAAAAAGCTGTACACGAAAAAGAAAAAAGAGCGGGGCAATAAGTTCAGGGAAATTGACGAGCAACTAAAAGCTCAGAAAGACCAGCTCAAGAAGGACCTCGATGCGATTAAAGCAGAGAACCGCGCGGCTAAAGATTTTGACGCTGATCAGATAGACCGTCGAGAAATAGAGCTTCTTCTCAGAAAGCAGGCCTCTCGAGATATTATTGACAACGCCCGCAAAGGAAAAGAAGCGGGCGGTTTTGGGTCTGCGATTCTTGCTGGTGCCGTGGGCTCGGTTCCGTTTGGACTTGGCGGCGGTATTGTTACTGGCTTAGCTGTTTCCGCCCTTAAACCTACAGCCTTTGCTCACATTACAACTGGCATGTGGGCAATGACTGAGGCAACCGAAAAGGTAATCGCAAGAGGTGTTGACCTTGTTGTTGATGGCTTGCTTGGAAAAGCTATTCCGGCAGCACCTACAAATCGCGTAAACAAGCTACCTTTGTTTCTGGGCTCCTTGTCTGCTCTTGCTGAGGCTGACACGCCAGGTGAACGCAAGGATGAGTATGTAAAAGCCAGAGAGCGCTTATCCGCTCTTGCTAATAACGAGGAGCTCTTAACAAACACTTTAAATGAGGCAACAAAAGATGTTGCTGAAATCGACCCTGAAATGGCTGAAGAGGTGCAGATTCAAGGAGCTAACGTTATTGGCTATCTTGATAATAACCTCCCCAAGGTTGACTCAGGCCTTAGTCGCGGTGTTCTTGCAAGAGACATTGCCCCAACAGACACTGAGGTGAAAAAAGCCGTAGAGCTTATTGAGCTGTGCGAAGACCCGATTAACGTCATGTGTCAGAAGTATGCGGACGGCACCTTGTCTAATCAAGAGATTGATATGTGCCGAAGCTGTTTTCCTGATGGCTGGGAAGCGGTGAATATGGGCATTCAGCAGAAGCTTGCAGAAGCAAGACAGAAGGCCATTGATGAGGGCAAAGAGGTTCCTCGATTAAGCTACTCAAAGCGCCTCCTGCTGGATAAGGCCATGGGCGGAAACATTGAGGGCACCATGTCTGGGGAATTTATTTTGACGCTGAATGAAACGTCAGGCCCGTCCCAACAAGGTCCTGTAAATCAAACAAAAGGCAGGAATTTTAACCCCTTGAAAAAGGGTGTAGACCGAGCGACACTACCATTACAGACTGCGATGACATAACCACTTAGGCTGAAAATATGGCCTGGCACTTGTGCCCTAGGAGGATTTTGAGATGAGAACCCTTAATTTTAAAGCCGCTGTAAGCGGAACTATTAGCGCCACAACCGCCCTTGACTTGAAGGTGCAGGAAAACGCACGCCAGACGTGGGAGTTTTTAACTGACTCCAACAACGTTAAAGTAATTCTTTTTAGCGTATTTACTGATGACGACGGGACCGAGACAGAGGGGCAGATTCAAGAAGTTTCTTTGACTGCCAATACTTTGACAATCGTAAACTTCAACATGAAGCTTGGCCATACTCGATGCAAGTATGATGATACGGGTAGCTCGATGAGCGGAACGCTTCGAATTAAAGCAACGGCAGCAAAGTAAGGAGCAAGCCATGGCAGATGCAAAAATTATTAATTACGGCCAGCCTATTGGCGCAGGCTCTACAGTTGTCCCAGACAACAACGCCACGGCGCTTGATGTTGAATCGGTAGCGGGTGAAGAGTTCATCATTGCTGATACAGCTACGCCGAAACTCATTCTTAAGGCGGGCGGGAGCGCCAGCCAAGATGTTGAGATTGATGGTAACGGCAACCTTTCAGGAAGCAGCGGACAGTACAGCCTGCGAGCTACTGCGGCGACGGCAACCGGTCCAAACTTTTGTCCAGATAACGGTGATTTGGATACGGGTATTGGAAGCAGCGGCAATGACCAGCTTTCGCTTATTGCTGGCGGTGTTGAGGGGATTCGCATCGCCAAAGACGACAGCTTAGACGTT
>FUFK010054300.1_pt1 | contig 21590 bp, 18 predicted proteins | sample 1021851 | NCBI WGS metagenome assembly FUFK01 (sample SAMEA51879418, study PRJEB19060) | metagenome
TTAGTCTTGTATTTTGTTATGACAACCCAGGTTGTGAATGCCATCTTTCATGTTTTTTTTAGTTTTTATTTTGCCGATTTTAGTCCTGGTGCTATTACAGGTGTTTTGCTTTACTTGCCCATCAATTATTTGATTTATAAAGCCGCTATGAACGAGGGTTATATTAAAAATAATGTGGAAATACTTATTTTGTTCATCTTGGGTGCTGCAACCTTTGCGCTATTTGAAGCATTTGGGCCTGCAGTTACAGCAGTATCAATTTTTCTATACCCTGTCTTCTATTTTCTTTTAAAAGCTAAAGAGGCTTAATTTATTATTAAATTAATTACTTTTTAGTTTAAAATATTGCCATGTGTGATTGTTGCAAATGTTGTGAGTGCTCTTGTTGCTCAAAGTAATATAAATTTATCTTAGACAAAAGACTCTTTTTACTTGAAAAAAAGAAATGCCAACTACAAAACAAATAGGAAATCTTCTCGACAGGTCTTTTCAGAAATGGGACTACAAGAAAGCCGTTCAATTAAGCGATAACGAATCAAAAACAAGAGATTATCTCATTGAACCGTTTTTTAATTTGCTTGGATACAGCAAGATGGAGCATTACTCCCATGAGTTTAGTCTACGTCTTGGCAAAGGCAGTGTTAAAAAAATTGATATGGTCATAAGCATCAACGGACGAACACCTATTATGTTGGTTGAATGTAAGCGATCAACCTCAAACTTAACCAAAAGCCACCTCAAACAACTTTCACAATATTTTCATAATCACAAAGAATCAAAAATTGGCATATTAACCAACGGGATTGTTTATGAATTTTATTCAGTAAAATGGAATGATAGTAAAAGCTTGAGTGATAAGCCCTTTATGGTTTTTGATCTAAGAAACTTTACTAGAGCAGACTTAGAAGATATCGCAAATTTTCATTTACAAATATTCAATGTCAAAAATATCTTGGAACTCTCAGAAGAAAAATATTTCCTAGATGATTTTAATGCAGCGCTAACTAAAACATTACACCCTGTTGGAGACGATTTAATTAAGCTGGTATATCAGAATATGGGCGGCAAAAGGATTACAGATAGCATACATAAAAAACTCAGCAGGCTTATAAATTCAGTATCAATAGAACGTTCAATCGAAGTTATAAAAGAGCTCGAAGGCAAACAGTCCTCATCTGGAATTTTTACTACAGCAGAAGAGCTAAAAGCTTACCAAATCATAAAAACTATTCTTGTAATGAATCCTAAATTAAAAGACCACTCAGAGAGAATTGGTTACAAAGATTATAAAAGCCAATTTAAGATATTGGTTGACGATATGCCTTCAAAAGAAATATGTAATTTAAGTCTTACTAATACTTCAAAAAAACTAACAATTGGAAATGAAACTTTTGAGTTAGATAAAATCTCAACTCTAGAGCTAAGAAAATTTAGAATGAAATTAGTCGAGATGGCTTTTAAACAAACATGAGCTTAAGAAAACTTCATAAATATATAAGCCTGTTGGTATCCCTGCAGTTATTGTTGTGGACAATCTCGGGCATCTACTTTTCATTCAACAAAATTGAAAATGTCAGAGGTGAACAGTACTACAAAACTGAGGAAGTAGAAGAAACCACTGCACCAATAAATGTATCAAAAGTTTCGCAAGCTTTTGCGTTTGAAGTGATTGAAGAAGAAACCTTTTTAACACCCCTCAATCTCGAACTTATTGAGGAAGCCAAGGCTGGCTCAGAATATAGGGGCCGAGACTTACCACTTTATAAAATCACAGCTGAAAACGACAAAGGTGAAGAAATAAACATTTATCAAAACCCATACACAGGTGAAATCCTAGCTATTAGATCACAGCAATGGCGTATTTGGGATCTCATGTGGGGCTTACACATTATGGATTGGACTGAACGCGATAATATTGGAAATATTTTCTTAAAAATCTTTTCTTTTATTGCATTATTTACTGCAGGAACTGGTATTATTCTATTTTTTAAACGCAAATGAAAAATTTCCTAATCACCGCTTTACTGTTTCCTTTCTTTGTCTTATACGCTGACCCTGACATGCACAAAGATCATGAATCGATGCACAAAGATCATGAAACCATGCACATGGCAGATCACATGCATCATTCAGAGCATCATTCGTCTGCTCCTGTTGGCACAACAGGCAATATGCATCACATGGGCTGGATGGTTTCATTAAAACAAGGGCTTATGAATATGAATGGCAACATTATGGACGGCGATAGTATTTCTAATGCCGATATTTTGCTAATGCCAAATCCGATGGGGAGCATGCCAGCAAACCTATCAGTTATACCAGAAGATATGGATATGCAGATGACAATGATAGATGTAATGTATGCCCCATCAAAAGATCTTACATTGATGATGATGGGCACTTATGTATCAAAGGATATGACCCTAAACACCTATGCAGCCATGATGGACAGAAATTTGCTTGGGCAATTCAGCACTTCTTCGAGCGATTTGTCTGAACTTACTTTTAGTGCATTACATAAGTTACAAGAAGTGGGGAATTCTAAATGGCATAGTGAAGTCACACTGCAAAAATCTATAGGCACAAACGATGAGACCGATCAAGTTCTAACACCTATGGGCACTGAGATGAATATGATCTTGCCTTATGCTATGCAATCAAGCGACAAAGCTACCCGACTAATTTTGGGGTTAACTAATACCAGAAAACTGAGCGATAAAATTTCATGGAGCAATCAGGCAAGATACAAAAAAGTTATTAATAAGAAAGACTGGGCTTATGGTGATCAAGTAGAACTTAGTTCTTGGGTTCAACATCAATACCAACCTTATCTATCTTTCTCGGCTAGATTAAAATTTATGAGCCAAGATGAAATCTCCGGAGCTAATCCAATGATTATGGCCCCTGTTCAGACTGCAAGTCCGGAAAATTATGGGGGCAGTGAATTGCACATTGGGCTAGGCTTTAATCACGACCTAAGTTTGCTTACATCAAAAAAAGATACGATAGGTGTGGAATTTTTATTTCCCATTTTTCAGGATAAGAACAACCTACAAATGGAAACAAGCTACCAAATAGTTGTTGGTTTCAATAGGAGTTTCTAAATAGAGTAAGATAAGAAAAGAAAGGGGGCATATGAAAGGCAGTAAAACTTTAATNATTACAGGTATTTTTACGCTATTGGTCGTGTTAGCTATTTGCTATTACGCATTAATGCAGTTTGCTCAAGAGAAATACTCTATTGTTTTAAAAGATTCATCCTTAGAGATTGTTGATTTTTCAATTGAAGATAAAGAAGAATTAGCAAACGAGGTGCCACCCAACCCGCTTAAAAACCCATATTTCGGTGATTTACATGTACACACAAGATATTCATTTGATGCGTATGTTTTTGGAGTGAATGCAACCCCATATGACGCATATAGATACGCTAAGGGTGAGATGATCAAACATCCATTAGGCTACGAAATGCAGCTAAAAGAACCATTAGATTTTTATGCTGTTACAGATCACGGCATCTACATGGGCATGATTCAAGAATATGGTGATCCTAATTCTCCGCAAGCTGGCTATGAGTGGGCTATTCCATTTCAAAATATCAATAGAGAGGAAAACCGAACGCTTGAGTCCATGGGGGAAAGACTTAATCTTTTCAGCTTAATGGCAGGCGATGGATATTTAGAAAGGCCCTACCCAATTTGGCACCCAAAAATGTGGCAAGCAATTTTTACTAAAAATAGACAATTGGCCTCAAAAGCATTTGACTACGATGTTCATAAATCTGCCTGGGCAGATATTGCTAATGCTGCCGAAGAATATAATGAGCCTGGAAAATTTACTACCTTCATCGGCTATGAGTTCACAGCAGGCACAGAAGTTGAGGGCGGCAACTTACATAGAAATGTAATTTTTGAATCTTCGGAAGCACCAATTAGACCATGGTCAAGAGAGGACTCTTTAAATCCGATGGATTTATGGGCTTGGATGGATAAATTAAGAGCCAAAGGGTTGGACTCTATAGCCATACCTCACAATAGTAATGGCTCAAATGGAGAAATGTTCGAAGTAGAAACTTATTACGGCACACCAATCGATTTGACCTATTCAGAAACCCGTATGAGAAATGAGCCGATCGTTGAAATGACGCAAGTAAAAGGAACTTCAGATACACACCCTTTACTTTCACCAGACGATGAATGGGCAGATTTTGAAATTATGGATGGTAGGGTCGGAGCCAGACCTCCAACCTATAGTTATCCTGCTGGTGGTTATATAAGAGATGCTTATCTGAGAGGCTTAATGTTGGAATGGAAGGGCCAAGGCAATCCNTATAAGTTTGGTTTAATTGGTTCAACTGACACCCACTTAGGGGCAGGCGCATTCGAAGAAAGTAATTTTTGGTCAAAGGTTGGGGTTGTAGATGGGTCTCCAATGAGCAGAGGGAGNATTCCTTTAACAGAACAACGGCTGGAACAGCTGAAAGAATATTCTGCNGAGTACAATCAGCCCGTTAGNGCAGTNGAGGTNGANGGCANTTCTTATGCNATTGGTTTNGATCAATGGGGCGCTTCTGGATTAGCAGCTGTTTGGGCTGAAGAAAATACAAGAGAATCAATTTTTTCNGCACTCAGAAGGAAAGAAGCTTTTGCTACCACAGGGCCAAAGGTTGCTGTGAGATTCTTTGCCGGCTTCGATTTAACTTCTATTGATATCAATGCCGAGTCATTAGTGGAAGAAGCTTACAGNAAAGGNGTNCCTATGGGNGCAGACTTATTTGCTGATGGAGAAAAAGTTCCTGAATTTATTGTCTGGGCCCAAAAAGATAAATACTCAGCTTCTTTACAAAGAGTTCAAATTATAAAAGGCTCGATAACTAGCGGTGGTGCAAGACCGAGTGAAAAAGTATTTGATGTTGTTTGTTCCGACGGTCTCGAAGTTGACCCAACCACTCATCGCTGTCCTGATAATGGAGCAAGGGTTAATATAGAGGACTGCTCCATAACAGATAATGTCGGTGCCACAGAGTTAAAAGCTACATGGAAGGATCCAGAATTTAATCCGCAAGATAAAGCCTTTTATTACGTCAGGGTTTTAGAAAACCCAACCTGTCGATGGTCTACATGGGATGCTATAAAGGCAGGCGTCAAACCAAGATCTGACATGCACAAAACCATTCAAGAACGCGCCTGGTCGTCGCCAATTTGGTACATACCCGTACCTGAAGATATTGATATATTTGCTCTATGAGCTCAAAACCCTATTTAAGAATCATTCTGTTCTTTGTGCTGGGATTTATTATCTATTTTGCTGACATAACCATGAACTACGATGAGGAATCAAAGGATATTTATATTTCTGACCAAGAGCTTGATGGCCTCTTTTCNGCCTGGAACTCTCAGGTTGGTAGGCCTCCTAACGAGCAAGAAGCTATAAATATTATTAATGATTTTATTGAAGAAGAAATTCTATATCGAGAAGCTTTAAGATTGGGCTTAGATCAAAACGACAGAATTATTAAAAGGCGTCTGGCACAAAAAATTTCTTTTTTAAAACAAGAAACCAATAGAGCAGAGCCAGACACTGANCAACTAACAGATTTTTTTGAAATGAATTTAGACAAATACTATGTTCCAGCAACTTTCTCCTTCACCCATTACTACTTTTCTGCATCATCAACAGCAAAGATTGAGGCCACATTAGCTTTAACTGAAATTGAAGAGACTGGGATACCAGCGAAATCCGAACCATTTTTTTTGGGGAAGAATTTTAGTGAATACAGTTTAGGCGAGATAGAGCAAACTTTCGGNAAAGACTTGCTTNTTGCTTTTGCTGANCCAACTCTAAATAAGTGGATTGGCCCTTTTTCTTCAAGTTATGGTGAACATCTGCTTTTCATTAACAACAAAAGCATAGGCTATTCACCAAAATTTTCAGAAATAAGAGACTTGGTCAGACAAGACTACATGTTACAAGAACAAGATAGGATGCTTTCAGACTACTTAGATAGTATTAAATCAGAATACAAAGTAATAATTAATCCGACATACGAACTCTAATGGTTAAAAGTATTCANGCTGTATTAATTTTATTATTCTTCTCGTTTTCAGTAAGCGCTCATGAATTTAATCCTGCTCATTTGGTAATCAAAGAGGTTGAAACTAATACTTATCAAACTGAGTGGATGTATCCAGCCAAAAACATAGGTGCTCGCGGCGAAGTTTTATTCCCTCAAGATTGCATCAGAGAAAATACCCAGCTTGAAAAAAATGGAAGATATCTGGTTGAGACCTTCTCTTTAGTTTGTGAATCATCTTTGAAAGGTCAAGTGATAAATGTCACGAGCCTAAGCGTGCTCACAGATGCGCTAGTCACAGTTAATCATCTAGACGCGACCACTTTTGAGGGGCTAATGAATTCTAAAAATCCTTCTATCGAGATACCCTTAAAAAAACAAATTTANCCCACAGGTTATTTTAGGTTGGGNATTGATCACCTTTTAGGAGGCAACGACCACATTATCTTTATTTTTGGTTTGCTCTTTTTAGTCTCAAATTTAATTGTAGCTATAAAAACTATTACAGCATTTACAGTAGCGCATAGTATCACTTTAGGTCTGTCAGTGTTTGGCTTGATTTCATTACCTCAAGCAACTGTTGAGGCTATTATTGCATTAACTATTATTTACTTGGCTTACGAAATTAGCGATCAAAAAAAGTATGACCGAACACCATGGGTTATAGCGTTTGGATTTGGATTGCTTCACGGGCTTGGTTTTGCAAATGTATTGAGTGGCATAGGTATAGCTAATGAACAATTGGCAATGTCTTTGCTATTTTTTAACCTTGGAATTGAGGTTGGCCAGCTCTTATTAATTCCAATATTTGCATTTTTACTCTGGGGAGCAAATAAGATAAAACTTAATCAGTCTTTCACAGCTTTTTCTTATTTAATTATTGGTGGATTAGGTTCTTATTGGTTTATTGATAGATTGGCTGGAATTATTCTATGAGCCTGAAGAAATCTTGGATTTGTTCTTTTGGATAAGTGCTATTGTTTGCACGCCAAACATTTGAAGTGCCTGCTTTGCTATTTTTAAACTGAACACAATACTCGTTATCTGATGTTTGTCGACCTGTAATTATCTGACACTTGTCGATCCAAATATAATTCTGATCAAGCGGCAATCTTTTAACATGTCTCTCAAGAGAAAGTGAATAGTAAAACTCAAACATAATTCTGGAAACTTCAATATTTTCGTCTAGCAATATTAGAGCTGGATACTCTATATACCTATCGCCAAAATCGATGATTTTGTTTGCGGAGTCAATTACAAGCTCTTTAGTGATTTGAGGAAACGACCATAATTCTAAAATCCTCTTTTTATTGTTGTCTATAACCTCATCAAGTTTGTCTCGTTCAATGCTTTCTTCAAAAAATAAATTTCTTCCTAAAGCCATGCCTTTTGTATCCGTTCCAACAAAACCTAATGTTGTTGGTCCGATATCAAAAAGACTACCTTTTTGATTAAAGGTATTAGGTATTAAATCTTTGCCGAAAATAAGGAACAAATTTTTCCTATCCCCTTTATTTAGTAAATCAGTAGCAGTATTTTTTAACGCTAAATGGTCGGACAGAACAACGAGTACAGTGCTGTCATACAGTTTTGAGTTTTTATATTTTTCAATGAAGTTTCCTACCAGCATATCGACACAGTGGACTGCATTTAGAATTCTGTTTTGACCATCCTGGTAAGATTTGTTTTTACAGGGCTCCGATAAGTAACCATAAGGATGGTGGGTATCTAGAGTTAGGGTAAATAATCCAAAAGGTTTGTTATTATCATTAAGGCTTAAAGCTCTTTGAAAGACCAAGTCTAATAATTCATCGTCATATACCCCCCATGGTGATCTATAATTTGGGTTTTTAAGCATTGGCTTTAATTCTTTCCAGCCCATAACACTTGAAAAGCCATGAGTTGAATAAAATTTTCCCTTACCACCAAACTCAGTATCAGCACCCCCCATATAATGAAGTTCATAGCCAGCATCATTGAGAATATCGCCGGCACATTTAGCTAACGGCATAAACTTATCAACACCTGACATGGAGTTTTGACTGGCAATTGGAGTAAATAGTGGCACACCACATTGTGATGCTGCCATGCCCCCAACTGTCCAGTTTGTTGCTTTAGGTATAGAAATATCAGTAAAAGTAATTGCCTCTTTTTCTAATCTTGATATGTTTGGTGTTAAATCCGGAAACAGTTGCTCATCTAGATAAGTTCTTTCAATCTGTTCAAGGTATAAAAAAATGACGTTCTTATTTTCTTTAGTGTAAGAGATTTTTTGGTCGTAGAATAAATCATTATCAATGCTGGTTTCAGATACTGTAAGGAACCTATTAAGGTCTAAAAATAATGGGTTTACGTAAATACTGCTAGATAATAAAATTAACCCAAATAGAAATTCTATAAAGTTTGTTTTTTCCCCTTTAAGAAAGTTTATGAAATATTTTAACGACTTAAGACAAACGTAAATAAAGACTAGAAAAAGGACTGATGGAAGGATGTACTCCTCATAACCGACACCTTTCACACCAAAAACAAAATGAAAAACAAGCGCCTCAAAAATATCTTCCCCAAAAATTTCTTGTAAAAAGGCATACCATGCAAGAATAAAAAGATTTCCAAACGTAAGCAGCGCAACAAAGAATGTAAGAAAATTTTGATTTTCTGCAAGGTTTTTTCTCAAGAAAAGCATCGAGAGTGATTTGAAAACTAGGCTTAGTATCATTTGAGTTATAGGATAATAGAGTTAAACATTTTTACCAAAATTATGAGCTTTGAAAAAATAAATTTTAAAGAAAAGTTTTCTAGATTCTCTGAGCATTGGCAACCAAAAGTGATTGCAAACTTGAATGATTACGAAATAAAACTTGTAAAGATCAAAGACGATTTTGTTTGGCACCATCATGAGGAAACAGATGAAGCCTTTATCGTCCTAGAAGGTGAGATGCATATAGAATTTGAAGATCGTACAGTAAAGCTATGCGAGGGAGAAATGTTGGTTGTGCCTAAAGGCGTAAGACATAGACCATACGCTTTTGAAGAGGCTCATATAATGATTGTCGAACCGAAAGATATCAGAAATACTGGTAATATCGAAGACGATCTTACTGCTCCAAACGATAAGTGGATATGAGATTGTATTTATTTTCTTTGGCTGATAACCTTTTAATAGAAATATAGGAGTTTTATGGAAATTTATATCGTTTTAGCATTATTGCTTGCTTTATTTCAGTCTTGGCTGATACCAATGGCCATTAATATTCAAAATTTGCAATGGATGATGGGAGCTAGAGACAGCTCACCAAGTGAATCTGTTTTATTAAAACGNGCTAGAAGAGCTTCCTTAAATTTGCATGAAAGCCTCGCACCATTTCTAGCATTAGTTTTAGCCTCAATGTACCTAGAAATTGATAATTCAGCTTATGCATGTTGGTGGATGATTTTAAGAGTTGTTCATGGCTTAACTTATTTGTTGGGTGTGCCATATATTCGGACATTAGCATTTATTGGCTCAATTATTTGTTTAGCTGGGATGACAATAACGCTTTTATAAATAATGAGATTACTTATAAATATTTTGCTTCTCACAATAATTAGTGCTTGCTCATCTATGCAAAATTCTAATACAGAAGGTGAATACAGATATGTCCCTATCACCGAAGCTTTAAAAAAACTTTCTGATGAAGAAGTGGCAATAAGACTACGCACTGCCTCCTTAACTTGTGAAAACGACATGTTAAAAGTTTATGTGCCATCACGAACTGTTGACCCTGAAGGATGGGAAAATGGACAAAGAGAAAGACGAAGGTATTTTTCAAATTGTTTGGAACTTAAAGGTTTTGAAAGAAAATGGATCCCGCTTAGTGTTATAAAAAAACAAAAAAGAAAAGACGATAGAGAACTTACTTCAGAAGAATTATTAAAGAAACCTAGATACCTTTAATTAAAGCAGATCCCATGACCTAATACCTGATGAGGTTTCTTTATAGGCATACCAGAGCTTTACGGAGGATTTTTGATCTTCTTTTAATCTTACCCTCACTTGAACTATTGTAATTTGGCCGAACCTTCTTTGGTCTATTCGAAAAGAATAATCATTGTATTTGGCAGAAAGTTTTTTGTTCACGTCAGCAGTAATGGTTGCCTTGCTAAAAGGGTCAGACACTGATGAAAGCACAGAATTTTTTCTGAGACCAATAAGAAATAGAAAGTGTTTTAATCCGAACATATTTCAGTATATGTGTAATTTTATGACATTAATTTAAGCCTTTTTTGATTTTATGTAAAATTATCAAACATAGATTGATAGTAAAATTAAAAAAAGTCGTAATCTAAAAAATGAAGACCACATAAAAAAACCAGGTTTTTACTAATTAAATTTCCAAATAGAATGAAGAATTTTAATGTTTAAAATATTTTGTTTTTGAGTTAATTTAGGTTAACTTAAGCTTATTAATTCGGGGGTGTGTTATGAATTTAACAAAATACTTATTTTTAGTTCTTGCGTCCATCACGAGTCTTGCCACATTTGCGCAAGAATCTGAGAGCGCTGAGGCAGATACAGATTACATTGAAGAAGTTGTAACTGCTACTTCGCGAGAAACTACTATATTAGAAGTGCCTTACAATATTTCAACGCTATCTGGCGACGAGATTAGTGCAAGGACTATTCTTGATGAAGGCGAGCTATTGAGAAATTTTGTTGGTATTTCAACAATAGATAGAGGGTATAGAAACGCTGGGACGACAAGCAACGTGAGAATAAGAGGTCTAAACGTAGATTCGTCTTTGCTGCAAGACTATCCAGTTAGTGCCGATGCATCAGTTTCAACCTATGTAGACAAGACACCAGTATTTGCAAATTTTTTACTAAGAGACTTAGACAGAGTTGAGGTGCTTAGAGGGCCACAAGGGACTTTATATGGTTCTGGAGCGCTAGGTGGCACAATTAGATATATCACAAATGATCCTATTTTGGGTCTAAGAGATGGAGGAGTTACTTATACAGCTTCAAGTGTTGACGGCTCTGACGGAATCGGAAATGCTGTCGATGCTATGTTCAACATTCCTATTGGCGATAGAATGGCTTACAGACTGGTGCTTTCTCATCTAGATTATCCAGGAATTACAGATTACGTAAATATTTATGAGACAACAGATGTGCCAGATATCGGTGGTGCTGGAGCAAACCTTGGAATTCCAGTAACAGGCGATTATGGTTTTCCTGGATTCTTTACTGCACCTCCTTCTGTTGGTAGTGCTGAGGATGCTGATACGGTTGGCGTCGAGTTTATGAGACACAAATTTTACATAGACGTAAACGATAAGATGGATGTTATGTTCATGGCTATCAACCAAGAAGATGATATTGGTGGTAGAAGACAAGCATCAATCGGTACAAAGTATGTGCTCAATGATAGTTGCACATCATTATTGGCGGCTAATTGTTACGACGAATCAACTTATGGTAAGTATGAAAATGGAGCTTTAATGTTAGAGCCTTCTTCACGAGAGGTCTCAATGGAGTCAGTTGAAATCACATACGATTTTCCCTTTCATGATTTAGAGTTAACTGCTTCTCAATACGATAGATCTGGTGAAAGCACTACAGATAATACTGGATTCTTTGCTGGGACTGGTACATTTACCTCTCCTGCGTACGGTTATTTTAGCGATGTGTTTGCGGTAGGCGACATCTTTGGTGTTCCACCGAGACCATATGCTCCAACCGAAAGACAATACGAAAATAGTGCTGAGGTTGTTGAACTAAAACTCATAACAGATATTGGTTATTTCGATAAATTTGACTACGTTGTAGGGCTTTTCCAAAAAACAGAAGATCAAAGTAGAGCACAACAAACTTATGTTAAGGGGGCTAATCTTTGGAACTATTATTATTGGGGGGTTGACTACATTGTCGATCCAAATGAACAGGATTTTGATTACAACGTCAGAGAGATAATTACCAATGAAGCTAGCTATGGTGAATTTACATATCACTATACTGATGAAGTAGACATAACTCTGGGCATAAGAAACTATAATGTTGAGGCTTCAGCAGCTATGAATAGTGCATTTAAGCTTTATGACGTTTTCCCAGTTGGTGACATAGACTTTAATACCGACAAGGGCACACTTAATAAAGTAAATGTTTCTTACAGGCCTTCCGGTAAAAACCAAAACTACTACTTTACTTCTTCTGAAGGTTACAGAAGGGGTGGAGTGAATGCTGTGCCAACAGAAGGACCGCTGGCTGAAGATGCTGGTTGGGTGCCTTTTGAGTCAGATACAGTGAAAAATATTGAGCTTGGAGTTAAGGGAGCCTTAGCAGATGGCACTTACTATAATTTCAGTTATTTCATGGTTGATTGGGATAATCCACAATTAAATACTTCAACGCCAGTTAACGGGTACTATGCTGTTGTTAACGGAGATACAGCTCAAATCAATGGGTTTGATGTTGAGCTTTCAGGCTCAGCTGGAGCAATTGATTGGAATGTTGGTTACTCAAATAAAAATGCAAGATTATCTTCTGATTTTTATACCCCTGCTGATACCCCTGTCTTATATGCTAGATCAGGAGCAAAATTGCCAGGTAGTCCAGACCATACTTTTAATCTGAATTTGGCTCATACTTCTTATTTTGGTAAGACAGATGACATCTTATCAGGAATGGGCATGGTAAATAGACTAGATCTTTATGCTCAATCATCTACCAGAAACTACATTGGTGACAACTCTGCATATGATGCTGAGTTTGATGGTTTTAATATTATTAACGCATCATCAACGATCTTTAACGATGATATGTATGTATCATTATTTATTAAAAACCTAACCAATGAGCGAGGAACTACAGGAGCATTCTTGAACGAAGCTTTTGGGCCTCAGCCAAGCCAAGGTTTTTATGGTAGTAACAGCAGAGAATTTTATGCTCTGCCAAGAACTATTGGTTTCTCTATAAGCAGAGGCTTCTAAGAAGCTTGACGAGACTACTGCTTTTCCTGTGCGTGTGCATTTCAATGCACATGCATAGCGAAGAGCTAATTGATGTACTTGAAGGTAAAAAAAGATTATCTTCAAGCATTAATTTCAATAAATTACCGACATATACATCTGAAGAAGATGGAAAAGACTTTTTTGGCCAATTAATTATTTCTAACTCACCCAAAGGTCTAGGAGTTACTCCCTTGAGAGATGAAAACGGCCTTCATGCTGATAGCAACTTTAGCAAATTTCCAGTTAGTTTGATAAAGATAACTTCAGTTGATGGTGTTGTTATTCCAGAAATAAAAATTGACCTTGCAACTGAGCACCCATATTTTAATTTTCATTTAGGTTTTGGCACCAACAAAAAACTCAAGAAATCTGACAGCTCTTTAATTACTATGCCATTCTCATTTTTGCACAAAAATGCCAACTGTGTTCATAACGGCATTATGTTGGCAGTTTTTGATGGTAAAAACATATCGAATGCTATTTTTCAGATATCTAGTGAAACTTGTGCTTACTATAAATTTGATTACATAGCTCTTTATGGAACAACACTTCAACAAACAAATGAGCCCAAACAGGCTGATGGCAGGCTTTTAGGTAAAGTTGAAAAACGACCCATTGAAGCCCTTTACAAAAAAAGCAAAATTAAAACTAAGGTTTTTGCTGATAGCAAAACTTTTGCACCAGAAAGCGTAACTTTGTTTGGTTTTATTGATGAAGATATCCACTATATAAGTGCATGTGAAACACGTGAAGGTATTTACCCGCTTTGCGACCAAATGCTTTTGCCCAGCTATTCATTAGCAAAATCTTTAGCAGGCACTTTTGGCATAACTTTAATTGAGAATGAGCACGGTAAGATATCAGATCTAGTTGTTGGTAATTTGGTTGAAGAATGCAAAGGGAAAAAATGGCGGGATGTCACACTTGAAGATCTTTCAGATATGACTACAGGAAACTTTTTCAGCAGTATTTTTGATATAGATGAAGCTGGTTTAAAGCAAACGCGCTTTGTGTTCGATGAGTTATCAGATGCCAAAAAGATTGAATTAGCATGTAAGGCCTATCCGAGAAAATCTAAACCAGGTACAAGATTTGTTTACCATACTTCTGATACCTATATTTTAGGCAAAGCTCTTAATAATTTTTTGAAACAAAATACAGAGATAGATGATTATTACTCAGATCTTCTAATACCTTTTTTTAGGGATTTAAAACTGAGCTATGCGTCAAGTTTTACTTTAAGAACAGAAGGCGATATTGAACAACCATATACCGGATGGGGNATGTACTTACTTCAGGATGATTTAATGCAATTATCAAAGTTCATACACAGCCAAAAGAGAGACAAAACTGATAGCTTTAAATTTTTGAAACAAGCCCTGTTACAAAAGACAGATGCTTTAGTTGCTATACCCGGCGCAAATATTTTTTATAACAACGGTTTTTGGTTGAGAAAGTACGAAAAAGGCACATTTGGTTGCAAGACAGAAACATGGGTGCCATTTATGTCTGGTTTTGGCGGAATTACTGTGGCTTTTCTTCCAAATAATATGACGTATTATTACTTTAGTGATGGTTACACGTTTTCTTGGGACTCTGCAGTGTTTGCAGCCAACCAAGTTAGGCCATTTTGTTAAATAATTTAGACATGAGAGCAAGCATTCATCAAGACAGCACCCTAGCAGCAATTATGTATGCAATTTTAGCTACAGCTGGATTATTTTATGTGAATCTGGGTGGCGCCTTTTTGTCGGCATTTGTAGATGGTCTGGGTGTTGGTAGAGATGAGGCCGGACTTATTGTTAGTGCAAACAAATATGGTGCTGCAGCTGGCGCTCTGATTGCCACATTTTTAGTAAAAAGCATCCCTTGGAGAAAAACAGCGGCCATTTTATTAATACTAATGATAGTTGTTGATGTTGTTTCATCTCAAATCACCTCAGCCGACAATCTCATAGTTGTTCGCTTTCTGCATGGAACTATTGGCGGCATTTCAGTAGGCATAGGCTTGTCTGTGATAGCAAGAACGCTTAACCCAGACAAAATTTTTGGTATGTTATTAGTTGTTCAATACAGTTTTGGTAGCCTAGGAATCTGGACTGTCCCCAGATTGGTCGAAAGCTTTGGCCATATGGCAGTATTTGGTGTTCTCATGCTATTTAGTTTGATGACNCTTTTGATATTGCCTTTNATACCAAACGTNAAAGAGGCGGACAATAACAAGAACCCTTTTAAGATCAACTTAAGCTTTCTGCTTGTATTGGCTTTAGTAGCATTATTTTTATTTCAGGCTTCAAACATGGGGGTAGCTGATTATGCTTTTGAGCTTGGAAAAGATATTGGTTTAGTAAATACTGAAATTAGCAACCTCTTAACAGTAGCAAACATAATTTCTATCTTAGGCGGTCTGCTTGTCTATATTATTGGTACTAAGTATGGCCGTACAATCCCATTGCTTATAGGGGTATCGGTTTCAGCCATTTTTACATTTCTATTGCACTACTCCGACAACATCAGCATCTATTTTATTGCTAATGCCGTTACAGGAATTGCGTGGGCTTTTGTTATCCCCTACATACTTGGTCTTTGTGCTTCATTTGATAGTCATGGACAAATGGCAGCTTTGGCTGGCTTTATATCTAAAGTTGGCTTAGCTACTGGTCCATTAGTTGGCTCATTGCTTATTCTGGATTATGGTTTTGAGATGATCCTGAACATCGCAACTGTTGCTCTAATTGGGGCAACCTTACTGATAACCTATTCAAGTGCCAATCAAAAGGAAGCAACTTAATGACAAAACTAAGAGTTGGNTGTCTTCAGCTTAATCTAGAAAAAAGTGAGAACTTTGAGCTAGTAAGAGAAAAAGTTCTTAGCTTTAAAGGAGATGCTTGCGATTTAATTGTTCTAAGCGAATTATGTGTTGGTGGTCCTGGATCTGAGAATTCACAGCATTATTTAGGTGCTTATGAAGAAAGGCTTTCAGTTTTAGCAAAGGAGCTTGATGTCTGGCTCATACCAGGCACTTTTTATGAGAAAATTGGCGAGCAGATCTTTAATATCGCACCTGTTTTTAACCCTGACGGTGAAATTGTTCAAAAATGCAAAAAAAATTTTCCATGGTTACCGTATGAAAAAGGTGTAGCTCTAAGTAATGAGGAGTGCGTTGTAAATATTGATGAGACAACGAAAATAGGAGTTCATATTTGTTACGACCTTTGGTTTCCTGAAACCAGTAGGGCCCTAGCACTTAATGGAGCTGAAGTAATTATTAACCCAACACTCACACCAACAAAGGATCGAGATATAGAAAAAGTAATGGTACAAGCAACAGCAGCACAACAGCAGCTTTTTTATGTTGATATTAATGGTGCTGGTGAACANGGATGTGGAAAATCGATTGTTTGCAACCCTGATGGTGAAATTATGCATGAGTCTAATGGAGATGAAGATAGATTTGTAATTGAGCTTGATCTCAAACATGTTAGAGACACAAGAAAAAATGGAATCTATGGATTAGGACAGCCATTAAAGAGCTTTCGAGACCACCCAGATTTTAATAAAATGTACGAAAAGAAAGATAATCAATTTCTTGAATCGTTGGGACCACTAGCAAAAACAAAAGATAAAAATGAAGACTGAAAATTTAGCAATTAAAGATATTGAGAACTTATTCCACCCAGCTACAAATTTAGTGGTTCATGAAGATTCAGAACCATTAATTCTCAATAAAGGAGAAGGCATATATGTATATGACATTCATGGAAATAAGTATATTGAGGGTTTGGCTGGCCTTTGGTGNAATGCATTGGGTTTTGGCAATGAGAGCTTAGTAGAAACAGCTGCAAACCAAATGCAAAAATTTGGTTACGGTTCATTATTTGCCTCAAAAAGTCATGAGCCAGCAATCAGGCTTTCTGAAAAGTTAATAGAAATGTCACCCTACAAAGAAGGTAAGGTTTTTTTTGGAAACTCAGGCTCAGACGCAAATGATACTCAATACAAGCTTTTCACATATCTTAATAATGCAACTGGAAAGTCGGACAAAAAGAAATTTTTAGCGAGGAAAAAAGGGTACCATGGTATAACTGTTGCAAGTGGCAGCATGACAGGCATACCTGCTAACCATAAGTTATTTGACTTGCCACTCCCTAACTTTTTTCATACAGATACCCCACACTTTTATCGAGAACAAATAGCGAGCGAATCAGAAGAAGAGTTTGTTGCTAGACTAGCTAACAATCTTGAAGAATTAATAAATAAAGAAGGCAAAGATTCTTTTATGGCTATGATTGCTGAGCCTTTAATTGGAGCAGGTGGTGTTTTAATTCCACCAAAAGACTATTTTCCCGCTATTCAAGGTGTTTTAGACAAATACAATATACCTTTAATTGATGACGAGGTTGTTTGTGGTTTTGGAAGAACAGGTAATTGTTGGGGTTATGAAACATTTTCCATGAAGCCTTCATCAATAACTATTGCAAAAGCTCTTTCATCTGGATACATACCAATAAGTGCAGTTATAGTGCCAGAGGAAATTTTTGAGCCAATTAAAAAAGCCAGTAATGACGTTGGTGTTTTCGGTCATGGCTACACTTATTCTGGGCATCCGGTAGCATGTGCTGTAGCTCTCAAAACAATTGAAATCTATGAAGAGTTAAATCTTTTTTCTCATGTAGTAAAAGTAACACCTAAATTCCAAGACAGATTAAGCAAGTTAGGCTCATATCATTATGTTGGAGAAGCCAGAGGTATTGGTCTAATCGCAGCACTTGAGATAGTTAAAGATAAAGAGACCAAACAAAACTTTGAGCCATATGGAAAAATTGGAAAAAAAATAGCAGAGACCTGCCAAAAGAACGGTTTAATTGTAAGAGCCATAGGGGATGTGATAGCACTTTGCCCTCCATTAATAATCACTGAAACACAGATTGATGAAATGTTTGATATTCTAGAAATCTCATTAACTGAAGTTGAGAAATCTTTATGAGCAAAACATATTTTTCAAATTATAATTAGCAAACATGATTATAGGTGTACCTAGGGAGATAAAGAATAACGAATGCAGGGTTGGTTTGACCCCTAAGTCTGTCAGTGTCCTGTCCAAAAAACATAAGATCTATATTGAAACATGTGCTGGACAAGCCATAGGCTTCACAAATCAGGATTATATAGATAGTGGTGCTGAAATTCTTGATGCAGCATCTGATGTTTATGAAGGATCAGAACTAATTGTAAAAGTGAAAGAGCCTTTGCCTGAAGAAAATGAATTTTTGTCATCTAAGAACACGCTTTTTACTTATTTGCACCTTGCAGGAAACAAAAATAATGCAAAAAAACTGATAGATACAGGAGTGAAAGGTGTTGCTTATGAAACAGTAACTGCAGATGACGGCTCATTGCCATTACTAGCACCAATGAGTAAGATCGCAGGTCAAATAAGTCTGGTTGTTGGTCAATACTTTTTACTTAAACCTAATAAAGGTCTAGGAACACTTCTGGGGCAAATCGAAAATGTCAGCGCTAGAGAGGTTTCAGTTGTTGGGGCTGGAGTAGCCGGTACTGAGGCGATAAAGAAAGGTTTAAGTTCTGGAGCCCATGTAAACGTTCTCGATATATCGCAAGAAAAACTTAACGAACTTCAATCTTCACTTGGTGCAGATAATATTTCTTATATTCTTTCAGATATAGATAGTATTTCCGAAGCAATTAGCAGATCTGATTTAGTCATTGGTTCTGTGTATGTGGTTGGTAAAGAAGCGCCGAAAGTTATAACCAAACAAATGCTAAAAGTTATGAAGCCTGGCAGTGTATTAGTAGATATATCAATAGACCAAGGTGGGTGCATTGAAACAAGCAGGCCAACAACACATGATGATCCAGTTTTTATTGAAGAAGAAGTAGTACATTATTGTGTCACTAATATGCCTGGAGCAGTGCCTCTTACAGCATCTTTAGCCCTAAACCAGGCCACTTTACCTTACATAGAAAAAATAGCTGACTTAGGTCTGAATGAAGCATTAAAACAAGATGAGCATCTAGCTAATGGTTTGAATATGGCTCATGGCGAAATAAGACATCCTTCAGTTGAAGCAGCCCTCAATAGTTAGGTCTTGGAAAGTTTTAGCCAAGTTTCTATGACAGTATCAGGATTTAAGGAAATACTATCTATACCCTCTTTAAGTAACCAAGCAGCAAAATCTGAATGATCTGATGGGCCTTGCCCACATATTCCTACATATTTACCTTTTGATTTACATGCACTGATTGTCAGTGAGAGCATCTTTTTTACAGCTGCATCTCTTTCATCAAATATATCAGAAACTAGTGCAGAATCTCTGTCTAATCCTAAAGTCAGCTGAGTCATATCATTTGAGCCAATCGACATGCCGTCAAAATAAGATAAAAAATCCTCTGCAAGCAAAGCATTTGAAGGAATTTCAGACATCATTAAAACTTTGAGATCATTTTGGCCACGTTTTAAGCCATTTTGCTCCAGAAGCGCAACAACATTTTTTGCTTCTTCAATAGTCCTAACAAATGGAATCATTAATTGCACATTGGTAAGGCCCATATCATTTCTGACCTTTTTAAGTGCCTCGCATTCCAATTCAAAACACTCTCTAAAATCTTCTGATATATATCTGCCTGCTCCCCTGAATCCCAGCATTGGATTCTCTTCGTTAGGTTCAAAATACTTCCCTCCCATAAGATTTGCATATTCATTTGATTTGAAGTCAGATAAACGAACAATTACAGGTTTTGGTGAAAACGAGGCAGCTATCGTTGCTATGCCTTCAGATAGTTTCTCTATAAAGAATGTTTTTGGATCTGAATATCCAGCAATTTTGTCCTGAATTTTTCTTGCAGTCTGCTTATCAACAGCTGTCATATCTAGTAATGCTTTGGGGTGAATGCCAATCATTTTATTGATTATGAATTCTACTCTAGCTAGACCAACTCCCTCATTCGGCAACATTGAAAAACTCATTGCCTTATCTGGATTACCAACATTCATCATTATCTTTAATGGCACCCCAGGCATAGAGCCAAACTTAATCTTTTCAACTTTGTAATCAAGCTCTCCTTTGTAGACCCTACCTTCATTGCCCTCTCCACAACTGACNGTTACTTTTGAATTGTTAAGAATAAATTTAGTCGCAGTATTGCAACCAACAATAGCAGGTATGCCAAGTTCTCGAGCAATAATTGCAGCATGGCACGTTCTTCCTCCACGATTAGTTACTATGCCTGAAGCAATTTTCATAACTGGTTCCCAGTCTGGATCAGTCATGTCTGTAACCAACACATCACCAGGCCTGATATTCTCTATTTCAGAAATATCTTTAACCACTTTTGCAGTGCCTGTTCCAATTTTTTGTCCAACACTCTTCCCGCTTACTATTAACTCACCTTTTTCTTTGAGCGTGTATCTTTCAAAGTAATTTGAGACTTTACTTTGAACTGTCTCTGGCCTTGCTTGGAGAATATAAATCTTTTTATCTTTTCCATCTTTTGCCCATTCAATATCCATAGGCACTTTGTAATGATCCTCAATTGTTTTNGCGCATTTAGCTAATTCAATAATTTCGCTATTAGTAAGTGAAAATTTATTAGTCTCTTTTTTTGGCACTCTGATGTATTTAACGCTTTTGCCTGGCAAATTATTGTCAGCAAAAATCATTTTTTTTGCTTTTTCACCCAAACTTTTTTTAATTATTGGGAAATCGTTCTTTTCCAAAGCTTCCTTAAAAACATAGAATTCATCTGGATTTACTGTGCCCTGAACAATACCTTCACCTAAGCCATACGAAGAGGTGATAAATATCGAACCCCTATATCCTGATTCGGTATCGAGTGTAAAAGCCACTCCTGAAGCGCCAATGTCACTCCGAACCATTTCTTGCACCCCAACAGAAATGGAAAGTGAGCCTTTGAAGTTTCTAAGCCTTCTATAGGAAATTGCTCTATCAGTAAACAATGAAGCATAAACTTTACGAACAGCATCGATTAAATTATCAAATCCATTAATGTTAAGAAAAGTTTCTTGTTGGCCAGCAAATGAAGCATCAGGCAGGTCTTCTGCCGTAGCTGAAGAACGGACAGCAAAACTTTTACCAGATTCAGAAACATCTAACCAGGCCTGTTGTATTTCTGAAATTAAATTTTGCGGCAGAGGCGTTTTTAGAATTAGACCTCTTATTTTCTTTCCAGCACGCCTTAAGTCGCTGAGATTTTCGACATTTAAATTTGCTAATTCCTTTGAAATTACCTTATCGATTTTGCTGTTAGATATAAATTCATTAAATGCTGAAGATGTTATAGCAAAACCTCCAGGGACATTGATGCCCAACTTTGTAAGATTATTTAACATTTCTCCAAGAGATGAATTTTTGCCACCAACGGCATCAAAATCCTGCATAGAGATTTCATTGAGATTTTTAATAAAAGTTCTGGCCATACTTTCTATTTAAAAATTCAATTATATAATTTAAATCCCCAATAGGCTTAAAGTTGGTTTTTAATA